>JAABUK010006844.1_pt1 | contig 16771 bp, 17 predicted proteins | sample 5559141 | NCBI WGS metagenome assembly JAABUK01 (sample SAMN10711869, study PRJNA513367) | rock metagenome | isolation source: Antarctica rocks | place: Antarctica: Victoria Land, Pudding Butte nord | collected 2016-01-03
TGAATCGACAACCCCGTCTCGCGTCAAACAAAATCTAGACCGACCTCGCCGCCACTCGCTTATCGGTCGTCCTTTGCCCTGAGTTGACCAGGACGCCACTCGCCGTCACCTACCTGGGCAGTAACAAAAAAACCTTCTCAAGCCGCACCTGAACGACCAATGGGTGATCCCGCCGGACGCCAACGCCGCCTTTGTGGCCGCCATGGAGGATGTCATCGAGGTCTACCACCGGCCGCATGACCCCGACCGTCCCGTAGTCTGCGTGGACGAGACATCGAAACAGCTCATCATCGAGACCCGCACGCCGATCCCGGCCAAGCCGGGGCAACCGCGGCGGGTCGACTATGAATACAAGCGGAACGGCACCGCCAACCTGTTCATGATGTTCGCGCCGCTGGAAGGCTGGCGGGACGTGAAGGTGACCGATCAGCGCGCCGCCGTCGACTATGCACAGGTGCTCAAGGAGTTGTCTGACACGCACTTCCCGCAGACCAGCAAGATCGTGCTCGTGCAGGACAACCTCAGCACCCACACGCCTGCCTCGCTCTATGCAGCGTTCCCGGCCACGGAGGCCCGCCGCCTCGTCGAGCGGTTTGAATGGCACTACACGCCCAAGCACGGCAGCTGGCTGGACATGGCTGAAAGCGAACTCAGCGTGCTGTCGTGTCAGTGCCTTTCTCGGCGCATCGCCGACAAAGATACCCTGACCAAGGAAGTCGCTGCTTGGCAGAAAGACCGCAACAAGAAGCACGCCAAGGCAGACTGGCAGTTCACCACCGCCGACGCCCGCATCAAACTGAAGCGACTCTACCCGACGTTATGAATGACTCGGGGTACTAGGGCAGACCCCAGCAACGCACTCAGGCGAGACACTTTCCACGTCTCGTATGGGTCATTACGGGAATTCTGAGACGCGGGTGTGAGCGGGTTTAGAACCTGCCGAGACGAATTCTGCCTCTTCGATCCTCTGGACCCGCGACGTAGCGACCGGTCTTCGTGAGTTGCCCCGCGCTACTTTGCGGCTGACGTCGCGAATGTTGATGCTGGTGGCGAAGTCAGTAATCCGGCCGCCAAGCCGCTTTCGGCATCTACTGGTAAAGCCAGAGACCTCAGTGAAAGTAGGCTTACTGAGCCGTAGAGCATGCGAACAAAAAGCTAACTCTGACTTCGCCACCAGCGTCAATGTTGGGTCGACCCCAACTACTGGACGCCGCCGCCCGTGGCACCGTGCCCGGTGGTGCCGCTGCGTCCTGGCAAGGGCCGCTAGTGGTCAAAACCTGATGCTTGGTAGCCGCACCGCCTCTTAGCAGATCAAGTTCGGCAGGGGTTTGATGGGCCTCTTCTGTTGGGTTCTGATTACCAAGAAGATCAGCTGTGCAGCATCACCACGCTCATCGGCGGCACTGCGAGCATATCCGTCATGCCGGCCCTGACCCTGATCGTAGCGGACACGCCGGGGCTGGCACTGCTCATCTCCCAGCGATTGATCGTTTCGACGTTGCTGGGCATGCGGTTGAGTGCCACCGGTCCTGACAGTGGCGAAGCTCCATGGTTCACGATCATCGCACCGACTTTGTCGCCGTTGGTGATTGCGAGAGCCAAGGCGTTGGTGCCCGCAAGCTTTGCGGAAACCTCTGCTCCGCCCATGACCGCTGCCGCCTTCGACAGCAGCCGCCCCTGCGGGCCGATGCTGTAGTCCTCGCGGATTACGCCGTACTGCCCGTCGCCGAACATCTCCCAGAGAGCGCCCATGTCGAGGCCCAAGCCGGTCTGGAACGCCGTGAGCATAAAGTAGGCGGCGAACACCGCGCCGACCGGCCGCTGCTGGCGGACCTCGTTGGCAGCGTCGAAGTCTATGTTGTATTCCCCGATGAAGATCGGCGCGTCGGCCGCTGCGGTGCCGGCCAGCGCGGCGCGAGCGGTCCGCATGTCTTCGGCCGAGCGCGTGTTGAATAACTGCGCGTCCGTCAGCACCTCCCCGCTCCCCATTCCGTAGCGGTAGGAGTGAAAGCACACGGTTCCGATGCGGTCTCCGCACTGTTGGGCGAACGAGGCCAGCCGGCCGCCGTTGCACCAGCTGTCCACGGGGCCGATCATGCGAATGGCTGGATCGATCGCATGGATGGCGCCTGCGGCTGCGTTGAACAGGCCGCAATAGGTATCGATCGCCAGCGCGTCGTTCTCGTTGCCGACCTCGATCCCCCAGACGTTGAGACCGGCTTGCTTCAACCGCCCCACGATCTGGGCGCACATCGAGGCGTAGTCGGAGGCGCTGCGCCCGTCCAGCCTCACGCCGACGATCAAGCGGCAGCTCGGACTGATGAACTTCGCTGCGTTGCGGGTGAAGTTTTCGAGGATCTTCCAGTTCGGCGCATCCACCCCGTTGGCAAAGATCGCATCGCTCCAGTAATCGGAGCCGGTGCTGCCCACGCCTGCGTTGCTGTTCAGCCGCAATAGCGAGGGGGCGATGCGCGCGGCAGCGGCCAGGAACTTCGGATCGGCACACAATGCGAAGTCGCGGTTCTGCGGAGCAGCGCAGGCGATCCCCCAGAGCGTGGCCGAGGCAATCCGGCCCGTCGGCGACCCAAAGTCCACGGTCAGCAGGTTGCTCCTGGCGGCAGGGGCGACGCCGGGCGAGTGTGCGGCGAGGTGGGTGGCGAGGTCGGCCAAAAGCTGCGCAGCGCTGGCTCGGAGGGAGTTCAACATCACGGCTACCGGTTGCCTTTCAGGTATGACTCTGGAGCTGCCCGTCCTGGCCATGAAGCTGTGCAAAGTTGCCGGCGGCCAGGGCTATCCGGAGGGTATCAGCGTCGGCCGCTTCCCGAGGCTTCGCCCGCCTGCCCCCAGAAGCCGGTCTTCCGGCCGTGCTTGGCACGCATGCGGCTGACGAAGGCATCATGCGTCTCGAAGGCCCCGAAGTCCTGGATGCCCGGCGCAAGCGATGCGCACTCGAGCAGGTGCCGGGCAGCATGCTTGTAGCGGGTGAATCTTGCGCCATCGAGCGTGTCCTCGATCATCGCCCGCCGGAGCAGGGTCGCCGCCAATGGGTGCTTGCCCTCGATCAGCCGCGCTGCCGGATCGAGCATGAAATACAGGTTCCCGTCAATCTCCGGCGCCCGCGTGAGCACGAGCTGCGCAGCATGGACCTGATCCGGCCATTCCTGGAAGAAGTGCAGCGCGGCAGAGAAGCTCCTGAACCCAAGCGCATGCTGCTTGGCCCGGTCTTCGGCCTCGACGTCGTCGAAGTCCGGCAGCCGCTTCAGGTGGGCGCGCAGCTGCATGGCGGAGAGCCGGTCCTCGAACGCCGTCCAGCGAAGCCGCTGCGCCTGCTCTGGCTGGTCCGTCGCGTCGAGCGCCTCGATGTAGGCCTCCTCCCATGCGCTGCCGTCGCCATGCCCCGCAAGATACAGGTCCTCGTCGTCCCGCGCCGGGGCAGGACGCTGCTTCGGCCTCGCTGCCTCCAGCGCGGCCAGCGCCTCGGCGGCCCGGCCGGCAACAAGGAGACGCCGGCCGATCTCCGCACTCGTATGCGGCCTGCTCCGCTTCGCCGCGGGCACCAGGGCGATAAAGGCATCGACGTCGGCCTGGCCATCCGCGATGTCCTGCAAAGCCCGGCGCATGGCATCTGCACGCCAGTCCCGTCCGCCCGCCTTCGACCGTTCCGCCAGCGCCTGCGCCAGCCGGCTTCTCAGGTGCGCCGCACCCGCGTCGCCGAGGGCCGGGAGCATGATCGGCACCAGGCGGTCGTAGAGGCCGGACTCGTTGGCCAGCAGCGCGGTGAACACCCGGTCCGCGAGGCCCAGCGGATCGGGCCTGGCCTTGACCGCGATCGCGCCGAGGTCCTCGCAGGCCGACCAGAAGACACCCCCGACCGAGCCGGTGCTGTCGTCCACGCGGTTGATCACCGGCTCCGCGAGGTCCAGGAAGCGCCACATCAGGTCCAGCGCCAAGTCGGCGCGGGTGGGCGCGACCCGGTCCGCGATCATCGCCCGCTGCAAGTCGAGGTCGCGCACGAAATCCCGCCGCTTCGGCCAGTCGATGAAGGATCGTGCGGACCTCAGGGTGGTGATGCGTTTGCCGATCTCGGCAGCGATGGTGTCCCCGCCGGCTTGCGCGGCGAGCTCCAGGCGCAAGCGCCGCTTGACCTCGGCATCGTCGTCCGCGAGCTCGACGAGGATCGCGGCAAGGCGCTCCGGGCCGAGCGCCGTCAGGTTGTCCAAGGTGATCGTCGTCTTCGACACCATGCGGTCAGCGTCCCCAGAGGCCTTCGAACCTCCTGCCTGCGGTGCGGGTGTAATGGACGGTGTGCCTGGGGTCGCGGTGGCCGAGGTAGTCCTGGATGAGGCGCAGGTCGTGGCCCTTGTCGGCCAGCGCGAAGCCGCAGGAGTGGCGCAACGTATGCGGATGCACGCCGGGCAGGCCGGCGCGCTCGGCTGCCGCGGCGATCAGGTAGTTGACCGCCTGGCGGGTGAGCGGTTGGCCGCGCTCGGAGATGAATAGCCAAGGCAGCGCGTCGGTGCGGGCGGCGAGGTGGCGCTTGATGGCGCGCAGCTCGTCGCCGGCGATCGGCTGCTCGACCGATAGCCCGCCCTTGAGCCGGCACACCCACAGCCGGGCACGGTCAAGGTCCAGCTCGTCGCGGCGCAGGCCGACCGCCTCGCTGACCCGCAGCCCGTGGCGATAAGTCATGAGCAGCAGCAGGTAATCGCGCACGCCATGCCGCCCGGCTTTGGCTGCATCCAGCAGCTTGGCCATCTCGCCCGGAGACAGGTAGTCCTTGGCGCGTTCGTGCCGGTCAGCAGCGTCGGAGAGGGTGTCGGCCGGGCCACTCTTTACCTTTCGCCTTTTGGTCGGGTTCTCCGGCACACCTGCAATCCCTTGCTGTTCCGACGCGCAGGCTATCACACTCTTGACGAAATGCGCCTTTTGTTAAAGGTGAGCTGTGGTGTTCGGCAATCCGTTCGTTTCCACCCGTCCAGCGAGCAGCGGCGACCGGCGAGGTGCACAGTGTCACGAGATAGCTGTTGACCTCACCTCTCCAACTGCTGGTGCCTTTCACGCCACGCTTGCCATCCACGGCACGCGTCCCAATGCTTCTATGATGTTCATGATCACCGAAGCCGACGCCGATGCCATCCGCGCCGTCTATCACGAACACGGGGAGCTATCGGCCGCAATCGAACTGCGCCGTCGCTTCCCGGGGATCACGGACAATGCGGAAGCGCGGACGTGCGCGCGGACGATCGCCGGATGGAAGTCCCTGCCCTCACCACCAGGCTCCGTGACGCGATTGGAGCCGGGCAAGCGACGCCGTTAGCTATACCGGCGAGCAATAATGAAGGCTGGTAGTCCCGAAGGACCAGGATACCAGTCTGGAATTCTTCCATCAAACGGCATGTTCATGATCCTTCGCGCGAGTAGGCAGGGTGCCAGGGTGCTCACTCCGGTCAAGGTCCAGTGCTCGCCATCCTCCCCATGCTCGCGCCGAAGCCGGCGCTGCGCGTGGGTCCGGGTGGCTCCGCGCTTCCCTTGACCTGCGTTGCGCGCCCCGGCGGACGCAGGGGCGTCGGGACGGGGAACGTCCCGACCCATCGACCCCTCCGGGGAGTCGAACAAGGAACTGGAATCAGGCCACCTCCTTAATCCTGATTTCCAGGATGAGGCCGGCCGCTGCTGTGAGGTTCACCAGCGCATCGAGAGAGAACTTGCCGAGCTTGCCCCGCAGCAGATCGTTCAACCGGGGGCGCGTGATCGACAGCCGTTCGGCCGCGGCCTTTTGCGATACTCCCCAGGACTTGACCCGCTCAACCAGGACCGCAAGCAGATCGGCACGCGCCTGCATATTGGCAGCTTCGGCCGGACTATCGGCCAAGACATCAAACACGTCCCTAAAGATTTGAGCTTCCATTTTAGCTCCATGCCTAACAAGAACAGTGCAATTATTTCTAGGTATATGATTATACTACTGACATATCACAATTAGTTTATATCTCAACTGCATTTCCCTCTATGACCATAGCAGGTCGTAGTACATACTCTTTTCCAGAGGCAAGGCGTGGTGCCGAGCCCAAACGGAAAGGACAAAGGCAAGTAACGGTCTCTTGGGACCGCAATGAATGCGCTCCCGCCCGGTGCGTCCAACACCGAACGGGAGCTAACCCTAAACAGATGGTGCTCACATGTCTCAGGCTCAGACCAACATCGGTCCTGTCAAAGCTTCCTGCAAGATCACGCCTCAGTCGCCGCAAGGGCGGACCGCCCAAAGCGCCGAGCGGAGGGCGCGCCCGACAACCAGCGCAGACCAGCGCGCCAAGTTGTCGGCAGCACAGCTCGCATACATCGCTAATGATCCACGCTGGATTGAGCATCGGCGCAAGTTGGCAGCAGCGCAGGAAGCCCGTCGCATGACGTTGTTCGAGAACGAAGTCACGGCGATCGTCGAAATGCGCAAGAAGGGCCGGACGTTCTCTTATATCGCGGAAGAAATCGGCATCTGCCACGACGTCATAAGGCGGGAACTTGCCGCAATCGGCGTTGCAACCAAGCGGGTCAAGTCGGATCGGCGGGCGCAACAAGGCAAGGGCTTCTGGCGCAGTTTCGACTAGCCCAAGCGCGTAGTTCGCCAGCCCGGCAAGAGGCCGGGCTGGCGTTCAACGCCCTCGCTGTCGTGAACCGCAACCATCCGAAATGCTGGGATGATCACCATGGACCAAGCGTTCGCCGTATACTGGCGTGCAGCACCACGTCAGCTCTTCAGCTTTCGCCAGAGCGTCAAAGCCGCTTCGCCCCAGGAGGCCCGCAGCGTCGTGAAAGGAGCCTTGCAGCGGCAGCATCCCGTCATTGTCGGGGTCAAAAGCCTCGCGGCGTGCGGGCGGCGCTGCACACAGCATGGCCGGTGGGTTGGCTGAAAGTGGCCGACCCGTTTGCACCGCTATGGTATGGGCTTGAAAGCATTCTGTTATGACCGGCCAGTGTGGTAAGGGGAACGTGTCCAATGTTCGGAGGCGCCTCCATGACACAAGTTCTCTCTGCGTCGGGCCGTCGCGTGACGCCCGGCGCGGTCGACCGTCGGCCGATCGCGAGCAACATCGAGTTGCCGATCTACGTTCGGCAGGGCGTGGAAGACTACATGATCGCCCACGAGGGTTCGACCTTCCGAACTGTCGTGATGGAAGGGCTGCGCGCCGTCGGTATCGCTATCGACGACGAGGATATGATCCCCGAGCGCGCGATGCGGACGCCGCGCAAGCGGAACGTGCAGCCAAGCGACACCCCCGCAACGCTGAAACCAACGTCGACCCGCCTGCCGCGATATGTTCGGGTCCGCGCGGAGGAGTACCTGCTGGACCATCCGCAGATGCGGTTCCGGCACCTGGTCATGGCGGGCTTCAAAAAGCTCGGGATCAAGGTCGACAAGGACGACCTGGTGACCGAGCGTCAGAACGTGCTCGCCGCAGCTCCATTGCGGTCCGAAGCCCGATAAAGGCGGTCTCTTGTGCAACTCACCGTAGCCTTGACGGCCAGCACTGCAACGTTCTGTTATGAAGTCCATAGCACCGCAATGCACCCACCGGCCTACCATCCCGACCATCGACTGTCCGACTGGCCCGAGTGCAGCCTGGAGGTGCATCGCCCATGCTCGGAGCGGGTCGCGCTCCTTCCGATCCGGCATCTGATCGAGCAGCGGGGGGACCGGACAATTTCGGCCGTGCTCGCCAGCCTGCGATGCTCGTCCTGCAACGGCATGCCGGGGCCGGTCCATCTGGTCGCCGGTCAGAGCAGGACGTTCAACCACGGACCGCCGCCGGTCTGGACGCTGGAGCTGATCCCTCCCCCGCCCACGCCGGCCCGGACGTGATGCCCAACATGGGAATGCTGGGTGCTGCGGCCGGCAAGGATCGCGCCACCGTCGTGATACTGGTTCCAACCGTCCGAACCCGCCATAAACGTTGTTCAGGGTCCGGTGAAAGATGTCGCGCGACAATCAAAACCGTGTCGAATGGCAGGGCTAGATTGTCGCGCTACAGAAAGAAGCCTTCCGATCAGACCGCCAACTGCCGATACTGGAAGCTGCAAGGGAGAAGCCTATGGGTGAACTCTATGACGCCGACATCTTGGAATGGTCCGAGCACCAGGCCCGGCTGCTGCGCCAGCACGCGGCGGGCGAAGCCGGCAACGAGGCGCCCGATTGGGCCAACATCATTGAGGAAGTCGAGAGCGTGGGCAGCAGCCAGCTATCCGCCGTGAAATCGCTGCTGCGGCAAGCGCTGCTGCACGATCTCAAGTGCGAGGCATGGCCGCTTTCCCGAGAGGTGCCGCATTGGCGGTCTGAGGCCCGGCGGTTCCGTGCGGACGCTGCCGACAGCTTCTCGCCCTCGATGCGGCAGCGCATTGACGTGGCGAAGCTCTACGAGAAGGCGCTTTACTTGATGCCTGAGAGCATGGACGGGCAACCGCCTTTGCCAGTGCCAGATACCTGCCCCGTCACACTGGACGAGCTGCTGGGCGACTAGCGGGCCTGGATTGCCGTTGGATAGGATACCTGACCCACCACGGCCGGTGATGCGGCTTTAATCCAAGGAGCGCACCTTGCTACCTTGACCCCAAAGCACCTTAATGTCTTGGCATCTTGCTACTCTGACAGCTTAATACCATTGACGGCCAGAATGTGACGCCCCCCTTCAATCAGGAGGTCGTGCATCGTCACTCGCCGTCCGGTCTCGATCCGCTTGCGTGTAGCCAGGTCATTCAGGGCGGCCCACATCACCGGGTCAAGCCGGATAGAGGTTTGAATGCGCGGGGCCTGTTCCTGTCCCCCTGGCGTTGGATCAGCCGGGGCAGGAGCCGGCGCCTCGGTTGCCGGTTTAGTCTTCTTCAGCGCGCCGAACGTCGGGCGTTGGGCCATAAGTTCCTCTCCACTAGTTTCCACAATCTCGTCATCTCCACCGCGGCTTTGCTGGTGGGGTCGAACTCGTTGACGGCGCGACCGTCCACCAAGGCGTGAGCCAAGGCAGCTCGCAGGCCGATGGAGACGGGCGCAACCGGAACGTCGTAGTCAGCCAAGACCCGGCGTGCATCAGCCGTGGTCGGGGCTTCACCGATCCCGCGGGACGACGGCGTGCCGTTCAAAACAATGAAGGCCGGGACCTTGGCCGCCACAACGATGTCCACCGTCGCCCCAATGGCCTTCAAGTCGAAGATTGCCGGCCGGGTCGGGATCAGGACGAGATCGGCCAGCGCTGCGGCGGCAGCAGCATCGGCGCCAGCGCTCGGGCGGGTGTCAACCACACAGAGGACTACGCCATCCGCTCGGGCTGCCTCCAGGACAGTGCGTAAGTCGCCAGGCACGGTCTCCACCATCTCGGGCGTTTCTGCCGTGCGGGTTTCCCACCACCCCGCCGTACTGCGCTGTGGGTCCAGGTCGAGAAGGACCGTCCGCAGCCCAGCCGCTTGCGCGATGACGCCCAGGTGCACGCTTAGTGTGGACTTTCCTGACCCGCCCTTTTGCGACAGCAGCGCCAGCGTTTTCATTCAAGCCCTCTTGCTACTAAGAAAGCATGAATGTTTAGTGCCTTGGTAGCAACATACTTATTTCCCATGCCTGATTTGTATCACCCCGACCATGCCCAACAGGTTCGTGCCGAACGCCAGGAGATCACCGTTCGCCTAGACATGGAGAAGTTTTCCATAAGCTCGGCCCAAGCAGCTGCCACATCAGGCCCGTCTGCAAACGCCGCCACAAGACGCCTGTCAGCTCAGTAGCGCGGCCCGTAGTAGCCAGGCGGCGGCACCAGCACGTAGCCTGGCGGCGCGTAATAGACCGGCGGGGGTGGCTGATAGACGACCGGCGGCGGGGCGTAATAGACCGGCGGTGGTGCGTAATATGCAGGCCGTTCGTAATAGGGCTGCGGCTGCGGGTAGTAGCTTTGTTGGCCGTAGGATTGCCCATAGGACGGCTGGCTTGCGTAGTTTCCGCCCAGGAACCCCAGCGCACCGCCAAGTAACCCAGCGGCAGCCAGAGCGCCGTTGTCGTTATGGACCTTGGCTTGTGCGCTCCCGATGGTGGCGATGGACAGCGCAGTGAATAGAAGCACTGGTCGTGTGTTCATGGTCAGTTCCCCCTGTCAGCGATGCGCGACCGGCGCAGGCTGCACCGGTAGTTCTGGATAGTATTGAACGCCAGCCGGCCGTTCAGGGCCGGGCTTGTGCCCTTCAAGAGCAGTCATGCGATGGATGCCGTTCGCACAGTTGGCGAGCCGGACTGACACGCTCATCGCGCTGCCTGGGATGGAACGGGTCGCGTTGGCGGTTCCACATAGACCGGCAGGTAACATGCCTTACGCCCCGTCCGGTCAGTAAAAGCCCGCGGTCCCGTGCATTGCGCCAGAGCACCGGGAAGATTGTTCAGCTCCATCAGTTTCACCCACCCCGCGGCAGCATCAGGCCCATCACGGAAGGCTAGGGCCAGGCGTTCGTCTGTCTGTTGTATATCATCGGCCGCCGCAGCTTGACCTAGCCAAAAGCCACCGCCGGCAGCCAGCACAACAGCCGTCACGAACGCACCGCCATAGATCAGCAGGGTGCGCAGGTTGTGAGCGCGGGCCAGGTCCGCCGCGCGCCGGTCGGCGCCGCGAATGATCGTCGCCTGCAGCCGGTTCAGCTCGTCGTCGCTGATCGGGCGTTTCATCCCCGCCGCAATGGCCTCAATGCGTTCCACGAGCGGAGGGAACACGCCGATCGTCGTGGACAGCGCCGCCATCGGGTGACGCAGGGGATCGTCGCGCCACCCCGCGCGTTCAACCCCTTGCGCTATGTCAGCCTGCGCCGCGCGCACCCTGGCGGCGAAGTCCCCGTCCGCCTGACCAGGCGACGGGCCTTGTGATCCGCTCACGGCATCCACGAGGCGATGGGTCCGAACTCTTGCACCATCGCGTCCAGCCAACGACGCACCATGCTGCGCTTGAAGCCGCCGATCGGCGCGAACTTTGCGCCAGGCGGCACTTGCCCGTCGCGAGCCTGGCCGAACGTGAGACGCTTGCCCTCGATCTCTGCCGCGACTTCCGGCTCTAGCCGCGGCATCCAAAGCACCACGGCACCGCGCGCGACCGCACGGGTGAACGCCCCATGCCGCGACACCCGGGCAAAGGCTTCCTCGCGGGAGAGCGTCGAATCGACGCGGCCCTCGTTCAGCACGATCACCGTCGCGGCCGGCTGGAACCCGGCCCGCTCCAGCGCATCGAGCGACGCCAGATCCTCGACGCGCGGCCCGATCATGTAGCAGGCAACGGCATTGACGCCGGTCGACGCCAGCACGGCATCGAGGTCAGGAGCCTCGTTCACCAGCTTGGCAAGGGCGGTGTCGCCGCCGCCGAAGTCGAGGATTGCAGATTCCATGCGATCCATCGCGTGCTCCAGGAAGTCGCGAAGCCAACGCGCCGTCTGCGTCCCGTCATTATTATCGGGCTGCATTACGCCCGAGAACCAGGTGGCCAGCGAGCGGTTCTGCGGGTCCAGCGCAGCCATTAGGACGCTTCTGCCTTCCCCGGCGACGTTCCAACCGATCCAGCGGGCTAGCGCCGTCTTGCCACTACCGTTGGGACCGATCAGAAACCAGACCTTCGGCTTGCCGGTCAGGTCGAGAGCAACAGGACCGAGCCGATCGCGATCAGCCGGAGCTACGGAGCTAGACGCGGATGCCAGTGGGATTTCAGTCTCGTCATCCAGGCTTGCCCCGCGACGGAATGGGATGATGTCGGCTTTCTGTTTCACAGCCATGGCGTGTTCTTTCCTTGGGTTATTTGGGTTGAGGCTTGTTCCGAGGCTTCCCCATGAGCCGCGCGACCACTTCGTCAACGTCCTGCACAGGCGGGCGAGGGGCAGGCTCTGGCGGCTCGGCAGGAGGCGGTGCCGGTGTGTGTCCGCGAAGGGTGGCATGGCCGCCGAAGCGGAACTTGCCCGGCTCAGCATCCATTGCGGGCTCATCGTCTACGACTGGCAAAACGCCGGCTGCGATCTCACGGCCGCGCGCTTCGGGAATGGACTTGGGCACGGGCCGGGAAGATCGCTTCGCCTCAAAGGACTTATGCGCCCGCCACCAAGTTAGCCGCGCGTACGACGCTGTGATCGGCGTCCCGTCTTTCATCGCCAGCCCTTCAGCCGAAAGCTCGTTCGCGATCGACTGCCAGCCTGGACGGGAAATCTTGGCCAGGACCGCCGCAAACTGGTCGTGATGTTGAAGAAACCATTGGTAGAGTGGGGACTGGTTTCCCTTCAACCGCGCTTCCGTCGCGAGCCTGGCAAAGATCGGCTTGCGTGTCATATAGCGTTCATGTCCCGTTTCTGTTTTCGTATAAGATCATGTCAGTTTCCGAAGGTGTTTGCAATAGTCGTAGCAAAAGCGTCTGTGGAAGACAGAGCAGGAATACACCATTGCATGGCTATGCTATGCACCTTAGACACAAATCAGGCTCGGGAGGATGACGATGAATGACGCTCTAGCTACAAAGATGCTGGCTGCAATCGCCCAAATCGAGCAACGGCAAAAGGTCTGCGAGGTCGTGATGGGGCGCGTTCTGGACAGCCTCGATGTGCAGCTTGAAATGACCAATAGGCTGATTGCGGAGGTCCGGGGCGAAAATGGGGGCAACGCGATCACGTCGGCGATTACTGAAATCCGGGACAGCTCTAACCGGCAGGTTGAACTTCTGGAGAGAATTTACGAGGACACGCTTGTGCCGGGTGACAGCGACGACCGGCTGGCAGCCGCGGAGGAACTGGCGGACGAGGCCGATATGGCCGCGGCTGGCATCCCCTTGCCCGTGAGGTGATCTGTGCTCAGCTTCCGCAAGGGCTCGTCCGGGGCGACCAGCGCGGCGGCTGCGATGTCGTCCTACCTCTCCGAGCAGGCGATGCCGGCCGAGATGCGGCAGATGGCCGACTACTACCTCCGCGGGGTCCAGCGGTCGGAGGCCGAGGGGACGGCCGCGATCCCGCGCCAGGACATGCCGATCCACATCGCCGAGGCGTTGGGCCTGGACTTAAACCGGACAGCGACACGCGACCAAGTGACGAACCTGCTGCGCGGGTTGCGCGCCGACGGCGCGGAGATCAAGGGCAAGCCGCACTACAAAGCGCAGGCGGGCAAGGATCGCATCTCGTATGTCGATTTCACCTTCTCCGCGCCCAAGTCGGTCAGCGTGGCGATGGCGTTGGCTCCAACGGAGGCCGAACGCTACATCATCGTCGGCGCGCACCGGGACGCCTGGATGGCCGGGATGGCGCACCTGGAAAGCATCATCGGGCATGCCAGGAAAGGCGACGGCGGGTCTAAAGGCAGCGTCCCCGGCAAGCTGGCCTGGATCAGCTTCGACCACTACACCGCGCGCCCGACGATCGAGATCCCGCACACCGAGGCGGACGGCACGAAGACGACGCTGCTGACGACTGTCCACAACCCGAAGGTCGCGGCGGACATGCAGCTCCATACCCATGTCGCAACGCCCAACGTCGTCTTTGCTAACGACGGCAGCGTGGGCAGCATGGACATGCTGGCGCTGCACGACCGGGTGCACGAGGTCGGGGCCTACTACCAGGCTCACCTTGCGACGAACCTCCGGGCACACGGCATCAACGTGGTGCTCGATGAAAAGACGGAGGCCGCGCGCCTGACCGTTGTTCCCGAGGCGATGTCCGAGCTGTTCAGCAAGCGATCCAGGGACGGCGAGGTCGAGGCGCGCAAGATGGTCGCCGGCATGGGCCTCGATTGGAACGCGCTGCACCCGCTGGAGCTGGCCGGCATTATGACCCGGGGCACGAAGTCAGTCCGTCAGAGCAAGGCGTTGAGCGGGGCAGAAACCGGCGTATCCGACATGGCGGCATGGCGAGCGCAGGCCAGCGCCGCGGGCTACGAGCACCGCAGCGTCATAGACCCGGCGATGAAGGGCAAGCCGCCGTTGTCCGAGCAGGAGCGGCTGTTGCAAGGCTACCAGGCGGCGTTGCCGGTTCTGGAGCGGCAGCTCACCAGCCGGGCGACGATGTATGGGACCGTCGCGCGGACAGCAGCGGCGCGCGGCCTGATCGCGTCAGGCGTCGAGAGCGCGGCCGACATCGACCGGATCACTGCGGCAATGCGCGAGCATGGGGTCAAGCATGACGGCCAGGTCGTGCCGCTGGTATGGGCCAACGTCGCCACGGTGAACGAGAACGGCGCGGGGCCGGGACGCACCAGCCGGGTCAAGATCACGACGACGCTGCACCTTGAGCAGGAACGCGAGGCGATGGGGCTCGCGGCCAAGGCTGCGGCCGACACGAGCGGGGCGTTGGCGCCGGGACAGATCGACCGTGCCGTGCGCGATGTGACGGCGCGCGACGGATTGGACTTTACCAGCGAGCACGGCCTGCAGCAGCGCGCGATCATCGACATGCTCGGCACATCCGGCCGGCTGGCAGTCGCGATCGGCGTTGCTGGCGCGGGCAAGAGCACCCTGCTGCGCCCGCTGGTCGAGGCGTGGACTGCGCCGACCGAGCACCAGGGCGACGAGCGCACGGTATACGGGACGGCGCTGGCGACCCGGCAGGCGGTTGCGCTGGCAGACGCCGGCATTGAACCGCGCAACACGATGCCGATGGCGGCCCTTCTGGCGCGCGCGGCGGACGGGAGGATCGCCCTCGACGAGCGCAGCGTCGTGGTGGTGGACGAGCTGGGGCAGATCGGGACGAAGCAGGTATTGGGACTGCTGCGCCTGCAAGAGGAGCGTAGCTTTTCCATAGTGGGAATCGGCGACGATCGGCAAGGGCAGGCGATCGACGCGGGCAGCTCGATCCATCTCGTGCAGAGGGCGCTGGGCGACGGCGCGGTGCCGGAACTCGGCAGCACCGTGCGCCAGCTCCGCGAGCGGGACCGGGCCACATCGCTGTTGTTCCGCGAGGGGAAAGCGGCGGCGGGGATCGACCGGTTAAACGAGGACGGGCACACCGTTCTCGTCCAGGGCGGCAGGCGGCAGGCGGTCGAGGCGACGGCTGACCTTTGGGAGAAGCGGCACGCGGCCAACGCCGGCCGGGACGGCTATACGCTGACCGTCAGTGCGCCGACCAACGAGGACGCGCGGGCGATCGGCGCCGCCATTCGGGAGCGGAGGCGGGAGGCGGGCCAGGTCGGGCCGGACAAGGTCGTCATCCAAGCGTCCGACCAGAATGGGGCACAGTACGAGCTGCCGTTGGCAGTCGGGGATCGCATCAGGCTGTTCGCCAGCACGCGGGCGAGCTTCGCTGGCAAGAAGGCGGGGAACCTCGGAAACAACGGGTCGGTCGTAGAGGTCGAGCGGATCGAGGACGGCGGGCTGCAGCTCCGCAACCATCTTGGCAACTCCGGGTTCGTCCGCTGGGACACGTTGCGGGATAAGGAGACCAACCGCATCCGGTTGACCTATGGCGATGTGCTGTCCATCGACGCGATCCAGGGCAACACCAGCACCGAGCATATCGACGCGATGCCGAGCGGGTCGAGCGCCGTCAACAGCTTCAAGAGCTACGTCGCCAAGTCAAGATCGCGAGAAACGACTTGGCTCGTGGTGGCAGACGGCCAGGAGCGCCGCGAGATCACGGATCACCGGGCGCTGGGCACCACCCTGCCGATCACCGAGGCGGACGTATGGGCGAACGTCGCGCGCAACCTGTCCAGGCAACCGGAAAAGGAGCTGGCGACTGACTTGATCGAACGTTCGGACGGATCGAATACCGGATGGGTGCGGTCATTGGCGACGGCCTTCCAGCCGGCCGAGCAGCGCCAGGCGGACCCACGGACAGCGCACCCGAACGCCACGACCGCCCGTTCCCCGGGCAGTCCTGTCACACCACGCCTCCCCGGGCCCGGCCGCAACGAGACGCGCCAGGCAGTCCAGGCAGCGCGGCGGTCAACCCGTGCGGCCTCCCAGCGACCCAAGCAGCAGGCGCGCGCGGTGATAACTTCTGCCGCCTCAAATGAGGCCGCGAAAATTCATAAGCCGCCCGCGCTGTCCGCTACCGAGGTCCAGACCGAGTTCGCCGAGGCGCTGCACCGCGCCGGTCTGCGGCCCAAGGGTGCGCCGATCATGGACGGGCAGTTCCACAGGACCGAGGTTGACGGAGCCAAGCGGGGCAGGATGTCCGGGAGCTATGTCGGGCATTTGGACGGGATGCCGGCCGGCTTCATCCACAACCGCAAGACCGGGCACAAAGAGACATGGCGCGCATCCAGCTCGCCGCGTGTGCAGACTTCGGCCGAGCGCGACCAGGAGCGGGCGCGTGTCACCGAGGCGACGCTGGCCCGGATCGCGGAGCGCAACGTAAAGCAGGCCGGGGCCGCGGCGAAGGCGGTCATCGCGTGGGACCGCGCGTCACCAGCGCCGGCATCGCATCCCTACCTCGAGCGCAAAAGGATCGGCGCACACGGCGCGCGGCGGGACGGAAAGGATCTGGCCGTCCCGATGCGCGACATCGAGGGCAAGTTGTGGGGCGTCCAGACGATCAAGCCGGACGGCGGCAAACTGTTCATGCCGGGCGGGCGGGTCCAGGGGACGTTCGCGGCCATGGGCACGCTGCGGCCCGGTGAGCCGGTGGTCATCGCGGAGGGGTTCGCGACCGCGGCTACGATGCGTGAGGCAACGGGGTGGCGTTGGTGCACTCGACAGATCCAGGGCGAGATGGCCCCAAGTCCCAAGCTGCTACGCGATGACCGGCTGGCGACGGACGGAATCCGGGCGCCCGGCCGCCAACATCCGGTTCAGCACCGCCA
>JAABUK010006845.1_pt1 | contig 16771 bp, 20 predicted proteins | sample 5559141 | NCBI WGS metagenome assembly JAABUK01 (sample SAMN10711869, study PRJNA513367) | rock metagenome | isolation source: Antarctica rocks | place: Antarctica: Victoria Land, Pudding Butte nord | collected 2016-01-03
ACCCATACCCCACTTTGGTGCTCCAGAATCATTGGCCTCGCAGGACACATGCATGTGCATACATGGCAGTTATTATTGTCTATTGGCCGATTGTTCATGGCATACGCCGGTGGTCGCCAGCATAAAGTTACACTCGTTAATGCATGAATATTCCCACATTGGCCCTGTTTTTGCTTCACAAGTGCATGCATCTGCTCCAAGCCCTCCCTCAGGGTCTGTGCAAACTTAGGAGCGCATGATTGTGACTCTGTTAGTCTGAGGGTGACAGCCAACGTGTGCATTGTGTGAACACACAGGTTATAAACTTTATGCATATGATCATACACACAACCTCTGTTGGCTGAGTGACTAAACATACATGTGTATATGTGTACGTATATATATACTCACAGACATGTACACATATGTGAACGTATGTAGGTATGTGTTGCAGCTTGCACTTCAATAATCAGAACATGGCACATAGACTCAAGAGTCAAACCCTTGAGGACCAAGCTGCTTATATTTGTTCACCTGTCTTCATACGTTGACAGACAGTTCCTGCTCTGTTGCAGGCTGTGTACACCTTGTTGGGCGGGGAAACACTCACACTGACAGAGATGATTGTCATCATGGCGGTTGTATGTATGGTCATGGCTCAAATACCTACCATGCATGCCTTATGGTTCATCAACCTCCTCAACCTGGTCTCAGTGTTCATCTTCACCTACATGACCGTAGCAGTGGCCATCTGGCAGACTTGTTACTACAAGCTACCAAGGGATTACGGTGTCCATGGGAGTCCGGTAGATAAAGCTTTTGGAGTGTTCCAAGGCATTGTCATCATGCACTTTGCTTACGGGTGAGCAAAGTCAGATTCTTCTGTGGTATGGCATAGGAGGGAATCCAACAGTAATTAATGCCCTTCTTTTGTTTCACCCTGTAAAAGGGATGCCAAAAGCATGCATGATTTCTGTCCAGAAGATAGTTTCTTGTGTCGTGTCACAACTGCTATTGCTGGGTATTGTTCATGCCTGTTGTCTCAATCCCCTTGAATGTATTCAAGCAGACCTATCATGCAATATTCTGTATGTAGGCCCAAGAGTGTGCTGTGCCAAGGCAATGATCACAGACATTGCTTACATTGTTACGGTTGAAGTTGTAAGACTGTTTGGACAACATCAGTCCACCACGCATCATGGCAAGCCTTTCCCTCTACTATCAGCTCAGAAGGCAAAGGCTGCCTGTACTGCTTCCCCCAGAGGCAGAGGGTCCCCCTTCAGGGAGTTCAGCTTACCTGTTGTATGCAGGAACACTCTGATTCCTGAGCTGCAAGCCACAGCCAAACCTCCATCCATTGTGACAATGAAGAAAGCCATCTGGATGTTGTACGCGCAGCTCACCCTCACTTATCTGCCATCAGCATTCATTGGCTATGCAGCATACGGTGAGCTCTAAAGGAGTCAGTTTTCTGGTCCGATGTGTTCACACTCTGCCTATTGTGCAGCCGGTCCGATACTTGACTTCTCATTAAACTGATGCCAAAAGGTGTAGTGTTTTTTTTCCTTTTCTTTTTTTGTCTTTTTTTGTGTTCCCACTCTGCCATTGCTACATCTGTCTTGCTTCATTCTGGCCTTGCTGGGCGTGTACAGCCTTGACTTGTTGCCTCTGCCCTGCCCTGCCCTGCCCTGCCCTGCCCTGCCCTGCCCTGCCCTGCCCTGCGCTGCCCTGCCCTGCCCTGCCCTGTCTTGTTCTGCATTTCCTTAGCCGGCCCTGTAACGTGGTGGTGGGTCCATGCACCAGCATTGCCATAATGATGCGCTGTATGGTATATGGGTCAATTGAGCACAATAGCACACTTGACCCTTGCTTGCCAAGATTTGCCACAGGCCCCTGCCTGTTTTCTCAGGCCCTGCCTCACACTGCCCTGCCCTGCCTGGTATGGCCCCTCCTGCTGTACCCTGCAGCTCACAGTACAGTAACAGAGTGATGTGGCACCTTCAGTCACCTTCACTATGCCTTATAAGTTTTGGTGGCATCATGCGCTGGATGAGGTGCATGTGTATGCTGATACAGGGCAAGCCGTGGTTTCGGGAGGGGGGTCCTTCCTGCCTTTCTTCATGGCTGCTGTACCCACTCAGGACAACCCATCACCCAAGCGGGCTCTTGTCTTCATCAACCTCTTGGTCCTATGGAACAGCATCTGCTTCTGCTTGGTAATCCTCTTCTTCTTCTTTCAGCGCTGGCCACCTTCTCATTCACTTTTTTTGAACAAAACATTCTTTCTCCAAAATTTCCTCACAAAAGTATCAAGCATTTGAAAAGTATGTGGATGTTTATGCGTCTGGTCCTCTGATTGCTTGTTTGCCTGCCTGGCTGATGCCGAAATGCTTTGGTGCGCCACTTGTGTTGGTCAATTCACATTCAGCAGGCAGACAGTCTGTCCAGTCACTCAGCTTGTCTGTCTGTCTCCGTGTACATGTCAGTGTGTGTGAGTCAGTTCTGTGCGCTGCAGTTGTACATTGCTCCAGTCACTGAACATTTTGAGACAAAATACATGAATGACAACTCTGGCATCTGGGCAGTCAAGAACTGGCTGATCAGAACAGTGATCAGATGCGCGTACATCTTCTTTGCAGCCCTGATTGCTGCCATGTTCCCATACTTTGGAGACATCCTTGGTGAGCCTTTGACTATGCATGCGGACCAGACAGTTTGGCATCCTCATGTACAACAGTTGATGTGGATAACAGCACAAGCAGAAGCTGCTGTTTATCATTGACAATCATTGCTTGTGTCACTGTTGCTGCCTTGCTTCTTGCTGTATCAGCTGTCTGTGTCTGCATCTGCCTGTGGCTTGTTGTACCACATTTTCACCGTCTTAAACGCTCATCCTGCTTGCTATGTAAGCCATGCATCATTCCTTCAGGCTGACATGCGTCTGCTGCCAACGCCATATTATGCAATCATGGTGATCAGAATCATGACTCATGTCAAGGTTCTCCATCCACATCTTAGCTCGCTTCTCACGTATGTCATACCTCTGCAGCTCTGGTGGGAGCGCTAGGCATCACCCCCCTCGACTTCTTACTGCCCCTGGCAATGTACATCTTCCTGCGCAAGCCAGTGTTGTGGAAAAGGGTCCTGGCGTGGATTCTGCTCATCTTCTATGTCATTGTCATGATTTTGGGCGCTGTGGCGGCCATTCGTGGAATTGTACTGGATGCAAGTAAGCACTGCTGCTACAGCTGCTGCATACGTTTCAGTATATCATATGATCATTGCTGGCGTATGTCATGCTACAAGCACGGCTTGCATGATGTCATAAGCACGGCTTGCATTGTGTCATAAGCACGGCTTGCATGGTGTAATAAGCACAACTTACATGGTATCATAGGCACAGCTTGCATGGTGTCATAAGCACGGCTTGCATGGGTGTCATAAGCATGGCGTGCACGATGTCATAAGCACGTTGCATCAGATGCATGCACCACTTGCTCTATCCAGCTGCTGTCATGACTTTGAGTTGCAGTGCAAACATGCCAGCATATGTCATCAATGCACCTTCATTTTCTGTCTCTGGAACTCAGCAGAGCAACCAGCAGACAATGATTTAGCCCAAAAGCTTGTGCAACTGATATTCAGCAATGAAGGGAATGCTGCTGCTGCAGGTCACTATTCTGTTTTCCCCAACCTGGCCCCTTAGGACGCAAGACATTGACGGCACCAGAGATAATTGACATGCACTACCAGGTTGAGCATATGCAGCTGGACGTGCTAATTCAAGAGGGACTCCAGCATTGAAAACTGAACTCACAAAGGAAAGCTACTAGAGGAACATGTGTTTTGTAGAAACAAAGGGCTGAGGGCAAGTGTACCGACTCGATCTTGGATGCTATGGCTGTGTAACAGACCTATGCCTGCTTTGCGACTTTGGTCCAGCAAACCAGGTGCCATCTGTGTGTAGGTGCTCAGGATCTTTGTTTGGACTCAGGGTCCAGCATGTGTGCATGTACAATGTCATTATTTTCAAGTCAGATGCATCGCCCTTCTGCTTACATTTTGTTTGTCTTGTATTGCTGCATGTACTTCCACTGTCAGGCAGGCTGTCAGACAGGCAACATGCAGTAAGGCAAGTATTTCCCAAGTCTCAGGTACCATGCTATTCTGCATTGTGTGCAGAGTAACATGCTGCCAGGCCCCAGTAGATTTGCGGCTTGCCGTTTGAGCTGCTAGCAGTGCTCTCTTGAACTGATTTCAGCAAAAGATGTATCTCTGACAAATTTCTGCAGCACTTTACTAGACAGGGCGTGCTCTGTATTTTAGCCCGCGTTTTCATTATTAGCATTACTTCAATTGTAGTATGGACACTATATGTATGTGCGCTGACTTTACAGGGCACTGATCTGTCATGTACATCCTGTCATATCTGCTTTTTTGTGTATGATGCACTTGTCATAATGGCATGGGTGCTGTCTGGTGCCCAGGCTGTTTTCTAGCGCACGGTTAGCTACATCATGTACTAAATCTGTTTTGTTACATCCGATGTTACATTCGCCAGTGCACCAGCAGGTGCTGCTGCTGCAGCATTGGGCTGCAAGAACTATCGTCCCCGGCCTGCGTTCTATGGACAATCTGCCTCCATCAGTGTTACACAGTAGGTGTCTTGGATGAGCTGGTGCTATGTTATTGGCGATCTTCCCTAGATTGCCTAACATAAAGACATCAGTGACAAATATATAGTGACACGAAGTATCGATTCATTCAGATGCTTCGCGGATTTTTACATCAGCAAAGGCCTTTCAAGTCATTCCAGTACGACTCACACCCGTCTAGTTGATACCAAAAAACCAACAAAGTCTCTCTATTTAATATGATGAAATCAAAGACTTTTGCAAGTCTGACGCAGTGATTTCGCCGGGGTCGCCATGGACAAGTGGTTCATAATACGGATCAGCTGGAATACTTGCACAAAACATATCTTTCAAGTCAGGCAATGCTTTGTTAGTCGTCTTGCTGACATATATGCACGGAGGTATTAGCGGTTGTACAGCGCTTATGTTGATATGCATTGATAGTCCAGTCTTGCTTGGCCTCAGTCTTGTCATTTTGTCTTCTGGCGACATATGGTGTTGAAATTGAGCCACCTCGAGCAATTGACACTGAACACCCTGTCCTGCTGTTCTCAGAAGAGACGCGCCATTTGAGACAGCAACCTTCTCATCGTCACTGGCTTTAGCTGCGGCTGTCAGTGGATTCGTTTGCCTTACTGTCCTCAGGAAGCTTGAAACTACTGTCAGAAACGGGCTTATCGTTCTGACGGGACGTTTCTTCAGAAAAGAAGAGCAAGCGTGCATCATGCTGACAGACGCTGCCCGCTTGCTTCAAGAACTGTCCGTCAAACAGTCAGGCAGCCAGGTACAACAGGTCGATGGAAAGCGGGTATGTCACCTTGTTAGCGCAGCGAACGCACCCTTCTCCTATTCTGCAGCCTGCCTCTTGCAATTTTCTTCGTCAATTTTGCACGTAAACCCTTGCTCAGGTCCGCATCAGAGCGATCAGACTTGTTGGCTGGCCAAAGCTTGGAAACTTCTTCTTTCTTTTTTTTCTCACAGTGAAACATCGATGTGTAGTACATGATTGAAAGTTCAGACTCTGAACGCCACTGGCACTGGCAGATTAATCAATGTCGATATCACAATACAGCCCCAAGCAATTAATTGCAGGTCATGCATGCATGTGCTGCAAGTTGACAAGCTACATCACGGATGCATCGTCGTTGACCTACCGCCATTGCCAGCTGGACCTCGTCAAGCAGCATCTCTTGTGGCAGCATGCTAGTACGCTACATGTTCAAGGAATTATGCGTGCCAGCCTTGACTGCATATGCACTGACCATCATGCACATGCAGTGGCACACCACAGAGACGCTGACATGACTACTCAATAGATAATGAATTGCATTGCCTGTATTGCAGGCAAACATCACCCGTGACTTAGATAGTAGTATCATGGCGTAACACCCTTTACAGCGCTTGTGCTAAGATGCAGAGTTGCACCAACAGACACATATTCAAAGGATTGTTCAAAACGTTGTGTGGCAAACAATCCCAATGTATCTACAAAATGTGCAGCACCTGCGTGTCATTACCACACATCGCATTGCATGCAGAGCAACTAAAGCTGAGCATGGGTACTCTGTTGGTAGACACAACTTGCATTGTCAGCAAATGGTGAATTGCATTGTACAACATGTCAGCAAATGGTAAGTACCTAGCAGTACCTGCTTGCTTGTCATTGAGGTCAAAATTGGCAGCCTGCTAGCACTTTTCTGTCGTCAGGGTGTCAACAGGCTGCTTGCCTACTAGAGAGTCAGTGGTCTGTGTAGCATTAATTGCCACAAAACTGAACTGTTCATGGGTTGGTCAGACACTCAAATCCGTTGAAAAAAGCTTGACACAGCAGGAAGCTTTTTTCTCCAGCTTCTACCTAGATGGCATCTGCGTGCTATCAGTAAGAAGGGCAAAGTGATTTGTTGTGATGCAGCTAGCAGTGTAGTTTATGCGCTGACAACCTTGACACCCATGCTTTTGCATGTTCCTGCCACAGATCTACAAATTGCATCTATGGACATGTCGGGCACGTCCTGCTGTTTCTGTTGAGCAATGTCAAAAATGTTTTTGACAGAGATCTCGGCTGCAACTGCATGGCCTGGACGCTGGCTGCCACTTTTGATGTTAGCTGCTTGCTTGATAAAATATGTAACAGGCGGCGTTTTCATAACCTGCATTAAGACAGAAATCAACATGTGAGGAACAACTTACACTTGACGGCAGGTTGCCAGGACAGGCACTTACAAAGTGGTCATGCATGCGTGGTGCAGTGGCCCTTGACGTGTGGTGAAACATGAAGCTGTTTACCGATTGCATTGCAAATGTGGATGGTTGAGTTTGCAATGATCATTCCTTCGTGACAATGTGATGTAGGAAATGACCAGGCGACCATGCAATAACTAGAATGCGCAGTCTGTCATGGAGACTTCGCTGAGAGCGTCGCTTACATATGTGAAGGTCTTATCACTGTAGGCTGTTATGACTACAGGGACGGGGATCTCAGGCTGCACAACAAAGAAGGCTTGGTACACATGCGTGATGCAGAGTATTTGCTTGCCTGCAAGCATAGGCGGCAGCACCAAACAGTCATGCCGAGTTTAATCTAAATCCATATGACCACTATACCTTTTTGTCTGCAGTCTTTGCGTTGAAGTCTTTGCAAAATGACATGATGTTGAGTCCAGCCTGACCAAGGGCAGGCCCAACAGGTGGCGCTGGCTTTGCCTGACCAGCATTGATCACCAGCTTGATGGTAGCAGTGACAGCCTTAGCCTTGCTGGCCATGCGACGACGGCTTGAGTCAACTGATGGTGCCCAAGCGAGTAATTTGTGTCCCTAGCGGCAAGGCTTAGCAAATTTGGCTTTCAGCTGCGCGATGTGAGTTTGAACAAAAAGGCAGATCAGCCACGGATTGTGTGGGAGCGGTGTTGACGAGCCGTAACAGTGTGAGTTAGCCGAGATGGTCGGCGGTGGCTAAACAAGCAGATCGATGAACTGGTCAAGCGCAGCACTTCGGGAGTGCTTGTTTACGCCTCTCAGTAGGTGCGCTGATTGTTGAGTTGCTCCTGGTTCACATCCGCTCGGTGTGTCTACGCGAGAACAGCGAGGTCAAAATATGCCCGTTACAGATACGGCGGCTAGTTTCGGTACCGTATGCATGTCATGGACCAAATGCGGCCAGAACTGCTGCCCTTTGGCTGCCTCGATCGGACGGCGAAATCCTGTCTGTTGCTGTTTCGAGGGACAAAATAGCACTGCGTTCCGCGGAGTCTGTGTGGGCATACACAGGGTGCTTTCAACCCAAAGTGGCGATCTTGACACGGCATATGCGTGTTTCGGAATTGATCTCTGAGACGCTGCTCTGTTTGGTAACAGTTGAGGGAAAAGTGAACTTCAATACTGCTGTGGCCGACATAGCCGCTCACGATGGCAAGTCGCAGACAGGGTGCACGGCTTTTCAACTCGATATTCCAAGCAGTCAAAGCGCAGCTCGCGGCTGGCGGCAGCAGCGTGTCATCGGGAGCTGTATCACAGTTCGCTCCGTTGTACCCTGACCTGGTTCAGCCTCAGCAGCTGACGTCGCTGAAACACTTCAGTAGCACAAGCTTAGCTTTGTCGTCGACCACAACGGGCTCAGCAGAGGTGAAAGTCTCTCCCCTGCTGTCCCCGGTGACAATGCACAGTCTTTTCTGGGTGTCCAATCGACATGCAGTGTTGTTTGCAGGGCTTGGCTGTAAGTGTAGCAAAAGCCAAAACCAGAGCGCCTCGCAGGAATAAAGCCACTGCTAACCAGGTATTGTAATCAGAACTTGTCATTATACCTCATCATCACAGCCACCAACAATGCCAGCTCTATAGATCATACACCAATTGCATTAGCATACTTTGGGCAGACAGCTGACATATCACAATTTTGGAGCATGACCGATCCACTGCCACACTGCAACATGATCAACACGGCAGACTTGCATGTGGCTTTTGTCATAGGCTGCCCAAGTCAGACTTTTGTGTCACGTGTGCAGGGCAAATCAGCCAAAGACAACAAGTCAATGGACGCCAATCCTGATGCAGACACTGCTGCAAAAGCTGAAGCCAGACCTGCTGCAAAGTCAACTGTCAAGTCCAAACCTGCTGCAAAGTCAAAGTCTGAGCGCACCGCAAAGCCTAGTGCCAAGCCTGCCGCTGCTGCTGCTAAGCGCAATGCCAAGCTACATGAAGATGTTGCTGTCAAGAAGCGTTCAGCATCTCCTCGAAAGACCAAGGTCGTGGATGCAATTGCAGCAACCTCTAGCAAAATTCCAGAGTCAGCGGACAAAGCAGAATCCAGCATTGTTGGTACAGGAGCTTCAGCTACTAGCACTCTTTCCTCTCAACCTACACAGCATGGTCTCACAGAGCTAACTCAGCAGTTGCATGACCAACTCAATTGGGATGCATCTACAGTGTCAGCGTCATCAGCATCAGAGTCAGATGTATTGAATAGTGCAGCCAGTATTGACCCACCCTCCACAGATGCGGCCTCTGGCGATGTGCCTGACACACGCAAGACGCAACGATCCAAGAGGGAAGCAGTTGTTTCACGTAAAGCCATCAAGCAGCAAAGTGATGCGGCTCAGCCTAGTATAAGCCTGCCTTCCTATCATGAGCTGAAGGCCAATACACCAGAGCAGAGGCTGCCCTTGACTGCAGAAGGCATCCAAGCCATCAAAAGGCACATTGATGCCTTTCGGGGCAGCGCACACGTGCAGGATCAGTCCTTGGCATTGTACGTGAATTCTAAGGTGAGATGAGCGCAAGCTGAGCATGCTGCGAAGTCACTCATGGCTGTACTAAGCTGTTTGTAGACGCTGCACAAACCGCTAAAGCGCTGCAGGCTTAGTGTCTCATTTGCATTCTAGTGTTCGACATGAAATCAGGATGCTGTACATGGTGACACACATGCTGTCTCATTGGTGCAGCAGCTGGGCAGGCTTTACTTTATGCATGTGCGTTACTTTGCTCTGATGGACAGTGCTTCACATGACTCCTGTTCACTGCAGCTGTTCTATAGAGCCACCAATGACCTGGAAAATTTCATCTACAAAGCAGTGACCCAGGATATGGTGGTTACATTGGTGGCCAATGACCCAGGACCTGCCACTGAGGATGCCATGTTTGGTCTCTTTGCTGAGTATGTGGTTCACAACCACAGCGCTGAGCTGCAGTCATACAGGTCGGTCACAACACCCAAATGTTACTTTTATCCTGAAACAGTAGGCTCGGGACGTACTATCTACTCCTGCAAATATGCAACCATCCAAGACATGCTGGCGACGCTGTTGATGTGAATTGTGTCTAGGTGTTTATTTCTGTGAAATGCACTCATATCTGTGCTCTTTGCATGAGTGATTCAGTGATTGAGCAGGCCGGACTTGAAGCACAGATCACAAAAGTCAGTGACCATATACATTGCAGCAGCTTCCATAGATAGCACACTGCTTCTGAACTCACCTTAGCACAGACTGTAGGCATCATCAAACTATGCACATGCTCAAATGATTCTCACCTTGGCTGGTGGAATACGCTACTCAGCAAATGATTTGCACTTTGGTTGGTGGAGTACGCTACATAGCAAATGATTTGCACTTTTGCTGGTGGAATACGCTACTCAGCAAATGATTTGCACTTTGGCTGGTGGAATACGCTACATAGCAAATGGTTTGCACTTTGGCTGGTGGAGTGAGCTACATAGCAAACGAGTCTCACTTTGGCTTTTGGACCATGCTCCATAGCAGATGTGACTGCATACAGGACTCGAGTACAGATGGTTGACATGAGGCAGTCCCACCTTTGGTACCCGGTGGCTAGGGCCTTGCAGCGTAAAATCATCTACCATGCAGGTCCCACCAATAGTGGCAAGACCTATCAAGCCCTCAAGGTACACTGCTGCTGCTACTGCTGCTGCTGCTGCTGCTGCTGCTGCTGCTGCTGTAGTAATGAGACATACTCGAGATCTGGCTGAGCTCGTTGTGTCTGGCCTGATGAGATGTCTATGCCACGCATGTGCAGTCCATGCTTGGTGTGATGAGCATGCAGAACATTGACGCTTGTTTGTCTGCAGAACACAACTGCAGACTGCAGACCTGCACTTTGCAAGGCATCAAACTCTTTGCTGTACAGCAGTGCTTATGGTCCTGTCGTGCAGCAAACATGGCTCTAATGCTGCTTTGTCATTGAAGATGTAAGGCATGGAGATGGTTATATACATGCAGTACAGCATGTGTGACGAGCAGAAGTATACCAAAAGGTTTGTTGCAAGCATGATCAGTACACATGTCTTAGGTTGCATGCACGTTGCAGGCAATGAAGGAGGCTAAGACTGGCATATACTGTGGACCTCTGCGTTTGCTGGCCATGGAGGTGTTTGACTCTGTCAATCAGGAGGTATGCCATCCCCCACACACTGCTGTATGTTGTAGTATCCTCTGCACTCAAGCTCTTTGCAATGGCAAATGTGACCTTGGCTTGAACCCATCTGTGGCTTGCATGACTGTCTAAAGGGCAACAGTCAGAAGGCAGTCTAATGTGTACAGAGGGCTGGGCATGCCCACTCAGCCTTACTGAATGGCAGACTTGCTAGAGTGACAGAATCTTGTATAGATTGGCAGCCCCTGTTGCCCATCAAGGGCTATCATGAACAAGCTCGACATTGCCTTTCCATATGATTTGTTGCATGTGTGAGGACAATTGAGACAACAGCTGTGCTCTCAACCTATGAACATGTCTTCCCCTGCTTGCAGTCATCAGCTTATTGCTCCTGTGCTTTTGGTTGTGGTGCAAAGTAGCTGTCCTCTTGAGCATCAATGCTGGTTCCAGTCTTGCACGTATGGCGGTCTTTAGGAAACCTTGTTTGCTCAAGAGTAGTTGCATTATTGATTGCTTTTTGCTGCAATGCAGGGCATTCACTGCAATCTGCACACCGGTCAGGAGCGCCAAGTGCTGGCAGGGGCAAAGCATGTGTCATGCACCATAGAGATGATCAATACTGCAAAGCAGTGGGACTGTGCAGTCATTGATGAGATACAGGTGAGGCAGCTCGCTTTTGTTTTGAGTACTCATGGTATACACATGTTGCAGATAAAGCACCATGGCGCTGTCTGTGCCTTTGTTGTGATCATCATGGTAGGTGTCTGTTCAACATGCTGCTTGTGCTGTGCCAGTAGTCCATCATGGGTGCAGCAACAGAAGTGCTCTTTTTGTGCAGATGATTGGCGATGATCAGAGGGGCTGGGCCTGGACCAGAGCTTTGCAAGGGCTGCCGGCAAATGAAATCCACCTCTGTGGTGACGCTTCCGCCTTGCCGCTGGTCAAGCAAATGTGCGAGGATATGGGCGAGCCGCTGTCGGTCATGAACTACAACCGATTTACTGATCTGGAGATTCAGCCTGGCGCTTTGCCGCGCGACTATACAAGCGTCGAACCTGGAGACTGCATAGTGGCTTTCTCGCGGCGAGACATCTTCGACATCAAGACAGACATCGAGCGGCGGACAAATCACAAATGCTGTGTGATCTATGGTGCTCTGCCTCCTGAAATGCGGAGGCATCAGGCAGCCTTGTTCAATGAACCTAACAATGGTTTCGACATCCTTGTCGCTTCGGATGCTGTTGGAATGGGCCTGAACCTGAATATCAGAAGGGTGATTTTCCACAAAGTCCAGAAGTTTGAGGGCTACAACACCATACCTGTCTCCACTTCCCAGATCAAGCAGATAGCTGGTAAGCCACTGTCATCAGATTGCCCTGCAAGTCAAACACTGGTGCCACTGTGCTGTAAATCATGCTGCTTTAACGACATGAAATTGCTCACAGTTGAAAATCTGCAAGTGATTTGGTTGCTAAGCCGACTGTACAGCGACTTCAGCTACTGCATGACCAGATGTGCACCAGCATTTAAAGACACTTTTCAACTGCTTGCATGAAAGTGCTTCTCAATCCCCAAAACCTTTATTTTGATTTGGCAATGTCATTCATACATTGGAAACCCAAACTCAGGAACGCCTGGGGACAGTAAATACGCGTTTCTACATTGTGGAGACGATTTAAGTTTTCTCATATTTGTAGGCCGGGCTGGCAGACGGAGCAGCATCTATCCCAAAGGGTTTGTTGGAACCAGGGCCTCAGCAGATTTGCCAACAGTCACCAGCGCTTTGAACATGCCTTTGAACATGCTCAGCACCCCTGCTGCTGGCCTCTTTCCAGAGTTCCAACATTTGGAGCTGCTAGCTGGTCAGGTATGCCTCAGGAGGCCTGGCCAATGACCCCTTCTGCTTTCTTGTTTCTCTTCCGGCCTTCTTCTTCCAACCAGTGATGCATGCTTCCTTGCAGACCCTACACCCCTACAGACTCAGAACATTTTGTTGGTTCACACATCAGTAACACGTGTGCCCCAATGCTAATGCTATAGTACACTGACATTTACTGTGCAAACAAGGGAAAGTGCTTGAGCCCAGTTGTGAATTGGGCTCTCAGTTGAAGTGCCAATGTGATGTTTGACGCAGCATGGCAGCCTGAAACGTTCATGTGTTTGCTGCTTGCTGGACAGCTTAGGAGTTGCTCAACACCCAATGTAGATGCTGCTGTGAATAGCGGAAAGTGGTGCACAGAAGGTGACATCTGCTCACACCAAGCAGTGCTGCAAGTCTGTCACTCAACCTCAATGCACAATCACACTGCGCCGTTCAGTTTCTGAAGAATGATGATGTGGGTTCATGCTGCTGCTTTGCTCAGCTCATTCCCCTGAGCATTTCTTCTTCTTCTTCTTCTCCCATCTTCTTCTTCTCCCTTTTTCTTTTTCTCCCATCTTCTTCTTCTTCCTCACTGTTTCTCCTGACTGAATGCCTTCTGACGGACTGACGGGATGGCGTTGTCTGCTTGTAGGTGCCGGATGACAAGTTTGCAGATTTGCTGCGCCGATTCAGCAATGAGGCCAAGCTGGAGGGGACCTTCTTCTTCTGCCGCCAGGATGGCGTCATGCAGATTGCCAAACTGCTGGAGAATGTGGATAACCTCAGTCTGGAAGACAGGTAACCATGTTTAGTCATTCAGTCGTGCGATATGCGTCTTGCCCTGGGGTTATACACCTGCAGTCTGGAAGACAGGTGACCATGTTTAGTTCATTCAGTCATGACATATGTGTCTTGCCCTGGGGTCAGACAGGTCCCACAGATTAGGTGATTGCGTCTAGAGGCTGGATGCTGCATGTGCAGTGTGTTCAGGAGGAAAATTCTCTCATGCCCACCTGTCATCAGAGCTGAAGCATTGACAAAGCTGTGACAACATGAAGCACGCATTGCATGCAGTCTTCTGTCTGACAACATGAAGCACGCATTGCATGCAGTCTTCTGTCTGACAACATGAAGTCCTTCATACCACATACTTGCCTGTCTGGCATTTGGCATGCTCATGATGCTGAAATATTATTATTATGTAGTATTGTTATTGTTGTTGTTACTATTAAGCCAGCATTGTCTTATGCATCAATGCAATAATTGGATACTGCATGCATGCGTCAATATGGTAAGCTCACATGTTCAGCAAGGCAATGCCCTTCTTGCATCACCTGACCCCCTTTGTGTGCCATGCTAAGTGCAATTGATGTAAATGCACTGGTATGAGCTATGACTACTATCACGCTTACTGTTGTCACTCTGTTTTTAGGATTGGTCTGATTACCTTGAACAAGCAGGACAAGGGTGATTTTACGGAAATGTTGCACTATTATTACTATTGTTTTTACTTTCATTTTCAGTAGCTTTATTTTGCTTGATGCAGGTTTGACTTCTGCATGGCACCAGCGAATATCAGGGACTCACGCATGGCAGCCGCTCTTCTTCACTTCGCTGCCAGATATTCCAATGGCATGCCAGCGACCCTGGACATTGCCTTGCCTGATCAGGTGCCAGCCACAGCAGAGGAACTAAGACACATAGAGGCTACACATCAGGTATGTCAGCGCAGGCTACAATGCTCAGTGAAGTATTGCTGGCTTCAGAAACATGGAGTACATTGCGTGACAATCAGATACTCTATGCATCTAGGCAATGCTGGAATGCTGTTCACACTGTTGTCTGCAACGCTGACACAAGAAGCACACAATCTGCCTCTGTGACACCATCGTCATTTGTTTTGGCTGCTCAGCTTTGTGACTGTGACAAGTTCGTCAAGATCCCAAATCACTGGCTGATGTCCCTGAGCTCTTTCAATCCCAAAGCAGTTATTTTAGTTCAGAAGCGTCCATTCGACAATGGAATTGCAGACTCAGAAACGCCCAGTAGAAATGCGTTTTAACGTTGGGGTGATGTTTTAGAAGTTGTAGGCTTAAGCAGGCTTAAGCAGTAGGCTTAAGCAATAGGGTTGAGCAGCCGCACACACTGCTTCTTCATAAGTACAGTGCTATGTGGTCAACAACAGCTCCTCACATACAGTTCACAGTCCACATTGCTGTGTAGGTGATGTCTCTCTGGATTTGGCTGAGCCACCGCTTTGGACCAGAGGCCTTCCCTGGCTTAGAGGCAGTTGCTGCCAAATCAGAAGCTATCATAGAACTCATGAACCAAGGCTTGACGCGTATGTGTGAAGCCAACAAGGAGAAAGTCAGGAAAAGGCCCAAAGCAGGTAGACGGGGCAGGGGCCAGAATACACAGGGGCCACAACTGCTGCTGAAACATGATCCTTTGGCTTTGGCATATTTGGCGGATGCCAAGAATCATAAGTACATCAACAGCTATGAGTGGGTGAGCCCTGGAGACGCAAAAGCTGCAGTTGAGCCACAACACCAGCAACGGTCACTCAGGAAACTGCAGGCAGCAGCGTAATCAATCTGCCTTGGCTATTGGCATGCTGTCAGCCCCATATTTCAGTGTCCAGTGCAAGCATTTGCTTGATAAACGTCGGTGCAATTATATGTCAGGGAATGTTTGACTACAGCAAAGACACAGCTGTTGAAGATACTGGGGTAATAAATTACTTCTTTGTGCAGGCACTTGATCTTTCTGCTAGCAGTATGAATTAATTTTTCCTTCCTGTTCTCTCGCTTTCTTAGCGCTTAGGTAGCCCCCCTACGCTCAACTTTATGAAAACGAACGAGGCTGGCAGAGACAAATTAGCACAATGTACTGTCCAAAGCATGGCCAAAGCATTGTAATCTCTCTCTCTCTGTCTCTGCATGCTCTTCTGCAAGTCTGACCTCTTGTTTGCCAGGAAGTGTCTGATGCATTCCGACAAACTGTTACAGCTATCCCCTGCTTGCATTTCTCTTGCGACATAGTAATCACAAACGGTGTGATTATGCAAAGTGGGTCAAGAGAGACATTAGAGATTACAATGCCTTCGTCAGCTAACAAGAACGGGCACGTGGTAGCTCCAAGGGCCTCGCTTGTTCAGCACTTCCGCTCTCTGTCCTCCTCTCACCTGTTCGAGTATCCGCGCTCAAGAGCGCTTCGACTAGTGATCTGCTAAAATACGTGTTACGCCTCAGAAACTCTGACCTTCTGCAACGTGCAAGAACTCTTTCACACAACACAAGGCTGTGTCCTGTCGCGTGTCATTCTTGCCAGAAGTAGACTCGACAAACCTTGCAGTCCAAGGGAATATGCTCATGGCTGTTATACAGTATAGCAAGTGACCTCACTTCGCGGCGTTGTACACGCGACGGCAACCCTGCCGCACTGGCAGGTTGTGTGTTGCAGCACTAACAGCAACTGCAGCTACAGTGACAGTGAAGTGTCTCATGGCCCTGAAGCATCTGCAGCTACAGTGACAGTGAATTGTCTCATCGCATCCAGGAAGATTTTTGCGGGGGGCTTGCCAGGCCAGGTTAACGCACGCTCAAGCAATGATTGCAGTAGTTAGGAAATACTGCGAAATTCAAAGCTGCCGCACTTGTGAGCATTTCTTTGCAAGCGACCCTTGTGCAGCACCTTTGTTTGTAACAGGATAGATACTGCACTGTGTGTCTGAAGTTGTAGCTTACAGCTTTTTGTAGCTCAAACGGGAGGTGAAGTTGACTTCATGCATGCGTGCACGTGATGGTTTGGTCTGTGTAGTCAAGTCACGTCACTTGTTGGCCCTTCAAAGTGAAGCCACTTTTGGCTTATAGCAGCCTACCAGTCCTTGTCAAAGTCTGTTGTGCTCCTTTTC
>JAABUK010006846.1_pt1 | contig 16764 bp, 13 predicted proteins | sample 5559141 | NCBI WGS metagenome assembly JAABUK01 (sample SAMN10711869, study PRJNA513367) | rock metagenome | isolation source: Antarctica rocks | place: Antarctica: Victoria Land, Pudding Butte nord | collected 2016-01-03
TGATGAAACAGCCACCTCTTTGTTTACAGAGTTTGGTAAGAACCTTAAAGTATTAGCTGTTTATGTCAAAAAACATGCTGCAGAAACAGTGGTTATTGGTGGCAATATCATTAATGCATGGAAGTTATTTATGCGGAAAACAAAAAAGGTTTTAAGCAACTACTCTATAAATGTTTTATTAAAAAAAGCAAAGGTGGGAGAGGAAGCGGCTTTATTGGAAGCAGCAGTTATGCTTCTGAAAAATTTTATAAATAGTTTTAAAGAGGTAGCTTATTTTTTACTATGAATATATGATGACAGGATTTGATTCTGTTTTAACTTAAAGATGTGGAATATGAAGGAAATGGGTTTATGATAACAACAGTACACTATTCTCTTTTCTTCAAGACTCTATGGCTATAAATGATGGTTCAGAAAGTCATAACTTTCTGAACCATTGGTTTTAATTAATCATCTCTTAAAAAAGCAGGAAAACAGGGTTCAAAAAGTAGGACTAAAAACAAAATACACTTCATTTTTTGATACTAACTTATTGAATGAATGTGTAAGATAACTTCTATAACTTACTTGAGTGCATTCTTAAGTTGTGCAGCAGCTAATGCCTGTGCATCTTTTGCTTCAGGAAGTACCTGAGCCATACCAAAAAATTCATGAGTTACACCGGCATATAGTTTATAAGTTGTCTTTACACCGGCAGCAGTTAATTTATCAGCCAGCATTTTCCCTTCGCTTTGTAACGGATCTATTTCAGCGCCTATGATAGTAGTGGGTGGCAAACCGGATAAATTACCATTTACAAGTGAAATTAAAGGGTTTGCTGCCTCGGTAGCAGGACTATTCAGATAATACATAAGAAACCATGGCAAGGCAATTGTTGACAAGGGTTTTGCTGGAGTAATAGTGAGGAAAGAAAGCCTGATACATAAATAGATTTTCTTTTTGTCTTAGTCGCTAGTCTGTAAATTCTTTGTTTCATAAAAAGTAAATATGAAAACATTATGCCTAAGGTTGCTTATTTTGTTTGGTAAGAACTAATTAACCAGAAAAAGATGTTTTTTTACAAATATCTTATGAAGCTTATTATATTTTTGGAATGATTAGAACCTTTTCTTCTGACATTATACGCAGTGCAATGCGATATAAACATATAAAAAGCCCATTGGGAAAAGCTGAAGCAGTATTTAATTCATTGTAAAATCTCAGAAAAATCTGTTGCAGCAAAAGTGAACATTTCTCGGTATCCTTAAAATAGGGTAAGAGTAAACCGTATATGCAAGGAGCATATTTATCATAAAAAGATACAAATGCTTCGGTGTCTTTTTGTTGTAGTAAAGCAATAAAACTTTCATCTTCTAAATTTTTCACTAAGATTATGACTAATTTTAAGAATACAATGTTGCAGCATTAGTTATGATTACCAGTTGAATAAACTTCCTAAGCACTTACAACTTGCTGTAATGCTAATAGATAGGTTAGATATATTTGAAGATAAGTGTTTAATACAATTAACTTTTTAAAAAAAGTTTCTATCAGAGGTAAGCTTTTTTAAAAACGGTAAACGAATGAGAGTAAAATTTAATTGTCTTACCTAATTAATCTGTGGTTCTTCACCAATACAGAATATAAAAAAACAGGTTTGGGGTTATCAATTGTGCGTAAGTTGGCGTATAGTCTAAAAAGGTATTAATATCCTGTAGTCCACCTGCAGAGGAGACAATGGCTATAATGTATTGTTTGGAATTTATAATAATTAATAAAACAAGATAGATATACCTATTAAAATATTTAATGCAATCTTAAATATATAAATAATAACTAAAAAAGGGAAAGAATAATATTATTACTATCCCAACCTACTTAAGTTAGGTAAAGCGATCTCTATAAAGTGTTTGAAGCTTGCAAAGGTTTATCTATATCCATTAGATATATTTAACTACAACTTCACCGGCAGAAAATGAAACGGCTTCAACGAAAAGGTAAGCGTTTGTGGTGATGTGCCTACACCAGAAAATGTTTAACATCATAACTGCGTTGTCTAATGCAGTATTTACTCCGCTGGTAAAAATACTTTAAATATAGCCCCCTCCCCGGGCGTACTTTCAGCTCTTATTATTCCGTTGTGGTTTTCTATTACTTTTTTTACAATGCTCAAACCCACACCTGTTCCGCTATAATCACCTTGGCGGTGCAGGCGCGAAAACATCTGAAATATTTTTTCAGAATGCTCCTGTTTAAAACCAATACCATTGTCTTTTACTACAATGAGATGGTATATTTGCCCTCCTTCATTACTACTACCTAAGATAATTTGAATGTGTGGAGCTACACCTGCCTTGCAATATTTGAGTCCATTGCTAATAAGGTTTTGAAACAGTTGCTGTATTTGACGTCCATATCCCTTTATTATCGGAAGTTGTGTAAGATGAATAACGGCGCTTTTTTCCTGTATGTCCAATTCTAAATCTTCCAGTACCAGGTGCAATTTCTCATTCAAATCAACCCATTCCATTTCGGTGGAAATGTGCGTTACATGAGAGTATTGCAGCAGGTCGTCCACCAAGTTGCCCATGCGCTTTGAAGCGTTCTCAATCTTGTCAAAAGTTGTTAGGTCGTTTTCATTCAGTTGCTTACTAAGTTGGGTTTTCAACCGCTCAGTAAAGATCCGGATCTTGCGGATAGGTTCTTTCAGATCGTGTGAGGCGGCATAAGCAAACTCCTCCAGGTTGCGGTTAGAGCGTTCCAGTTCATGAACCTTTTTCTGGAGATCAAGCTGAAGGTTTTTTAACTTCGTAATATCGGCAAAATGAACTACTACATCCTCGTCCATTTTAGTTGTACTCATTTCATTAAAAATATCAAGGCCGTCTACATTGTACCGATTTTCTCAGGTATTCGGCACACCTGTTTTATACGTTTCGGCAATGTTTTTAAAACTGTCTGTTTTGAAGTAACCGGGGAAAAATTCGCTTACTTTTTTACCGTGGAGTTTTTCTGGGGTTGCAGCTGCATACACAGCATAGGCGGTGTTGGTTATTTTATAACGATAGTCTATAGTCTCTCCATTTTCTAAAACCGGTTCCAGTACCTGCAACGGTGTGTTGAATATATTGATGATACGTTGAAGATAAGTGTTTGCTTCCGTTAGTAACTGGTGCGCTTTCTCCAACTCCGCTGTTCTTTCTTTCACCTGCTTTTCCAATCGCTCGAAAAAGGACTTCTCAACGCCGATATCCTGGGCCACCCCCAATAATTTAATAGGAGTGCCCTCATTGTCATAATACACTTTACCTTTCATCCTTACCCAGTGCAAAGAGGAGTCATTCCATATTACCCTTGCTTCATATTCCAAAAAACCGGTTTTAAGCGCTTTTTTGTGCGCTTCCTCCCGGATAGATAGATCGTCGGGGTCAAGTGTACAGAGATAATTATCCAGGGTTGAGTACCCTTTCACTCCAAAAATGGTATTCATGCGCTCTGAGACAATTAACTCGTCTGTAAGAAGATTAACCTCAAACGTTCCAAATTCCGCTGCATTTATTGAAAGTCTTGCCCTTTCTTCCGACTCCTCTATTTTTTGACGGGACAATACTTGTTCGGTTACATCTATGGCGGTATCCATTACGGCATACACTTCACCATACTTATTTACTAAAGGTTTGTATGTAAAATCAAAATAATAAGTACTTAAAACGCCTTCTGTCGCCAGCTCGGCCGGCGCTGCCTTTGCTTCGTATGCTTTACCCGTTGAAAAGACCTCATCAAGAATTTGCAAAAATGGCTGCCCTTGCAGTTCAGGTACTGCTTCCTTAAGTGGCCTCCCAATTACCGATGCATCTTTACCCCAGTAGGAAATCATGGTTTTGTTGGCAACTTCTATTTTCATTTCACGTCCCACAAAAAGACATGAGGCCACTGAGGCTTCTTCAATCAGGTTGCGGAAATTAGCTTCGCTTTCCTTTATCTTTTCTTCTCTTTGTACAGCTAATATCTGTTCTGTAATTTCGTTGACTGTATGAATGATATAAGTTACATTGCCATCATTATCGAATACAGGTGCATTGCCGGCCCTCCAGTACCTCTCGACTAAAACTCCCTGGTCATTTATTGTATCATAGCGTTGGGTTGGCAGATAATGTACCTTTTTTTGCATCATCACCTGCTTAAAGGATTCCCGCAAATCATTTTCCCTCGTGTCAGCAAGATCATTCATATCTGTTGGAATGGCGTCAAAAATTCCCTTGCCTACAATAGCTTCTTTTGGCTTTCCTGTTAATGACGCATAACCTGCTGTTAAGGCTTCAATAGTAAAAGTTGGTGAGTTAACTTTTAGTAATACATTATTACCCGGAATGGCCTCAAAAATGGCAATGGAATTTACAGCACTTTTCATAGTTAGTGGATATATAAGTAAATATCATCGAAAAATAAATGTAAGGCTTTTGTTTAATATTCATATGTAATTCATTTTGGTACTTAAGCCCTTGGCAAGAGTAGAACTTTAGATATTCGCCCTATCACTATAACTTTATACTAATAACCCGTTGGCGGAATTAATTTGACAGTGTAGGCTTAACTCTGCTAACTGGTTTTTGATAAATGAATTTGTTTAAGTACTGCAGACAGTTAATCCGGTGACCTTTGCTAATATTCTGCATCTGAAGCCTATACTGTAATATTAAGCGATGAAAAGGCTAAATCACCAATGTAATTATCAGACAAATAGAAATTATCATCAATATTTAAAAAATTCAGAAATATATGGAAACAAGAAAACTAGGGAAAAATGGGCCGGAGGTTTCAGCAATTGCGATGGGCTCTCGCATGACAGCAGAAAACCGCAACGAATGGGAAGCTTCCAAAAAGAAAACTATTGAAACCTTGCAATATGGCATCGACTCAGGCATCAATTTTTTAAATACCGCTGATTTTTACGGTATGGGCATGAGTGAGCTAATAATAGGTGAAGCGATCAAAGACCGAAGAGACAAAGTTTTTTTAAGCGTTAAAACCGGGACTTTGAGAGACCACAAAGGCCGCTTCCTGGGATTAGACGGAAGACCGGAAGCCATTAAAAACTTCTGCGCTTATTCGTTAACGCGATTAGGAGTTGATGAAATTGATCTTTATCAGCCTGCCCGTATTGACCCCAATGTGCCCATCGAAGAAACTGTTGGTGCTATTAAAGATTTAATTCGGGAAGGGAAAGTACGATATTTAGGGCTCTCGGAAGCCAATGCCGAACAACTGAAACGTGCACATAAAATCCATCCTGTTTCTGCCTTAGAAATTGAATATTCGCTGGCCACCCGCTTTATTGAAAATGAAATTTTACCTACCGCCAAGGAGTTAGGTGTAAGCGTGGTGCCTTATTCTGTCCTTTACTATGGTTTTTTAACCGGAAATATGAATTTTCCTTTACCTAAAAATAATTACAGAAGTATGTTTCCGAGATTTCAGGGTGAGAATTTGGAGCATAACTTGAAGAAAGTAGAATTCCTGAAAGAGATGGCAAAACAAAAAGGAGTTACTGCGAGTCAACTGGCCTTGGCCTGGGCACTTAATCAGGGAGAAGATATCATTCCGATTGTGGGCATGAGTAAACCAAAGCGCGTAGAAGAAAATCTGCAAGCCCTGGATATTGAATTCACAACAGAAGAAATGAGTACCTTGAATGAAGCTTTTAAAATTGGTGCGATAAAAGGTGACCGCTATCCTAAAGCATTACAAGATATGGCAGCCTCTTAAATTAGAAAATTCCATTTAATCATGCAAACAATTTCAGGGTCAAGTGGCCCAATTGGATTTGAGTTAGCCAAATCGCTAAAAGAGTTTACTAGTGTTATGTTAATCCTAAATTGACGGATATAGTTTTTTTAATTTCACTCTTGCTTCTTTGTTTGTGAACTGCCAATTTATTGTGCTGTTTTTATTATTCCTATTTCTTTGCCAGGTTCAACTTCTTCTTTAATTTTTTCTATTGTTGATATATGTCTCCTTTTTCAAAAACATAAATCAAACTAACAAAGCTGAACTGGAAACATTATTAACCCTTAACTTTCAATTCTTTGACAAAAACATTGCACATTCTTATGCAGCGTAAAGTATAATACCGACTCAAATATAAAATAAAACATTAGAAAACTACTTTATATTGTATTTAATAAAAGCACGTATAATCATTCTAATAGCGGAAATCAAAAACCTCTGAATAAGACCAGTTAGGTCTTAATAATACTTTGAGTTTATCCGCTTAAATTTTTTGACCAAGCCTTTTATTTAACGCCTGCATATCCTCACTTACTTTTCCGTCAAGCACTTTGGCGTAAAGTTGTGTTGTTTGTAATTTTTTATGACCTAACATTTTACTTACTGACTCTATGGGAACTCCATTGCTTAAGGTTACCGTAGTAGCAAATGTGTGGCGGGCAACATTGAAAGTAATTTTTTTTTATACCGCATACGTCTGCAATTTCTTTGAGATATGCATTTACTTTCTGATTTGAGAGCATTGGAAGTAATTTTCCTGAATTACACACTTTAGGGTGATCTCTGTATTTTTCAATTAAAGCCAATGCAGAGGGAAGAAGGGGAATGCGTGACGCAATATCTGTCTTTTGCCGGTTCTTTACCAGCCATTTCTTACCATCCATACCAATGATTATATTGTCAGGAGTTAACATAGACGAGTCTACATAAGCCATTCCAGTATAACAGCTAAATATAAAAATATCTTTTACGATAGCAAGCCGGTCTATAGTAAAAGCCTTATTTCCCAACACTTTCAACTCGTATGCACTTAAATGTGGTATTTCAACATCCTTATGTTTGACTTTGTAACCCATAAAAGGATCTTTGTCTAACCAACCTTTCATAACGCATTCTTTAATAATTTTTTTGAGATTTTTAATGTACTTAGCGTTAGTATTAACATCAATATTTTTTACTGATTTCAAAAAGAATTCAAAATCAATTATAAACTCGTACTTAAGTTCTTTTATAAGGATGTCGGCAATCTGATATTTCCAATTGGATGGTGGGCAATGACTAAGTGGCTGAATGATTTCGCTTATAAAATCACGATCAGTTGGTGGATGTTTGCTTTAGCAGGCGGAATAGCTGTATTTATCGCTGTTTTCACTATTAGTTTTCAGGCCGTTAAAGCTGCATTAGCTAATCCTGTGAAGAGTTTGCGAACAGAATGATAGAACCACGATTTTTTGGATTTGGAAGGATTGTCTGAACCGGGATTTGTAGGATTTTGGGGATTAATGGGAAATATAGAAGAATAACTACTTTGTGCATCCTTGTGTTTTTTGTGCCTTTGTGGTTAAAAATCAAAAAACCAGAAATTATTATCTTATGCTGAAAAATTATTTCAAAATATCCATTCGAAATTTCCTGAGAACTAAAACTTTCTCCTTCATTAACCTTTCAGGATTAGCAATAGGACTCGCAAGTGTTATTATGATCCTCTCTTATGTACGATATGAATTATCGTATGATAAGCATTATAGTAACGCAGAAAGAATTTACCGCATAGTAGAGGTAAGAAATAAAGGAGGCGTAACAGAAGAATCTGTTGTAGTGAACGAGGGATTAGCAGACGCTCTAAAAAGGGAATTTCCTGAGATAGAGTGTGCGACTTTTGTTATACCAACAACATTGAATCTTATAAATAAGGGAGAAGCTATAAACACTAATGCCTTAAGAGCTGATTCTGGTTTTTTTAAAACTTTTAATTTATCTTTTATTTATGGAAATCCTCCAACTGCCCTCAACGACAACAGTAGTATTGTAATTACCGAAAAGACTGCTAAAACTTTTTTTAAAAACAGTAATCCAATTGGTCAAAAACTGAATAAGGAAAAGTATGATGGATCTCAATCAGCATTAACAATTACAGGTGTTATAAAAGATATTCCAGAAAATACTCATTTCAAAGCAGATGTTATTACTTCGGCTAATGAAAATCATGAGAGTCTAAATTATTGGAAGGGATATTCTGGACTTCCCCAATATATTCTTTTAGCAAAAAAGACGAATGTTAAGCAGTTGGAAAATAAATTAAACCTCCTTTATTCCAAATATAATTTCCCTAAAGAAATAAAACTCAAATTTCAACCTGTAACTTCTATTCATCTTCATTCCAATATTCCAAACGAACCTTTTGTTAACAGTGATATACGCTATGTTTATATCTTTTCTTTAAGTGCATTTCTGATATTATTTATTGCCTGCATCAACTATATAAATCTTACCACTGCAAGGTCGTTACAAAGAGTGAAGGAAGTGGGTGTAAGAAAAGTTTTAGGTGCCGGACGCAGACAGTTATCTTATCAGTTCATAGGCGAGTCCTTTCTTTTCTTTTGCTCTGCAGTGCCATTTGCATTGTTGATTGCTAATGTATTCTGGCCGCTTTTTACTAAAATACTTAATATAGAGGTTAATAATACTTATTTGATAAGTCCGAAAAATATACTAATAATATCAGTTATAAGCATTATTTCAGGCATTGCTTCAGGTATCTATCCTTCTTTTTTTCTATCGCGATTACAACCTGTGGTGATATTAAAAGACTGGCAAAAAAGTTTTAGAGTTAATCTTGGCATACGAAAAACATTGATAGTATTGCAATTTGTTATTTCCGTAACGCTTATCATTGCCACTATTGTTATTTATAAGCAATTAAATTTTATAAATAATATGCCATTGGGTTTCAATAAAGAACATTTAATTGTTTTGCCTTCTCAGAATTTTAAAAATCATGCAGCCTATTTTAAAAATGAATTAAAACAAAACAGCAATATAAAATCTGTTACCACAGCAAGCTGGAGCATTGGTGAACACTATGGGGCAATGTCAAGTATGGATAACCCCAACGATAGTACTAAAGAAGTTAAATTTGATTTTGTAGATGCTGACTTTGACTTTTTAAAGACAATGGGAATTCGTTTGCCAGAAGGTAGAAACTTTTCACCTGCCTATACTTCTGATTTGATTGATATTGATTCAATTTTATCTTCAAAAAAACTTTCCGGCACCGAATTTACAAATATCCTGGCTTCCCGGCCTATTATTATTAGTGAAAATACGGTAAAGGCATTGCAGCTAAAAAATCCTGTTGGCCAAGTATTAAAGTTGGGTGCTTTACAGGGAACTGTAATAGGCATTATTAAAGATTTCAAGGGTTTATCATTATATCAAAAAACTTCTCCTTTGGTTCTCCGTGCAAGGCCCGAAAATGCTTATGGTTACACATACATTCGTATCAGTCCGCGAAACATACAAGCAACTATTCAATATATTCAGTCAAAGTGGAAAGCCTTTTTTCCTGCAAGTAAGTTTGATTTTTCGTTTGTGGATGAGCGGTTGCAGAAACTATATGACTCTGAAAGACGGCTGGCTTCCTTATTTACTGTTTTTGCTGTGCTGGCTATTTGTATTGCCTGTTTGGGTTTGTTTAGTCTTGTAGCATTAATGGTTCAGCAACGCACAAAAGAGATTGGCATAAGAAAAGTATTAGGGGCAGATGTTACTGAAATTGTAAAGCTTATTTCCAGCGATTTCGTAATACTTATCACTATAGCTATATTCATTTCTTCACCCATTGCATGGTATGGCATGAATAAATGGTTAGAAAGTTTTGCTTATCGTATCACTATTAGTTGGTGGATATTTGCTTTAGCAGGCGGAATAGCTATTGTTATCGCTGTCTTTACTATTAGTTTTCAGGCCATTAAAGCTGCATTAGCTAACCCGGTAAATAGTTTGAGGACTGAATGATAGAACCACGATTTATTGGATTTGGAAGGATTGTGAGGAAATTGTATGAACCGGGATTTATGGAATTTTGGGATTGTTGGGAAAAGAATGGAAGCACAATTTATTGAATTTGGGTGGCATATTTGTAGGTTCTGTTCTTTGTGCAGCTTCGTGATCTGGTGCCTTTGTGGTTAAAAAAAGGTTGAAATACAAAAGCTTTGTTGTCATTTTAGAAGAGGCCTTTTCCAGTTCAAATATTCTGCCTTGCAGGTCATTTTAATTTATAGCTTTTTTCTCCATCCTTTGTATACGAATGAAAAATATATAGAACTTCCCCAATTTCTTTAACTATTTCTTATACCCGACATACTGTCAAAAGCAAACAAAGGGAATTCAGATTATGTTATCAATGGCATGCAAACATTAAACACTTTTCCTGCTGCTGATACAATAATTTCTCCTGAAAAACCTGCTAAACTATGGATGCCGAAGAGAGTGCTCTTTACGCCTGATGCATTAGATCAGCCTTTTGGCCAGCAGGTTTATGAGAGGGTTAATCAATATAATTTGCCCGTAGAAGTTTTGAAAAATAATCGTCTGACAGGATTGCGCGGCGAGACAGAACGTGAGACGTATAAACTTGCTAAAAGCACACTTGCCATTGTAAATGCTCCGCCGTCTGCTTTTAAGCTGCGTCCCATTCCGCCTTCGGCTGATTTCCAGTTTCACCTAGCGGAAGGTTGTCCAGCACATTGCCAGTATTGCTATCTTGCCGGAAGTTTACAAGGTCCGCCTGCCATTCGTGTGTTTGCTAATTTGCCTTTGATTTTACAGAATACGCTTAACTATAAACTTCCAAAGCCAGTTACTTCGTTTGAAGCGAGTTGTTATACCGATCCGCTAAGTATTGAACATCTTACGGGCAGCTTAGCTGAAACTATTAAATTTTTCAGCAACCGTTCTGATAGTCATTTAAGGTTTGTTACAAAATTCAATAATGTTGATCCCTTGCTTCATATTAATCATAATGGCCGCACCAGGTGGCGGGTTAGTTTAAATGCAAATCCCATCAGCCGTCGCCTCGAAGGTGGCACTGCAACAATCAGTGACCGTATAAAAGCTCTGAGAAAGTTAGCATTGCCACGTGAGCAGGGCGGAGGTAATTATCCGATTGGTATTGTGCTTGCACCCATTATGCCCATTCCGGAATGGAAGGAAGAATACGGTTTATTATTTGATGAGCTTGAGCAAAACCTTGGCTTTCCAACTGATCTTACTTTTGAGCTTATTACGCACCGTTTTACGCCTGGTTCCAAGGAAGTGCTTTTAGAATGGTATCCCAACACCAGCCTGGAAATGGATGAAAGCAGCAGGGCGGTTAAGCGCAATAAATTTGGCGGAACTAAGTATGTTTATATAAAGGAGACAATGAATGAAATGAAAGAGTTTTTTTACCAGAAGATAAATAAGCGGTTTCCGGCAGCAGAGATTTTATATTGGACGTAGATTGTCTGAACCGGGATTATTGGGATGTATGGGATTATTGTCTGAACTGGGATTTATGAGATTGATAGGATTTATGGGAAAGGACTTTGTAGTAGCGGTTATCATAAATGAAGTAAATTTAGCGTGTAAATCGTTTTATTGTTTCTAAAATTAAACCAAAAACCATAAAGCAATTAACCAATTAAACAATAGAAATAAAAAACCCTCCGAAAGTTCGGAGGGTTTTTTGTTTTATAAAGCAGCTTTTAATTTAGGGATTGGATTTCTTGTCCAGGTTCTTTCTCTTCTTTGTGTATTGTTGCGGGCTGCAGACCTGTTAAAATTATTGCTGATGTTCATCACTTTTCCATTATTACTATGGTATGGATGATCTTCAATAACAGGAACAGATTTGCCAATAAGCTTATTGATATCTTTAAGATAAGCACGCTCTTCAGCATCACAAAAAGACAGGGCAATACCACTTGCTCCGGCACGGCCTGTGCGGCCAATACGATGCACGTAGGTTTCAGGTATGTTGGGCAATTCAAAATTGATAACGTGTGAAAGATCGTTTATATCAATACCGCGTGAAGCAATATCTGTTGCGACAAGCACTCTCAGATCACCATTTTTAAAAAGCGATAAAGCACGTTGCCTTGCATTTTGGGATTTTTCGCCGTGTATAGCTTCAGCCTCAATATTTGCGCGGTTCAGCATTTTAACAACTTTATCTGCTCCATGTTTTGTACGGGTAAAAACCAGTGCGCTTTTGATATTGCTGTCCTGTAAAATGTGCAGCAGCAAAGAAGGCTTGTTTTCTTTTTCAACAAAATAAATTCCCTGCTCCACTTTTTCAACAGTTGAAGAAACAGGCGTTACTGCTACTCTCACAGGATTATCTAAAATTGTATCAGCAAGCCTCGATATCTCAGGAGGCATAGTAGCCGAGAAAAAAAGTGTTTGTCTTTTGGAAGGCAGCTTTGAAATGACCTTATTTACATCGTTAATAAAACCCATATCCAACATGCGGTCTGCTTCATCCAATACAAACATATTTATATGCTGCAGGCTTATATAACGCTGGTTCATAAGATCGAGCAGCCTGCCGGGAGTAGCGATTAATATGTCAATGCCATGTCTTAAAGCATTTACCTGCGGCACTTGCGAAACGCCGCCAAAAACCACGAGGTGACTAAGACCTGTGTATTCGCCGTAAGCCATAAAACTTTCACCGATTTGTATGGCCAGTTCGCGGGTTGGTGTTAGTATCAAAGCTTTTATTTGCTTAGGTCCTCTTTGTGTCGCTTTTTCCTGATGCAAAATTTGTAAGATAGGAAGGGCAAAAGCAGCAGTTTTACCTGTGCCTGTTTGTGCACATCCCAAAAGATCTTTTCTGTCTAAAACAACAGGAATAGATTTTTCCTGTATAGGTGTAGGATTTGTATATCCTTCGGTTTTGAGTGCCTTTAGTAAGGGCTCAATTAAATGTAAGTTTTCGAATAACAATTGAAAATATTTTTATAAGTAAATAACAATCTTACAAAACGTATGTACAGATTGATTGAATATTATGCTCATCATAAGACCAGATGAAGCTTTAAAAAGGAGAAGGAAGATTATCGGGCCGGCTAAGAGAAAATATACGAATGCTGCAAATATAGACTAATAATAGCAAAAGAATTGGTAAACATATTTGGAGTCAGGGCAAACGCATCTAAATTAGAATCGGCGAATCAGGCCTCGTGTTCATTTGTTTCATACCACTTTATCCGCTTTGCAACAATAAACTACAGAAATTAACTGTTATACTTATACTAACATCTCTTTTTAAAGTAATCAATTTTCTTTTATGTTTGCAAAAGATAAAACTAACTGAATGGCACTTATAAAAAGTATATCCGGTATACGGGGTACTATTGGAGGCAAACCCGGCAATAATCTAAGTCCGTTGGATGTAGTAAGATTTACTGCCGGATATGGAACATGGCTTATGCAAAAGGGTGCCAAAAAAAAAATAGTGGTAGGCCGCGATGGAAGGATAAGCGGAGAAATGATACAGCGACTGGTGGTAAGTACTTTAAATGCTTTAGGTTTAGATGTTATTGACGTAGGGTTAAGCACAACCCCTACTGTAGAAATGGCAGTGATATTTGAAAATGCCGCCGGGGGAATAATTCTTACTGCAAGTCACAACCCCCGGGAATGGAATGCGCTGAAATTATTGAATGAAAACGGAGAGTTTATTGATAGTGAAGATGGCTCAGCGATACTGGCTTTAGCTGAAAATGAAGATTTTACCTTCGCAACCGTTGATAAGATAGGTTCTTATACCCAAAATAATACTGCTTTACAGCGCCATATTGATGCGGTGGTTAATTACCCTTTGGTCAATGCAGAAGCGATAGCTAAAAGTAAGTTTAAGATTATCGTTGATGGTATTAACAGTACCGGCGCTATTGCCGTTCCGGCATTGCTAAGAGCTTTGGGCGTAAAGGACATAACTGTCTTAAATGAAGAGGTGAATGGAAAATTTGCGCACAATCCCGAACCGTTGCCCCAGCATTTGACGCAATTGTGCAACGAGGTGAATCGTAAAAAAGCAAGCCTTGGCATTGCAGTAGATCCCGATGTAGACAGGCTTTGTTTTGTAAATGAAGACGGTTCTTTATTCGGTGAAGAGTATACCTTGGTGGCGATTGCAGACTTCGTATTACAACAACGGCCAGGCAATACGGTAAGCAATATGTCGAGCACGCGGGCTTTAAAAGATGTGACTGTAAAATACGGCGGAGAATATTTTTCCAGCGCAGTGGGAGAGGTGAATGTGGTAAATAAAATGAAAGCTGTAAATGCTGTGATTGGCGGCGAAGGAAACGGCGGTATTATTATTCCTGATCTTCACTACGGCCGTGACGCATTAATAGGAATTGCATTGTACCTGACTTTTTTATCGCAAAGCAAGAGAAGCAGCAAGCAGCTTCGCGGCACTTTTCCTGATTACTTTATCAGTAAAAATAAGATTGAGCTCGACCGGGAAGTAAACGTGCAATCCATATTTGATAAAATAAAGAAGAAGTATAAAAACAATCCTATCAATACTGAAGATGGTCTGAGAATCGAATTTGAAAATGACTGGGTGCATTTAAGAACCAGCAATACCGAGCCAATTATCCGCATTTATGCAGAAAGTAATTTTGAAACCACTGCTGAAAATATAGCCCGAAAAATCATGCATGATATAAGGGAGCACATGTAGTATTTCTATATATTGATACTGATAAAAGACGTAAAAATTAAATATAATATTCTTGTAAGTACTCCTTAAAAAGATTACTTATTTCTATATGTGGTATGATGAATTCAGCAATTACAGTCATTTTTCTTCATTTTCATAAAATCTTTACAATTCGTTAAATCCCTGTTCACTTAATATCCTGCAACAGAATCATCTCCTCTTTTATCGGCAACAGCTTCAAATTTTCCATTTGTTACTTTTATCAGCTCTACCCTACCAATAACCACTTCATAACCTGGCACATTATAACCTTTTATCGTATAACCCATTTGTGTAAGTTGATTTGTAACATCTTGCGGAAATCCTTTTTCTACCACAAGTTCATCCGGCAGCCACTGATGGTGAAATTTAGGTTTGTTGACTGCATCAGACGGGTTCATTTTAAAATCAATTACATCAATAATTGTCTGAAAGACGGAGGTGATAATAGTAGTGCCGCCGGGAGTGCCAACCACCATAAAAGGTTTTCCATCTTTTAAGACAATTGTTGGCGTCATAGAGCTCAGCATTCTTTTACCTGGAGCAATTGCATTTGCCTCGCCGCCTATTGCACCATACATATTGGGCACGCCTGGTTTTGAGCTGAAGTCATCCATTTCATTATTTAAAAAAAATCCTGCACCGCCCGCAACTGTTTTATTTCCAAAATTCCCGTTTAAAGTCGTAGTAACCGATGCCATATTGCCCCATTGATCTATAGCGCTGATATGCGTCGTTTCGGTGCTTTCTATAACTCCCGCTTTTATACCCGCGCTTTTTCCTGCTTTTGTGCTGTCATAATCAGCCATTCTTTTAATAAGATATGCTTCGCTTGTTATTTCTTTCGATGGCACTTTCCAAAAATCAGGATCACCTAAGTGTTCTGCCCTGTCCGCATAAGCTCTTCTTTCCGCTTCGGTCATTAGCTGTACGCTTTTCGCCGTTTCAAAACCATAAGAGGCTAATGGTCTTTTTTCCACCATTTTCAACATTTGCCATAACAGTATCCCTCCGCTGCTTGGCGGTGGCATACTTACAATTGTATATCCTTTATAATCAAATTGTATTGGTTTTCTTTCTTTAGTCTGGTAGTTTTTAAGATCGTCCAGAGTAATGAGGCCTTTGCCTCTTTTCATTTCTTCAACTATCAGTTTCGCGGTTTCTCCTTCATAAAAACCTGCGGCTCCTTTGTCTCTTATTCTTTTTAATGTATTTGCAAGGTCGTGCTGCACTACTGTATCGCCTGCTTTCCAACTGCTTTCTTTCACAAATACCGGCAAAATGGTGTTGTATTTTTTAAAATCAGCCTGCTCACGGTTATATTTTGAAGCTTCGGCTTTGGTTAAGGTGAAACCTTTTTCTGCAAGGTCTATCGCTGGTTGTATCAATGTTTTAAAAGGAAGTTTTGCGTATTTCATACCTGCAAATAATCCGCTGATAGTTCCGGGAACTCCGCTTGCAAGGTGACCGTATTGAGATAAATTGCTTTGTGCATTTCCTTTATCATCAAGGTACATATCGCGGCTGGCTTTGGCCGGAGCAGTTTCACGGTAATCCAATGTAACGTTTTTTCCGTCTTTTAAACTTACTACCATAAAACCTCCGCCGCCTATGTTACCTGCACCGGGATAAACTACTGCAAGTGCAAGCTGAGTTGCAATGGCAGCATCTATGGCATTGCCGCCCTGCTTTAAAATTGCTGCACCGACGTTACTTGCAATAGGGTGGGCACAGGCAACTGCACCTTTAGAAAAGGTTTGGTTTTTTTGAATTGTATAATGATAAGGATCAACAGCTTTTCCTTTTCCAACAATGCTTTGTGCAATAATGAAGACGGGAAGCAGGAAAATAAATAACAATGGTGAAATGATTTTAAGCATGAAGGCAAATTATGACATTTGTTGCGTCATTCAAAAGAACCTTTGCAAAATATCAGGTTAGAAAAAATTCTTCTTTTGCCCTTTTTCAGAAAAGAGAAAATGTATGGATTATTACAACACTGCATCTGCTTATCATTTTTTTATAAAAAAAAGAATTTAGTTGAAAAAGATACTTTCTTTATTCTAAAAAATAATTTCTAATAACAATTATCCAGGTATTTTTTTAAATTTATCAGGTTAGAAAACAGACAAGCTCTTATAACCTGGATTATTCATAAACACTTTTTGTGTGTTCCAATAGACCCTTTCTGCATAGGTAGACTTAAGGGAAACATTTATATTTTTAAAGTTACCCTGGAA
>JAABUK010006847.1_pt1 | contig 16763 bp, 23 predicted proteins | sample 5559141 | NCBI WGS metagenome assembly JAABUK01 (sample SAMN10711869, study PRJNA513367) | rock metagenome | isolation source: Antarctica rocks | place: Antarctica: Victoria Land, Pudding Butte nord | collected 2016-01-03
CGATGTCATCAGGACCTGTCGGCGCAGCCCCAAACCCAGGGGCCTCGAAACAAATCTGCTGGTCTTGCATCACATGGCTTGCATAAGCTGGGGATTGTGCTGCTGCCTGCATGGTTCCCAAGCCAACTGCACCTCCCCCATAAGGGCTAGGGCTCTGCAGAGGCAGCATTGCTGGTAGGAAGGCAACATATCCCGTTTCACCACTTGTAAAGGAAGGCTGCTCATGCAACTGCAATCCAGCTACAAATGGCTGATGCTGATCTAGGCTGAAGCCATGTGAGCTGACTTGCACCTCACTCTGATTTGGAAGCTGTTGCGAATGCGCCTGTGACTGAGACTGATACATTGGGCCCACAAGTTGCTGCACCTGGTGTATGCTTTGCTGAGATTGGGCCAAAGGTTGTTCTGACTGACCCTGGACCAGGCTTGGCTGCTGTTTAATCCCCTGGGGCTGCTCATTCATCCCCTGAGGCTGCTCATTAAGCCCCTGGGGCTGCTCATTCATCCCCTGGAGCTGCTGAGGCTGATGAGGTGGGTGCAGCCCAGGCTGGCCTGCCTGGTCTGGAATGGGCTGTGCCCTGACACCCATATACTCAGCTTCGTTGCCTCTCTACATATGCACACAAAACAGAAGTGATGTATGGCTATTTTTTTGCCTTGCCCGCCCCTCCCCCCTGCCAGATTTAAAATCAAGTGTAATTATTTCAATACAAACTTTTACTGCTTGATGCATTGCCCTTGATGCCACGAGTGACACGCGGTGTTAAGCCTGGTGCAATCAAGGCTTGTACAATTCGTCTCATTGTTGAGGCAAACCTTGTACAGTAAAGCTGAAAGATTTTGCCAAACAGTACCAACCTTGTGGGGCAAAGCTGTATTGCAGACGTATCAATGAACTAGTGGAACTGCAGATTGAGGTTGACATGATTGGCATGACACTACATGTCAGGCATTTGAAATGCGCACACTGGCTTGATGCCGACAATGCACGGGTTGCAAGCAGTCAATTTACCTGATCTACATGTTGTTCAAATTGGCAGTGTGGTTGGCGTGAGAGCACCGGAGGGGTACCGCCACTCTCCACAATTTGGCCAAACAAAGCCGGGCAGGGTGCGAGATCATTTGGGAAGAAAGTGTCATACTCGGCTTTCCAACAACGTGCCCACTCCAAGACAAGAGGTCTGAGGTCTGTACTCTCAACGACGCATGCATGCCAAACCGCTTCCCAGAGTAGTGTGCTTTCTGGGTCTTTAAGCCAGGATTTGACAGCCTCAAACAACTTGATCTTTGCAGTTGCATCCGCCTGAGAGCTTTCCAGACCCTACAATGATTTGCCCGTCAGCTTACATGACCAAAGTCTGTAGAACATAAAACAAAACAAATGTCACAAGATTATAAAACCCTGCAGAAACTGCCAGTCTCATGATCATGGCCATCCTCGCAGCCAAGTAGCATTGAAATGTAGAATGTATGGGAACACATTGCAAAGCCTGAACAGTGGTGCATACACAATACGCAGAACCAATTCACAAGCATTGATCTAGCAATCAACCAACAGCAGTATGTCTGTTTGAAAATGTCATAGGCTCCAATGCATTCGATCTTCGCGAAGAATGCTCAACTCACCCATAGCAAACTGTTGGCAAGTGTGGTCACTGTAGCACCATACAGACGAGTCTTGAAGGATTGCTGACCAGAAATCAGGTCGTGCAGATCAACTTGTATATTTGCAACCTTGACCTGCATGCACAGACATATGAGTCTATAACATTTCCCATGTAGCTATACATTGCGCAGTTCCCACAAGAGCTCTTGCTTGCTGAGCAAAAAGCATACTCACCCTTATGCGCCATGAGCTGGTACCCGCATTCCAGTAGATCCAGTCCATGTGATGATTTTTAGACACTCCCTCAACATGTTGCTGCTTCAGTTCTTGAAATGCTTGGTCTAATGGTTTGGGCTGCGGTCTCTTCCTCTCAACACGGTTGCTACAAGCTATGCAAGGTGGCTGCGGATCAGACTCCCTTATGTGTCCCACCACTCTGCGCTCTGTGCGACGAGGGCGGCCCAGGCTCCTCTCAATAGGCTGTGGTGGTGCTGTAAGAAGCGCAGAAGCTGCTGCAATCTCCGTATCCGCTGCTTCAGCTAGCATTGGGCACTATCGATGACTGCAGCAACTGCAGAACCAGCTGCTCATTAACTTGCAGATTGAGCACTGCTGTGTGACGATGTGACCTGCGTGTTGCAGTCAGTCTTTCTGTCATGCAGCAACTGCTGCTTGGAGTCGCAGGCAGACAGTACGCTGAGGGTGGTGCTAGAGTTGATGGCCAGCGGTGACATGCTTCGAGATCGCACCTGAAAAGCGCGACAAACACTCCTCGTGCTCTGTATACACGAGTCGTCAAACAACTGGTCAAGGTGCTAGAACATGATCTTTCCGCTACAGGGCTCGCTGTAAGCGAAGTTGAGTGTTTGCTTTTCACAGGTCAAACCACCATCGTTGGCCATCTGACAATGCAACTTAACAAAGCAGCGCTGTGAAAGCAGTTTCCCAGAAGCCTGTTCATAGGCTTAGAGTCCCCTTGCCCAACCCCGGGACTGATGATTCCAGACATTCCTGTTCTTTTTTGTTTTTTTGGCAGGCAGTCGCAATGAATCATTTTTGGGTAAGAGCTTAACAGGTGCCAATGTGCATAAACGCGCTGTGTGCGAAATAGAGATATAGATATACAGGCGTCATGTAGCAAAATCGTGCAACATGTACATGCAAAGACCGTGAGCTTGCGTGCACGTGGCGAGATTACAATATATACTTATCTATGTACATGTACAGCCAACATATCAACTCATTCTGCTTGCATCAGCTTTTCAACAGGGTTTGTTTGCAGCAAAGTTGTTGTTCATCATGCATATTTTCACTGCAGAGGATTTGTTATGCCAAGCTGCGCTTTGTCAACTGGCATGACATTGAATGTACAGCTGCCTCTGATATAAATAATTTCAGGTTGTCAATTGATCAATATTGAAGTTGCAACATTCTCAATACATACAGCTTAATGGACCTATAGGCCCATTAGCTAATGGACGTTGTCCATGCATGACTCTAATGTTGTTTGCCAAAGAAAGACTGGTGCAAAGCCTCCACATGCTGTCTGCCGGCCCTATCCACCATGGCTGTACCTTACCCACCTACACTGTACTACGTACTATGTATACAGTGTACATGTCCTGGTCTGTTTTGATTGAAAATGGTCTTCCTATCATACACATGTACATCTCAATTTCATGTTGACACTCAAAGCCAGCCTACTATCAGAGCCTACGGCTCTGCTACACGCTGCTTGTTCTGCATACTTCTTAGCTGGTCCCTCTGTGTTTGAGCTTGTGACCTGCAATACACACATTTGATTGGCTACACATGCAGGTGCATGGCCACCTACGGGCCAGACATGCTCTCAGAGTGCTCACAGACCATCACAGACTGTCGGAAGCAGACTGTCGGAAGCAGAAGACCTGCACAGACTGTCGGAAGCAGAAGAGAGAGAAAGAACCAAAGATACTACACCTTTTGGCGCCAATTGAGTGAGAAGCCAAGTATTATACCAGGCTGCCCAGGCTCTGCCGGAAGTACCAGTTATAGCTCAGACAGCCGCAGCTGCTACTTGCATGCGTGAGAGCTAATGCAGCATGCAAACTTGCACCATGTGCATACAAGGAGCGGAAAAGCATTGCTGTCTTGCTGCATATGTTGATTGCTGACCAAGGCCTTACACCAACTTGTGACACCGTATGAGAAGGTTGTGCAACATATATGCTATATAGCAGCTCAGAACAGGCTGGATATCATACAGTGTGGAGAACCATCAGCGCAAGACAACAGCCCTGTACCACCTGACTTTGAGATACCAAACCAGTGTTGTAGTGGTCCACTTTCCATTGCTCTACTCCAGGCTGCAAGCAATAGAGCAGGCAGCCTGTGCAGATTTTGCCTTGTTGTCATGTTTGGTCTCTGCAGCTGCAGCAAAAAACCAAAGTGAGTTTTACATCTTTGGTGTAGCAAGTGCTGCAGAACAATAGTCAATGATGGTAACTTGCAGTCTCCATTTTTGTTGTTGCAATACAATAGTGAAATGACTGCAAAGATTCGCATGCCCAAACAGATGTACAGATTTTTGAATGTTTGGCCTGTTGAGCTTAATGATACTTGCCAGCAACAGGTACAGGTGAGAGAACAGCAGACTGGCTGTAGGCATCAGGCCATTGTTTCCAGCTGGCACCAGATAGCAGCGTACTTACTTTGCCCTGTCTTGTCACACAAGCATTGATGCAAGCACTGGTAACTGGCTACTCATAAAGCCCAACAGACAGTAGTGTAGCTGGTGTACCACTGGTGCAAGTTCTTGCTGTTTTACTCTTAATGCTGATGACAGCATAGCAAAGTGCAGTGTAATATACGAAGCCTGAGAATATTGCAGTGTTTAGTATCAAGGCAAACCATGTGCAAGTGATTGAGGCCCCAGAGAACCTGGCATGGCCTTCTAGTCAGGCAGAAGCGTGGCACGACACCCGCGTGTTACGCCTGGCTGCTGTACTGCTGCTCTTCTATAGCTTCACAGACAGCACCTGGGGATGTATTGCATCTTCTCAACTACGACAGGACCTGCCACCCTGACCTGACACGTTGACCGTCGCAGGGATGAGGTGATTGTTGGATCATGAGGCGACCTTCAAGCAATCGGTTCCAAAGGCAAGCAGAATGTTGTGAGACCTGTACAAATCAGAAACCAGCCATTTATGAGCTTGATGGCGTGAATTGAACAGGTTGCTTCAATTTGATTCTGCTGCTGACGCAGAAAACTGTACGTTGTGGGTCCACACATTGACAATTGTCTTTAGCAGCTACTAGACCGCCACTTGTGATTCAAGCACTCGCAAGCCAGTTGCAGGAAGCTCGCTGGGAAGCTCGTACGCGTCCCGTGTCCAGGCGTGGAACTTGACTCAGCGGGCTCCGGACAAGGCATTGAGATTCCCACAAGTTCCATACCGTCTGATACAAAGCCAACTCAACAACCGCAGCATTGCACGCTCGGAACTTGAGACTAAGCTGCGTACCTATCTACGGTATCTGACTTTGCACAAAAACGTTCTTAGAGTTGTGACTTTCCTCAAAGAAAGTTAGTCCTTCTCTGTTTCGCTGAGACCATGGCCGTCGTTGTCGAGGATGCCTGCAAGCTTCGCAACGACCACCCTGATGGACCCAGTGAAGACGACGGAGATCTTGTGTGCCCCGCTTGCGGTAGCCCTTGCGATAGCATCCACTCTGTGACAATTACGGAAATGGTGAAGGCAACTGGTGACAGGTATCAACGATCTTGAAGATCTTCAGCTTGCCTTTCACTGAGCCAATGTATTCACCTGCGTGTCTATTTTGACGTTCAGTGAGATCTTGTCAGCATCATTATGTCCAGCTCGACTTGTACTAAGCAGCCGTGCGCGTTTTCGGCGCAGGTGGTGGGTGGAGTCGACTACTGTACAGATTACACGCATTTCCATGGCGAAGCTTTTGACATCTCTTCCAACCAACCCTTCTCGAACAGCTGTTAAAGAGTGACCATTACATATGATACGGTCAAGTCATTTCAGAACCTGCAGGCTGCTTAGGACCCTTCACTTATGTTGTCTGTAAGTTTGGTAATGTTAGTAATCCGGATCCGTGTCTTTTACTACCCTGCTAGGCTTTGCAGCGGCAGGCTATACAAACTTGCCTGGACTCTTCGCTTAACCATCCAAGCGAGTTGTGAAAAGTACCTTGTAAATATGGTCGATCCAGTTACTTGCTTATTTCAACGACAGCACGTAGCCAATTTGGCTTTGAATTTGACTGTAAAGTATACGTTCTGATCACAGTGTCACATCAACGCTGCATCCGAACACAGTCACAAACTAACACAGACAGAGTCGGACAGAGCTACAGCTGGCATCAAAAGTCTGCTTACATACATTTGCACAGATCTGTGGCTTTGATCATTAGTGTGCATCCCAGACTGACATATGCACATCGATGATATCAGTCACCATACCGTTAGGGATTGCACACCCAACTTTGCAGCCCCAACTGTTCAGGTTCCTGTAGATTCAAACTTCCAGCCAAACACGGTATAAGCTGTTGGGCAAAGACTGATGCAGTCAGCAGTCGAAGTCCAAGTCAATAGGAACTTGGGGCTAAATTAATTTCAATACTCTCGCATTTTTCTTGCACAAGCTGGGCAATGTGCTCGGTGAGCCTCTGCAAAACCAAGCTTTGCTGACTGATCAGGCCCAACCTCTGGCAGAAAGCCTTTGTGTAAACAGCCATGCTTAAGCTTCCTGCTTGCTGCTTTGCTGAGAAAACTAGATACTAGGCAAGACAGCTGGCCTGTTTTGCCAGAAGGTTTGACCTTCACACGGTATTGCTTCCTATGAGCCTTGCCTGCTGGGCAGCCCCAAATCTGACTGCTTGCTGACACCAGCTTTTTTGCCTCACTCATCTGCTTTAGCCAAAGCCTTGCAGCTTGCGGCACAAATGTTTTCCAGGGCGACGGTCTCAGCAGCAAGTGCGCAGGCTCGTCTACTAATACTGGCTGGCCTCACTGCCATTTGCATTGCGCTCCAAGGTTTTCACTTCAAGGTTTCTGCTGAAGCACTGCCAGGACTGTAAGCAGACTTTTGACAGCAACTGTATAGCTATGGTGATTTCATGATATAGCTCCACCTGGAGAAGCAGTCCAGGGCCATTGTGAGGTGCACTGTCAGCCTATTTTTTCATTCTGTAGACATCTGACGCGTAGCTTAAACACATGATGACTTGATCTATGAATCGTAGCAAAAAGTATGCCACATCGGTCACGGTCACTACCACGGCTGATGCACTGTGAGCGTATTTGAAGACTTGTACAAGAGCTTCGAATTGTGCAAGTTCTTGTGCAAGCTTGCGAGAAGCCACGGTGAGGGAGATTCAGATCTGTGCACGCTTGAAAAACACGCGAGCGCTGTCTTAATAAGCCAGCTGCATCCTTGCTCATGGCATGGCCATGGGGAAGTCAAGATTGTGAAGTCGCACTGAAGTCCACTCTGTCAGGGTTTGTGCGGAGCCAATCTCTTAAAGGAAATGTCGGGAGCAGCAGCAGATCCCCAAAAACCGGGGTGTAAGAAGAAGTCGCACAGGAAGTCGACCGGAACGCCCACCAAAACGCCAGAAAGCTCCGAGGTACACTTGGCCCAGCTCTGACGCCACCTTTCGACTTGATTTGAAAAACAACAAGCGTTGCGTTTGCTGCACTCACATTGCATACCACAAGTCTTGCTTGACGCGGTAAACTAGGTAGTTGCGTCCTTCCTAGCATGCTTGCGTAGGAGGTCACTTGCGCACTGCAGCTGGTCCTGAGCATTAACGAAGCACAGTTCCATTGAGAACACAGGCACGGGTTCACACCCGCATCCGAAGTCCACATGCAGTCGACGCGCAGCAGCGACAGTTCTAACACTGAACACAGTTCATATTACGACGATGCGCTCAACAGGTTGAACATAGACTTTGGAAAGCAGAGGCCTCTGTATGTGAATCTCCTGGACGACCTGGGTTCCATCGACTTCTTCGTAATCGACGGCGACTCTCTTCTGCTCGAATGTCTGTCCAGCCCAACACTGGACCTGGGGCACGGAGGACAGCCGCTGCACCTCTTCTATCTGATCGAGGACTTCCTTCAGAGGTTGAAAGCGTGCCATAACTCCCAGCTTTGCTTTGCATTCTTCCAGGAGCATGAAAGCTTTTGGCAGGGACAAAATCAGTCCTCCCCCTGGGTTGCCAGACACACCCTCCTGCAGCACCTCCAGTCGACTCTGCAGCAGAGTGTGCATGTTTTCCCAAGCTGGCAGAGCACCACTTGGCAGACTTTTTTAAGAGAGGTACAGACAAACAGTCAAACCCGCTATGATCTTCAATGTGATGATATGTCTGTCCTTTGCGCATACCATATGCACTGACAACATTTTTGCCGCTGCAGCATCAACCAGCATTTGTGCTCATGTCTGACATGAGTACAGCGGGCCAGAACATGTTCACACAGCAGCGTCAGGCCTGGATCACACAGATGATGCAAGCTTGTGCCATGCACAATCTGGCAATCAAGCTGCCAGTGGCTTATATGGCTCAGTTGAGATTTCAGCAGGTGAGCGTCTCGTCTAGTCATAAGCAAGGTGTCCTGACATTGATCATGCTTTGGTGTCATGATGATGTGCACACTCAAAAGCTTATGACATACTATGCAGACCACAATCAACCACAACACCTCATGCAAAGACCTGTTGTGCAACGTAACAACTATCAAAGGTGTTGCTGACACTTCAAAATGTGGTATGTAGGACATCGCTTTTGGCTTCAAGTCTCCCAGCTTGTTTCAAGTCAATGATGTTGTTGGCTGTGCTTTTGCTGCCCAAGCTGTTGGGCAGTATGCGTACATTGAACTGAGGCGAGAAGGCAATGGTGACCCGCCTCACTTGTCCCCGGAGGTTCTAGCCCTGAGCCTGCACGGTGAGCTCAGCTACACTGCAACCACATCAAGCATGTGACAGCAAGCTCAGACATGGCTGCACATTGCAAGTGACTAAAGGTTGTGCGCATGTGTACAGACGGGTCCAACACCTGTAAAGCTTACAATGTGTATTTCGCTTGCGAAACAGTTGCTTTTCACAGGCCTGGGTAGCATGAATTCCAGGACCTGTGTTGTAAGATTGTAGTCCTTTTGAAGTAATTGAAAATAGCACTCTTCTGAGTTGGCGGCTGAGTCTGCAAAGTCACAGAGGATTTTGTGCATGAAATCAGTTCAGGGTACATAGATTACATAAGCCCGATATATAATGTGTGCCTTTACAGGTGTGGCTGGGGCTACCATGGTTGATACAAGTGGCGCAAAGGCATGTGCTCATTTGTTGCAAAATGCACTTGCAATGCTTCCCGGGTCATCAACAAGTCCAGATGACATGGCTAGGACCGGTCCGGTCCTCAGAATGTGCTGGGCATGGTGTCTGCAGCAAGCAGCATGTGGTGTCCTGCCATTGGAGCAACGTTCACTTGACCTAGAAAGTTTGGAGGCAGCAGCAGCAGCAGCACCAGCAGGCAGACCAGCAAGAGCAGCAGGCACTCCGTTTGTGCAGCATGACACATTGCCAGACAGTGACAGTGATGACACAGTACGTCCTGTGCCTGATGTTGGCTTGATGAGCTTCATCAGCCAATGGTGCGGGGTGGTGGATCATCTGCTCTTTGGTGGTGCACCAGAGCTTGCACCTTCAACCAGCAGTGACAAGGCCAGCTTGCTTGACCTCTTCGATGGCCGTCTATGGCACTTTATGTTCCATTGCGTCAACATCAGCAAGCCAACCGGCTTGTCTCCACCGGCTCTTGCCAGTGCACAGGGCTTGATGCATGCAATCTGTCATGCGGCTGGCGTTGCAGCGGCAGACATCTTGAGGTTTGCCATGCCTCTGCCAGCAGAAGGTGCTCCAGGAGCTGTTGGGGCTTACAGAACCGCAGGTCCCCCCCCTGCTCAGCGCAGGATTCAGGGGAACCCCCTGGTGGATGCCTTCCTTGGACCCCAACCAGGTGCCCAGCAGCCTGAGGTGGAGGCACCAGCTGCATGGGAACAATATGTGTTTGATGATGCCTATCATTGGCACACGGGTAGGCCAATTGACCCAGCGTACATTGGCGAGACCCATGAGGCAAACCTGCTTGCAGAATATGCGGGTGCAGACATTCATGTCATGGCTGAGTGCCCCCACTTGTCAAAAGGGCAGCGGGCTAAGCTCAAAGAAGTCATCAATCAAGAGACTACTGACAATCCCGGGCTGTGGACCAGTTCTGATCGACAGCAAAGGGAACATCGCATGAAAGAGCATGCTGAACTCGCTAATGGCTGGCTGAAGACCAAACTTGAGCGACAAGGTCAGAAGTACTCGACTTTCATGCGGGACTACGCAAAGACGCTGGGCAAAATTGAATATCAGGCACCTGGACAGGCTGACGCCAACAGGAACAGAGGCGGTAGCAATGGCCGCAGCAGATCAGGTGCAAACACACCTGTGGTGAGCAAGGTGGACATGATGAGGGAGCAGAACAATGCCAGGAAATTAGCAGAGGACCAGCAGAAGAGAAGCTTGGCCTGGGCAGAGCTGCATGCCACTCTAGCAAAGCATGCAGAGAAGAACCATGACATCTGGGATGAGGACATGTGCACGTACATGGCCTCTCAGCTGGACAGATTCTGCAAGGATTGCAAGATCGACGCTGCCTCCGCAGCGGCTTATGTGTCAGCAACATGTTTCAGACTGCAGGGTGAACTGAAAGCTTGGCAGCAGCTGTGCAGCAGCAGAGCTCGCCGTCTTGTTGGGCCTGAGGATGGGAGCACGCCACATGCTATGGCACACGCCATCAATGTCTGGTTGCTTGTGCAACAGCTGCTGGCATCGGGTCTGCTCAAGTACACTGCTGCACAAGGGACCTCCCAGCAGGTGTTGGCTGCAGCTGATGCCACCAACATGGCTGTCAAGGAAGCCTTGCAGCAGTGCAAGCAAGCAATGCAGCTGGTTGGCTTTGAGCCGGCGGCAGAGTCAATTGCAGGCTTGCAGGCAGACTTTGATGATCAACAACCCAGCAGCAGCAGGCCGGCATCCAGAGGTAGCAGCAGGCCAGGATCCAGGAACAACAGCAGGCCAGCATCCAGAAGCAACAGTAGGCCAGCCTCTGCAGCAGCTGGAGGCTCCAGCAATCATGTATACCACGTGGGCATGGCAGAGGCTGAGTTTCAGCTACGCTACTGTGGTGACAAGTTGCAGCGCGGAGGCCAAGGCATCAAAGACAAGCGTGTGAAGTCTTTTGTTCCCGACACATGGCAGGTGGATGTGATGGATGCCATTGACAGAAGGGAGTCTTGTGTCATCTGCGCCCCAACTTCCAGTGGCAAAACCTTCATATCCACCTTCTGCATGGACAGGGTGATGCGTGAGTCTGAAGATGGCATTGTGGTCTTCGTGGCACCAACCAAAGCTTTGGTCAACCAAACAGCTGCTCAGGCAAGCAAAGCTTGAATCTATATGCACAAGTTCAGCACATTGGCTTGTCACAAGGCTTTGATTAGTACTTGGCTGTGAATGATTGTCCAGGTGTACCTGCGCTTGCTTCATGCTGCACTGTGAGCTTCTCTTGCAGCCAACCAAAATCATGTTGCATCTTGACTGATTTGCAGTCAGGTTTGTAGTCATTTGCAGCAGATTCAAGTCACCAACTTCTGTCTACATCAGCTCACCATAGCTGGTTTTGCAGGAATGCATGTCAATATGAGCATGAGCAAAGCCACATTTTACAGCACTGTGCATTAACATTGATCAACATGGATAATGCACTCTGACGGCACTTGTCCCTTTGCTTACAGGTCATGGCAGATTTTGGTCCCATAGTGGGTGCCTTCACACGTGACTACAGGCACAATGCGGAAAATGCGCGTATCCTGATCACAGTACCTGCCTGCCTGGAGATCCTCCTCTTCTCCTCCACACCTGAGCACCGGAAGTGGGTGAAGCGCCTGCAATATGTCATCTTTGATGAGGTGCATTGCATGCGCGAGGGTGGCGTGAAGGAGTCGGGAGCAACTGAGAGCAACGGCGCCATCTGGGAACACTGCTTGCTGCTGATCAGGTTGGGAACCTCCTGCAATCTGCAATAGGTTTTGCATGCCACGTGAATGTATTGCAATACTCATATTGACATATTTACATTGACGTTTTGATATTGACGTATTGATATTGACGTATTGATATTGACGTTTTGATATTGACGTATTGATATTGACGTTTTGATATTGACGTATTGATATTGACATATTGATATTGACATTAATGTGAGGAGCTGCATGAGCATACTTGCATTGGGCACCAGGAGGAACTATAGCATCAGATGTGCTCATGCATGCAAGTCTGGTGCGAGCGTCACATGCTTGCTGGTTTGCTGTCGGCCTTCATGCATTCTGTCACTTGCTTGTTGCCTTGATGTCTGTCTGAAGCAAGCATGAGACTCCTTTACATTGCCAATCAGGTGGCATCACAAGAGGCATGACTGCCTCAGTGCATGTGCTCTTCTTGATCTGGTCATTGCAACCATTGTGTGGTCAGACATGTCAAGATTGGGCATTTGTGATCTTGTTATCCTGGGACAGACATGATCCTGTCAATCTGCCCTGGATGCGCGTTGCTGCCTGTGCAGCAAGCATAGCAGCAATGCATGTGACACAGTCAAAATTTCTGGTCATGCTGACAAGCAATCACATGTTGCAGGTGTCCATTCTTGGCTTTGTCAGCCACTATTGGCAACCCTGGCCAAATCAGAAACTGGCTGCAAAGTGTCAAGTTACTTCAGCAGCAGCAGGATGAACAGGCCAGTATCACCAGACCAGCCAGCTACAAAGTCAACCTCATTCAGTACAGTGAGCGGTATGCTGATCTGCGCTACTACAGATTCGAAACGCCAGCTGCACAAGCAGACTCTGAGGATGAGCCAGCAAATCAGCACATGCCGCAGAAGCTGCACCCATGTGCAGTGCTAGATGCTCAGCAGCTTCAGCGCAATGACTTCCCTGGCCAGCTGAACTTGGAGCCCTCTGACTGCCTGGAGCTCTTCAATGCTATGAAAGCCACTGTGCAAGAGTGTGTTGGAGATGCTGGTGGTGTTGTGGTCGAAGGACCATACACACAGACGGACAAGGTGGAGTTAGACCAACGGCTGAGAGATCTCATCAAGAAGAGGCCCGAGCAGGACACACCTGTGAATGTTGATCCGCAGCCTGTGCCTGCACACTCAGGTGACTTCTTGTGCTGCTGCACTCATGCACAGTACTTTTGTAATGTTATTTATATATGTTGATCTTGTTATTGTCATGAGTGTCTTTATTATTATTGTTCTTCAACTCTGCTGTTGCTGCTGCTGCTGCTGCTGCTGCTGCTGCTACTGCTGCTGCTGCTGCTGCTGCTGCTAATGCTGCTGCTGCTGCTGCTGCTGCTGAATCCACCATGACTAGGATTGTTATTGTCAACTTCATCATCATCGTCATCATCATCATGATTATTATCATCACATTTATGTATTTATTGAGCATCATGCAACTCCATGTACTGATGTTTGTCTCTCTGTGTTTGTTGCAGCTTGGTGTTGTGCATGCATGATTGAATGCAGTATGCTGACCGTGTATTTCATTCTTGCTCGACCTGCATCACACACATGTCCTGTCTTGCCCTACCCGACACCCAAGACCCCTGCTGCACTTCTGTGTGTAGCACCTCCATTGCACCACTACATGCCCTGATCGTTAACACATGACATTGCTGCACTGCAGGGGGTTTCAACCAGGGGCAGGCTCCGGCACCCCAGCAGGCCAGTGGCCCACCCCAAGCTTCAGGTACTACAGTCTTCTTGATACTGTTCTCTGCACACGCCTGAGTCACTGGGCATGCATGAGCAAAGTGCAGGCCCCCATGACGTTGGCAGCGTGACCCCCATGTGCAGACCCCCATGCGCAGACCCCCATACTGCCCATGTGTACACCCCCATGTTGCCCGTGTGCAGACCCACATGTGACCTCCATGTGCAGGCCCCATGTTGTCAACATCATGAATGCTGACGCTGCTGTGTGCACATGTGGGTTGGTGTTTGCAGTATTGTTGTCACTAATGCACCCCAGAAAACTTCAGTCAAGTGGGATGCTAATAGTGAAATGTTACATGGCCTGCAGTTGACATGGAGCGAGTGCAGAGGGAACTGGATGAGCATGCAGACCAGCTAGAGATGCAGGTCAGGATCAACACTGCTGAGAACCTGCCTCTGGGTCCTGATGAGTGGCAGCATGACCATGCAGGTAAAGATGAGTTACACACCCAGCTGCAGAGTGTCATGCAGTCACATCATGAGACAGACGTGTGCATGACCGTTGCATGCCATGTAGATGCATCCCACATGTTCATGGATATGACTTTGACAGGCTTGGACAGGATCTTGGCAAACCTGCATGCAGTCGCATTGGCGGTTGCTGTACTAGTTTGGCTTTTACGCAAGGTATACCAAAATGCTCTGTTGCCATGGTTTCTGGTGAGATACTTGATGCAAGCAACATCAGTTGTGTGATCTGCAGTGAGGCCAGCACAGTCAGCAGAGCACCTGCCTGCACCACAAGTGGATCAAAGGCTGACAGGACAAACTGATGGTGCGCCCCAAGCTTAGCACTGTCACCACATGCTCACTTTTGTGGCCTTCTGGATGCTGGCTGATCACATGCTGCTGGCCTATCAGCCCATCATTGCGCCTTATACATGTGCAGCTCGAGCTTTGCTATGTCACAACATCAAGGTGATTCATGTACGAATGACCTGTTCATTGTACATGTGCTGTAAACATACATTCATTATTCGTGGGCACAATGCAATACATATAAACATATTGTTCACCATGGGATACATGGAACACATACATGCATATGCATATATGGCAAGTGCTGACAGGAAAATGTTATGTGGCCTGCAGTCGAGCGCCAGGAGCGTCCTCAGACAGCATTTGACATGAGGCAAGTGCAGAGGGAACTGGATGAGCATGCAGACCAGCTAGAGATGCAGATCAGGATCAACACTGCTGAGAACCTGCCTCTCGGTCCTCATGAGTGGCAGCATGACCATGCAGGTAAATATTTTCCACATTCCTCAGTGCAGGTTGGCATACAGTTGTATCAGTATCGCCAAAAACTGCATACATTGCATGTGCGTGCTGTGCACCATGAATGTGGATTTGACAGGATCATGAAAGTTACATGGTTCCACATTGGGAAGCAGTACCAGGCAGATTTACACCCATGCAGTCCATCCCTCATCTGCTTCTCTACTGCCATGATCCTGTCAAGACACTAGATGCAACCAAAGGGAGGTGTAATGTCTGCAGTGAGGCCAGCAAGTTCAGCAGAGCACCTGCATGCATCACAATTGGATCAACGGCTGGCAGGACAGACTGGTGATGCCTCTATGCCTCAAGGTAAGCATGTCAACCACTGTGTGCTCCCTTGTGTGGTTTGTTCCCTCTGAATGGCATCTCTGAATGGCATCTCATGTGAATGGCATCCCATGCAGTCAGCTTATCACCTGCGTGCAATAGTCAACTTTAGATTCACTTTCCATTAAGCCATTGTGCATTCGTATGCAAGCACATGCCAACCACAACCTGTTTCATTGGCTGCAGTAGGGGGTCGGAGGCGCCCCAATGCTGTAGGGGACCCTCCCCCAGGCCCGGGACGGGTCCAGAGGGGGAAGAGTGACGGTGCAGGCCGTGAATCATGGGAGGAATTGGCGGACTCCTTTGAGGAGCCGCCTGTCATGCCAAGGCATGATCAGCCAGGTGAAACATACCTCAAGCTGTTTTGAAAAGAACAATAAAGAAAAGACTACACCTTTCCGGGTCATTTTAAAGAGAAGCCAAATGTTATACCAGGCTGCCCAGGCTCATCCTGTTTTGCATTTGACTTTGAATTTGCAGATGAGCCATGTTGCTCATTTGTCCTCTCTCGATGCAAGCACATCACCGTACGCACAAAGCATGTCTGGTAGCATGTTGTCACATCTAGGACTCATCTCTCAGCATTGGCAGTCTGCATGAGGCAACAACAGCTGCAAAATGCATAAGCCTTGCCTAAGCAACAAGCAGGGTTTTAGGAAAATAGCTGTGCAGCAGCTGAAATGGTGCACATCCAACTTGTTGTCCAGCTTCATCACACACTGCAACTTGTGCAAGGCAGCATCAGCATCATGTGACCCACATGCACTCAGCTGTTCAGTGTTGCATCATAGCTCGACTCTCTGCGAGCTATTTAGCACAGCTGAGAGGCTTTAGAATCATGAGCAAGGTTTGATCTTGTGCAGAGGTGGCTGTTTGTGTGCCCACTGTGCAAGCAGCGTCTGCCACAGAGGTGCCTGATAGTGGACATGCAGAGGTGGCTAATAGTGGACATACCAATGTGGCCAATAGTAGACATGCAGATGGCACGCCTCTGGTCATAGGTACAACACGCTGCTTGCCCTTTAACTTGTCACCTTTGCAGTCCAGACAAAACCCTTGACTGCTGTGTGCTCCAGCACACTGTTTCAATACTGCACGGCAACTTCTGCATGGGTCTGCTGGCAGGTGCTGTCAAGTGCAGTGTTGCATGGGACTTTGTGTTTGCACCCTTTTGCATGACTGGTGGTTCATGCATGGTTGGTGGTGAGCCCTAAACTCTAAGACAGCTGTTGACTGATCCCTGATGAGATCACATTGCCATGTCAAGACCACTGCACATCTGCCAACAGGATGCTCAATCCAATGTTTGAGCTCTGGCACAGGAGAGCCTTCTGCATCTGAGGCAGAAGCTGCTGATGCAGCTGTAGACCCAACTGCAGAACCATTCCCAAGTTCAGCCACTAGGGCAGCTGCTCACCTGGCTGCTGTCCCAGCTGCTGACCCTGGTGCTCACTCAGCTGCTGTACCAGCTCCAACACCAGTTGCTGGCCCAGCCAACAGTCCAGCTGATGATGCAACTGGTGATGCAACTGATGACTCAGCTGAGGATCCAGCTGATGATCCAGCTGATGATGCAACTGATGACTCAGCTGATGATCCAGCTGATGATCCAGCTGATGATCCAGCCGATGATCCAGCTGCTGTC
>JAABUK010006848.1_pt1 | contig 16762 bp, 24 predicted proteins | sample 5559141 | NCBI WGS metagenome assembly JAABUK01 (sample SAMN10711869, study PRJNA513367) | rock metagenome | isolation source: Antarctica rocks | place: Antarctica: Victoria Land, Pudding Butte nord | collected 2016-01-03
GATTTCGAAGAGTTTGATTATATTCTTGCTATGGATCGGGATAATCTAAGGGATTTGAAGGAGATGAAGGGGAGGGTGGATAGGAAGAGGGGGGTGGTGGGGAAGGCGGAGGTGAGGTTGTTGGGGGAGTTTGGGGGCAAGACTACCTCTGCGAAAGGGGGCAAGAGAGGAGGGGCGGTAGGGGAGGAGGTGGTGGATCCGTATTATGGGGTGGATGATGGGTTTGAGATTGTTTTTGAGCAGGTGGAGAGGTTCTCTCGGGCTTTTCTGCGAGAGATTGAGAAGAATACGACTGGGGAGGATGAAGAGGACAGGGAAGGGTCGTGATACCTGGTTTTTGAATTTTGATACGGATTGCGGTCTTCATAATGGGATACAGAAAATGGCGAAGGCGCTGGGATAGAGGCTCGATCCAATCATTCCAGAGACCGAGGCTCAGTACCATTACTCGTCTCCAATGGAGCTGATCACTACTCCCAACGCAGCAACACTACCGAGCCTCCGCCGCCTTCGCTCCTCTCCCCAAGCCTCAACTCCCATCACTAAAACCCCACCCTCACCTCCCCAACCCTCCCCTCCCACTCCTCAACCTCCACACACCTCTTCACAACCCTAAAAAACCCCGCCTTCCCTTGACACCAAACTCCCAGCCTACACATAAAATCCCTACTCCACTGCGACACTTCCTCCCCAGAACCTCTGATCTTCTCCTCCACGGTGAAGGGCGCGTCGCCGGCGAAGTCGATGGATGCTTTGATGTGAAATTCGCCGTGCGTCCAGGTTTGGCGGTGAGGGTGGATGTGGGTTGTGGTGGTGAGGTGGATTAGGCCGAACGGAAGGGGGTGGCGGAGGTTGTCTATGCGCGAAGCGGGATTGGGGTTGGAGTCGGGAGGGGTGGATGATGGAGTGAGGAGGTTGTGGGCGTTGGTGCGGAAGGCGATGGAGCCGGAGTGGAGGGCTTGGGTGTAGCGGTCGGAGAGGCAGAGGAGGGCGCCGGTTACGATGCGTTGGTATTGGTCGGGCTGGGTCATCTTTTCTTTGGATAAGGGGGTGATGACTAGGTGGTTGGCGGCTGTGGGTGAATTTGAAGAGGTTAGGCTTCGATTCGGACTTTTCTTGAACACTTAGAGTGCGACGATGTCGAATCAGGGGGTGGAAAGGGGGGTTTCTCTTGGCAGTCCTCTTTCAAGTCTACTTGTTGCGTAGTCGACTGTAGGAGACCCGGTCTGTCCTGGACTTAGACAAGGCTTGAAAGCTAAAAACACTTCCCCGGTAAAAGACCGAGGTGTCACTCACAGAGCAGTGAACAGCACACCATGGATAGTAAGCAATTTCGACGGTGTGTGGCACTTTTCCAGGCTGTGTGCAAAATGAACGCACAGTCTCGACGAGCAGCTATTTGAATCACATCTTACCAGTTGTGGATTGACACCCTTCTCCTTCATCCATCGCACTGTTGGCGAAGCTGTGCCGACTCTTTGCATACTGGAAGACCTTCAAAAGCCCGATTCTTGAGTCCACACTACTGTCACTCGGAGCAGGTTCGATGCTTGGTCTGTTTGGAAGGTGATGTGATTTCTGCAGCCATTAGCTTCGTCAATTCACCGCCGCCTTCGCTGTCAGTCTCGAATGCAAAGGAAAATGAATGGTATACTTAGCCGTGGCGTTGGCGTTGACGTGTTTCAGACAGCATTGCAGTATGCTGTGGCCGTCTACCACATGCTGAACACGCTATTCACACCAACGCAAAGAAGACTTACCACCGTAGAATCTGGTATATATGACCCCATTGTCCGCTGCGTCGAGAAGAGTATTGTCAAACATGAACAAATACGTTCGGGTGCGATAAGGACTGCAGCAAGAGACTCACCTCCGAGCACATTACATATATTGAACAGCATCATGTCAGGGTTTGGATTTGACCCCCCAGAAGAGGAGCGTGGCTACCCCGCCAGACAGTCGTGGAACGGCGAGCAGCTTTTCAGGAATTTAACGGACCCATTCGCGATTGTACCGGGGTTTGATGAACAGCTGGCGATGGCGGACCAGTGGACAGTGCAGGATGATCCAGCACTGCCAGAACCAGGATTTAGTTTTGATCCTGGCCCTGGGGAGTATGCCTTCGCTCTTGAAGCAGAAGAGGCCACTCCACAGCAAGCGGCATTCAGCACGACGGGAACTGGAACGATACCAGATGAGCTAGTGCCGGAGAGATTTGCAATGCTAGAACAAGTCGGGTCTTATCAAGAACCGATACCGAGGGAACCAGAAGAGCTGACATTCATTGGAGACGAAGAGCAGACGAGGCAAAGTGAAGAGCAGCAAGAACTAAGGTATGTTCAAAGGTTCGGGGAGCAAGGGGACCTAGGAATTCTTATACCTGCCAACTCGCCAGCAGCAGATGAGTACGCTGCCGCGAACCCAATGGATCTGTACTATCAAGATTCAGAAGTAGAGTTTGGAAGTCAGAGCTGTAGGTGCCAGTCGATGGATATTTCCTTCTTGCCGATGAATAGGGCTGGGAACTCGAGGTATTGTCCGAATTGTGGAAGAGTGTATCCTTGCCACTGATGAGCATTAGGGAGCATTGGGATATAGCCGTAGAGTCGTTGGTGTGACGCCTGTGCCGAGCTTTAAGGCCACAACTGTCAGGTCAGCAATGCGACTTCCTACTAAAGAGCTTCGAAGTATGCTTCTGGTGGAGGGGAATTTTAACATCATAGCAGAATAGCCAAAGCAATGGATGCCACAGAATATTCTAGGCATCAACAAAATTAGGGCAATGATGTATCCTTCAGGTATACGTGAAACTTCTTGGGATGGCCAGCTGACGTGACTTCCTCTCGAACATGGGCTACGGTAACGATGTCATAGTCCATATAGTCAATAACGTGGAGCGGTTCTGTGGCGAAGGCTCCGTGTCGATTACGACAGCCCATGTTAACACATCAGAGTTGCAAACGCTTTGCGAATCGATGATGGAGAACGGGAAAGTGACAGTGACTTGAAGAGGTATATAAGTCGACCTTTTGCAGGGGGAGACTTACTCTTTTCCACATACGAATAGTGACCCAGAACCTGAACACAAGCAGTGGTCCACTCATCCTCCAAAAGCTCTACAAGCTTGCATTCCACGGTTTTGAAGATCATGTCGAACTCCTACAACTTCCCGACCCAGCAGATGACACTTCTTTCCGGTCAGATTCCGACGATGTACTCACTATGGCCGAAGGCTCAATATCCACCTCCTGGCTTTTACGCCTATCAAGCTCATGTCGGTTCACTTCTGAATCCAGCAGCAAGTGCGCCACTAGGATTGATATTCGGAAATTCAACGACTGTGGCACCACCCCCAAGAACAGATTGTTGGTCCTGCCAATTCACCAAACTTGGTGATGATACAGGAATATGCCCTGAGTGTAATCGACTCACCAAGCCATATGGCATGCAATTCTTGGGCTCTTGGCGTTAGTGTTCGTTCGGAAGTTTGACCAGCGTTCAGCTTTGGTCTGATGGGCCAGCCTTCAGCAAGGGCTAGGCCACGATTTGCTTCTGCTATGCTCGTTTATTGCTTGCACAGAGGATCCAGCATAGCTTCTTGGTCGAGCTAACTTCAGCCTCGAGTTTTGGGGCTTTGGAAACCTTGTTTAATGAGTGAGAGACAGTTTCTCGGTGGAAGATACATTCGGGGCCGACGGATCACTGGCTGCAATCGTACTTTTTAGTACTGCGTCAGACGCTGTCAGTGTTGCTTTGCTCCTCATCTATTACCATCATTAGTAAATTCATGAAGTTTATACCATTCTTTTTTCTTCCCGTACCGCACTGTGGTGTCAGAATTTCCCGAGCTAGGAAAAGGTATGGCAATGTGCATCGTGACTGCGTACCAATTCTGCTTAATCACATTAGCTGTATTTCATGAAAAGTTTCAGGCACATCATGAGATGCTAAATGCAACCTTCAGCCCAGCGCCATGATGCCAGTGAGTCAAAACGTAGTCAAGTGTCCAAGTATCACTTAGCCAATGGCAGGGTAAACTTCGACTTGGAGAGCTGCTCTCTTGAGCTGGGGCGTTACTGTCGATGCAACAATCAAAGAGTGAGCATGCAGAGCCTGCCACGATGGGATGGATGCAGACAGACTCCGTATGTTTGCCAGATGGGCAGCTTGCTGCTGAGCTTGAAACTGAGACGAACGGAATTGACGTCGAAGTAACCTTTCGAGGCTGAAGGATCGCCCGAAATATGGCCGGCCAGTGTTAAATACTTACGTCAGCCACTCTGTGATGAACGGAACTGCCCTTCAATTTCCCATTGTGGACTTTTTCCTTGTCGCATCTCAACTACAGTCTCGATCTTCAGACAAGGGCAGCTGCAAGTATGCTCGAGCTTTCAAGAGCTTCACCGACCCCAGTCTTACTACATACAGGACGTGAGCTTGAGTGCAGTCGGAAAGGACAGGTGACCACTCCTACCGACGAAGGGGTCGATAACAACGCACATCTGCTACGCACGGAATTGTATGATGACCAACACTGGATTGGCCTTCTGGAAGGGGAGGTCTTGCAGGTCGCTCGTTGCTACATCCCAAATACTCACACCAAGTGTTTACCTTCCGTGATTGACGTCTCCGGATCCGGGCGCCGTCTAGCAGCCATTACATGAGGCAAATGCAGCTGTGCCTTTGGCATTATCGTCAAAGCCAACTCCTGACCGTTGATCGAGTCTCTCAATCTCTATGGAAGCCTCTATCCCCTGATTTCCGGCATGGCTGCCACTTCTTGACCACCCCAAACGACTGCAACGCACAACAAGTTACTCTTGCGGCCAGGTCATGCCGGTCGATTCATCGCTGGTATGTGAAGCACTACTACCAACAACTTCATTTCTCTTCCTCCCCCTCCCGACCTACGTCCTTCCCGTCCCCATGGCACGTGAAATACGCTACCTTGGCCGAAGATCGGGTAAGGTCGACCTGCCAAGTGCGGAACCGTACTCTGTCAGATCCCCTCCTCCATGGCGTGGATCGGCTTAGTCCTCCACCCTCTCCTGCATGGTAGATTGATCCTACTTTGTGAGTGGTCGAGTCAAGATTGCTTGACATTCTGGGACTGTTGACGCTTTCCGTGGACGAGAGCCCGGATCCGTAACAACCATCTTTATATGAGGCTTGAACGTGAGCTCTACCTAGAACCCGAGGTAGGCGAAATGTGAACACTATTGGTACTCTCAGATCAATTGTCATAAGGGAGCGAGCCGTGGCATATGCTACTAGGATGGATTCAGTTAGCAGAGAAAGACCATCGGTGGACCATTTCATGTTTATAACGGCACAGATTTCTCAGTGAGGCATCCCACTGCAAGTTCCGGTTTCTTGTCTTTACTCGGATTGAAGTCAAGATGCGGCCCCTCCGTTTCCACCGGCTGACCTTACTCACTCTCACTACTTTTTCGCTCTCGTGCCTTATTATTGCGGTACCCCAAACATATGCACCAACCCCGTTGGCTGTAGAGCCGCGACGACCGCCTCAAGGTCATGCACCTGGCTGTCCAACTGCCAACTTTGCCCACCATCTGTCGCAAATCTTCCTTCAAAGTATTTACGACCCTCCCAGTTCCATCGAAAAACAGTTCGGAGGCTACGATGCATTCACACGAGACTATTTCTGGGACAATTTCACGATCAAGGATATAACTCCCAACTACCCAGCAGAGAAAAATGGCGGGAAGCTCGCACCACTGGGTAGATGGGCCAAGTCCAGATTTACGTACAGAAATAAATTGAAGGAAGTTGTGCCTGCAATCCGCAAGATCTTTGGTGACATCCACTGGGACGAGAATGAACTTTACTTTGGGGGAACCGAGGACAATGATTGTCTGACTGCGTTTTGGAAAGGCACTTACATAGCGACGCTGTTGAAACCATACGGGTAAGTAGACCTCTTCTAGATGGTGGTCCTGATCTATCTTACACTCCTTGCGTCTTTCGAAGTTCCAGCAGACTGATACTGATATGTCCCCTTCGTTCAATCAGTGGCAAGCACACTGGCTCAAAAGTCACCTGGAAACACTATCATACCGTCAAAGTACGAGATCTCAGCCCTGATGTTGGATTCCTCTTCCAGAATGCTACAATCGAGATGGACTGGTCGGCTTTCTACAAAGCATAGTTACTGGGATTAACATGTCAGTCTTGCTTTACGAGAGGATCACAGGCGATGGCATCGGAATCTAATATTTGCGCTTGTGTGAGTTGGGTTCGCAATAGAATAGCGATCGAAGAATCACACGTGAAGGAGAAATCGCGCTGAACAATCTGATCATGACTCCTCACATTGAGGCTCTGAATCGAAGACGAAACTTCCGAATGTGACTCTTGCTCCTGGAAGCCACTCCCCCAGTGTCCCGTCTTAGGAATCTCCTCACCCAGAACCTCCCTCTGGCCCATTCGATCCGCTCAGGGTTTCTGCATCAAGCCTCAGCTCGCCCAAATCATACCAAGTCACTGGCTATGCTAATAGACATTCCCTCATGGCCTGTGTGCTGAATCTAGCTTGATACTCATTGGCTTCTGGGGCTTCGCAATGGCAAGTTCGCGTTCTCCAGGCTGCGTCGATGGAGGTAGGTCAGTCACTCGGCGCCGACGTCTTGTTGGCTTAAAAGCCGAGCCAGGGAGGCAGAACTGTGGAGAGCAGGAGAAAACCATCGTGGAGTAGGTAGCTACTACGATGGTAGGTAGGGTTTGGCAGACAGATATCAGCCGTACTCCGTACAGCGTACAGCATGCGAAAAGGGAGAAACTGATGTCTGACTGAGCTTTCAAGCCGGAGCCGACATGTGTTAGCCAGCCTGCGCCTCAGCCTCTCCATCGGCCGCTGTGAGCCTCATTTTCTTCATGTTTAGCTCCCTTTCAAGAGCAATTCGAGATAGATTCGAGGCAGTTGATTCATTCAATTCAAGTCGATTCGACAAGCATTTCTGGCTGTTCTGCTCCGTTCCAGCTACTTGCTTGACAAGATGCGTGGAATGACGCTTAACCGCTTAGGACTGACCGCAACTGTCATCCTGTCAAGCCTGGATAGAAATGCAGTAGAATGTGAAAAAGATGAGGCTTAAAATGGCCGGAGGATAGCTGGAACATTGACCGATTGCAGGGGGGCGGCGTGTCACAACATGGATTTGCACTTTGACCCTGCCACTGCGCGCCAATTGCAGCAGAGCACCATGCGAGCACTGTTCGATCGTGCCATCCGCATCCCTGGATTGATCATCAACAATGTCGTTGAAGTTGGAACCGCACTAAACCAGTGGGATCTGCCTGGCTACGAAAGAGAGTTTGAAGCGCACTTGGTGGGCAGTCATCGTGTCATTGTGGCGCAAATCAAGGAACACGACATGGAATAATCTGGGTAGCTGGTGGGCTGCCGATGGATCTCACCTGAAGGAGCTATCATCGAACCTCATCTTGGTTTTCGCACTCTCCTGGCCTCGTCTTGTCAACATCTGGCACGGGTATGTCGGTTCATGTATCGGCTGAATTATGGCGGCAATAGGAGTTCGGTCCCGTTACACCATCTTCCTCACGGTTACGCTGATACTATTGACCCTGTTCTTCTTCCGAGTCGGAATAGGTTCCTCTGTTGCTCGCTATCCAGACGCCGGAGCGCCCCCTACACCACTAGAAGATGCCACTAATCCCGTCGATGGGATCCCGAGTCCCGCGGAGGAGGTCGCGAAGCCTCTCAAAGACGTTTCGAAACCTACACCCTCCCCCGTCTACAAGAACATTACCGCAAAACCTTCAACAGCACCCATAGGCGAATACTTTCCTCTCGCCGCTGTTGCTAAGTCCAAATCCGATCTACCTCCAGTGCCAGCATGGAATAAACCCCCGTGGAGGCATGTCGAAGAGAAAACGCCCCTCTTCATTGGTTTCACCCGCAACTGGCCTCTACTGCAACAGGTAGTGGTTGGCTACATCACCGCTGGCTGGCCTCCGGAGGACATCATTGTGGTTGAGAATACTGGTGTCATGGATGCAAACGAGAAGGGCAAGCTTACGCTTCAGAATCCTTTCTTTCTCGACCATGGTCGATTGAAGAACGTCTTCGGCGTCAAGGTGACAGTGACGCCCGTGCTCTACACCTTCGCCCAGCTGCAGAATTTCTACCTGTATGAGGCGATCAAAAATAACTGGCCCTACTATTTGTGGTCTCACATGGATATTATGCCTCAATCACGAGAAGATCGAGAACCTTACCAGTCGCTGTACCAAGGCGTTGTTGGTGCAATCCGCGAGACAAAAAAGCCCGGATTTGCCAAAGATGCCAAGGGAAGAGATGGTCGTTGGGCATTGCGATATTTCGCCTACGATTGGTTGACCATGATGAATACTGCCGTTATGGTCGAGCTAGGTGGCTGGGACACTATGATCTCATACTACACCACCGATTGTGACATGTATGAGCGGATGCACATGTCGGACCTTTTGACTGATGCGGTAGATGTTGGTGAGATACGCGACATGTACGAATCACTGCCGGACTTGGCCGTACTCTATCGGGTTGGTGATACCAAGAACAGCTCGAAATGGCATGAAATGCAGGAATTGTTCAAGAGCATGCAAGATGAGAAAAATGACGGAGAGAAGCATCCAAGGAACGACTGGCAGATCACTCAGACTGGTGGACAGGGAGAACCTTTCTATCGGGATCCAGATGGATTTGCCGAAGCACTCGAAATCAACGTGCAAGCTGGCATCAAAGTGTATCACCAGAAATGGGGGAAAGCCTCATGCGACTTGAGAGGTGTTGGGCTGAGCGTTGATGATGCATGGAAAGTGGATCACGTGGAGAATATGTGATGGGTATGCTCTAGGCATGAATGGTGAAGCGCAGAGATTCTGGACGTTGCTCCCGCCTACAGTCTCGATGGAGTTTCGGTGCGCAGATCACACTGGCTGGTCTTCACATTGGGGTGCGAATGACTGGCGATCTGGTATTTGCATCCAACGGCGCCGGCCTGGCAAGAAGGGAGATGAGACTTATGGTTCTATTGGTGTTGAGGCTTTCCAAGGTCAACAGACAGACGTACAGAAAGCTGGGCAAACAGTACAGCATATATACCGAGTATCATGGAATCACACAGACCTACTCGGCACCGTAGTCACAATTCAAGTAACACTTTTGGCTTGCATGGCTCAGACCGTTCACTGCCACCAATACCACAACAGCCTTCCACAAGATCGGCGCCAGTGTTAATTCGAAGTCTGGCCAACTCAGCAACAAATCCCTGCTGACACTGGTGGAGTGATAATATTCTCGGGTCATCTTCGGTCCCTTCCCTCCTCCATCCTTACCTATTGCGTCGTATCGCGTCTTGCAGCCATGTCGGCCAACGCGCCGTTGGATGCGATCTATTCGCCGCCTGACGGCTTCGTCGAGAGCTTGCTTCATCATGCAGCTGCCCCTCGCTCTCAGTATCCCGAGCCGCCGCAGCCTGAAAGAGGACAGCCAGGTCAACAAGCACCAGCCCACGCCCCGGCTCCAACCACCCTGCAAACACCTTCAGAACCAAAGACCAGACTTCGCAAGGCGTGCGATAGCTGTAGTGCGCGAAAGGTGAAGGTGGGAAGCCGTCTCACCGAACACGGTGCCTGTAAAGCCCGGCTAACACCAATCGCGTGTTTTGCAGTGCGACGAATCTGGCCCACCATGTCGCTCTTGCGCCGCCCTCGAAATTCCCTGTACATTCGAACGTCCGAGTCGTAGAAGAGGTCCTCCGAATAAACATGCTGAAGCTGTGAAGAGGCAGCGGCTTGAACAAGATGGGTCGTGGTCTGCGAGTGCCCTGTCTCCTACCGAAGATGCTGCACATAGCCTGGCCTCCCTTTCTGGGACGCAGGCACTGTCTGCCGAGTCAATCTGCGATATCCACACGTTACGCATTTTAGTCGACGACTACTTCACCTATATACATCCGTTGACGCCGCTTCCCCATGAACCCACATTCAGAGCAGCCTTCGAGAGGCGCGAAGACAGGACCAGTCGAACATTCCTAGCTTTGGTTGCAGCAATGATCGAAGCACTTGTTGGATCGTTTCCTCGTCGACCTCGTCAATTGTTCACTTCGGAGCCAAATAGAAGGCTGTTTCCAAATGCTGGTGCCTTGATTGATCGATGTCATCAGGTTTTCAACGAAGCTCGTGGACTCGGTTATCTGGATCGAGAATTGTCACTATACGATGCATTCAGCAGCTACTTGGTCGGACTTACTGCTGCATATCTCTTCGACTCAAACCGTGCTAGCTTGTATATGGGAGAATGTGTGTCCATGGTTCGCAGGCTCGCTCTTTTCACAACATCAACACACTCATCCACGCAATCCCCTGCATATAGTGTGAGTGCGTCTGGCGACACTGATTACATCAAACAAGAGCTTAGTCGAAGACTCTTCTGGTTATCCTACGTCAGCTGCCATTCTGGGCGTCAGGTAGGAGATGTCAAAGGTGACATGCTCATGCCCTTATCAGCTCGAAAGGACCTTCCACCCTTGCCTCTGGAGATAGATGATGCCCACATCTACCAAGATCGCATTGTGCCTCAACCACCTGGAACAATTTCCATCATCACTGGTTTCAATCTCAACATCCGTATCTTCAGGTCGTACAGCTCACTCACAGCTTTGGAAAGTGCCTTCGGCACCGAAGGAGTAGACTGGGAGAAGCAAAAACAGCTGATCGGACAAAGTCTGTACAGCTGTAAAGCCGCGACGGATAGTGCACCAAAAGAGCTGCAAGTCCGGTCACTGACAAGTCCACAAAACCGTTACTCGTCTCCTGTGCCACAGATAGGACAATACGGTCGACAGCAGGAAATCTGGACCGAGCACAATGAGCAGAACAGTGGTATGGACAATTCTCGGAGGACTGTCCAGTATGAGATCCAGAAAGCAAACATCTACGCCAGTCAACTCGGAACACGTTCCTTCCTGGTAGAAAAATACTGGGATCTGTTTGAAGTACAAAACGCCCCTTCGAACGGGCTTGTCCAACCGTTCTCGCTTGCAACGACCAGCACAAATGCAGCTGTGGACGCAAGATTGCAGAATGCCTTCAACTCTCCCACTGCATCTGTGCATAGCCGTACGAGCAGTAGACATGGTTTCGATGTGAGTGAGCAAGCTATGGTGCTCGAGAGGGAGAATGTCGTTCGAGATTTGGCTACGTTTTTGCAGAGCGTGGAGCAGATGTACATGGAGCCTAATGGGCTGTCTATTGTAAGTCTTCGTCTTTGCGGCTACCCTCTTTTCCCTGCCATCTTTGCTTCAACCATCGCCTCACATTTTCTCAACTCTCATCCTCTTCAAAAATAGGAACCTACACTCAAAGACCACGTTCTTGTGCTTACCGCTCTTGGCTGTCTCGTACATGGGTATTTGTCGCTGGGCCGTTGGCAATATTCTCATAAAACCGCACCAATTCCTCAGACCAATGGCGTTCATCTCCTCCCCACCCGCTACACCCACCATCCCTACTACGCCTGTCCAATCTCCCCCTTTCTCCCTTCCCTAACAACCTCCCTCCTCATCGCCCAGCCACCCTTACTGATCCAGTCCCCATCACTAACCTCTTCCTCCCCATAGTGCCACAAAATCCGTCAAGTAGCATCAACACTAATCCACGTCCCCCGCTCCCGAGCCTGCCTCCCCACCCTCGACCCAGACTCGGTTTCCGCCTATTTGACAAGTTTCCTCGATATCATCATGAAACTCGAGAGATTGGGCAGTGGGTGGGTTACAGGGGCGATGACGGCGCCACCGGATGCGCAGGGGATAGGAGCGGGACCAGGTGGAGTTGGGGGAATTGTGGGGCTTGGGATAGAGTTGACGGACGCGGAGATCGAAGAGGGGGAGTTGGTGGAGTGGGCGAGCCTGAAAGAGTGCCAGATGAAGTTTATGAGGGAGAGTGGGATAGGTTGGGTTGGCTAATGTGAGAGGCATCGAAAAGAGCGCCGAAGATGGAGGGACGACCTAAAGCTGAGGACCAAAGCAGCGGACGGAGAAGGAGAAAGACGGCCGGTGGAGCATGAGGAAATGAGCGAGGTGCTCGACGGTGTAGTAATGGCGAAGAAAAGTGATGGCAGCTCGTGACTCTAGGCCACAGTCACACATGAAATGTGCAATCGCATATCCAACGAGGTCTCCGAGGATGGATCTAGTTAATTCCGAACTGAACCCACTGAAAGGGAACCGAAGCTATTTCTTGATGACGCTCCTTGCTCGGCCGCTCAGTTCAAGGCTGTCCGCTTCGAGCGGTTACCGGATGCTGTCTGCTATTACTTGCTTCGATCGGTTGGCGCGAGTGGCCCGGCAGTGGGACGTGGCCGCGTTCTGTTCCCGCAGACTTGGTGCTTGGGTGTTCCAGCGTCTCGGTGGCTCGCCCACTGGTCCTGGCCGTTTACTTGGACTCTTCCGCCCCCCACAAAGGTCTTGATGATATACAATCTCCGCGGCTTGGAAAAGGACCACCTACCCCTCCCACCTCTCTCCATGGCTGTCCCGTTCCCGTTCCCGTTCCCTTTCTGTGGGACGCCTTCCCTGCTTCCATAAACCCTGTCTGGCTGTCGCCGGTTGCGCTTCAGGCGCTGAACGTGGACCCCCCCCCAGAATTAGCTTGCTTCTGCTTTCGACTCCGGGAGATTGCTGATCTAATGTGCAAACAACGTCCAGCCACATGGTAATACCAACATGCTCCACTGCTTGCTCAATACGTATCCATATTGTTTGAGGCGGTTTAGGGCGATCTTGACAAGCTGGGCAGGGTTCTTCAGAAACCTCTCCTGGATTCATTCATACTCGCCAGTTCGCGTCAACGACGGACTTTTGCTGCTTACGGGGAGTTCTGATCGCATGTAGATCTGGTCTCGAATGTGTTTCACTTCGCTGAGCAACTGAATCTCGTTGTGGATAATCAAGAAGATGATCCAGATCCTCCTCTGGGTTGGCTTCGGGCTGTGTCGTATTGGCTCTGGACCGTCACGCATGTCATCCAGGATGGAGTGCGGTCCTGGTTTCCAATCTCTCTTATCGGACATCCTCTGGGAAATCTTTTCGGAAATATCCTCAAAGTCTTCAAAGTCTGTCGAAGGAAGCACAAAGAGCTGGCTGACCCTGACTTCTGTCGGTGGCATGGGGCATGTAGGTACTTGAGCCCCCTCAGCTTGGAACGACAACAGTAAGTTATGAAGCCAGGTGGTTGAAGATTGGAAGTACTGTAGCGCCGTCAACCGCTATCGGAGACAGAATTGTTTCACTTCCACTAGGCGTCTCATCAACTCCGCACTCATAATTCCGTTCACGTAGGCTTCGCCCAAACGTCCATAATCAGTTCTGTAGTCTGCGAGGACAAAGCACATATTTCCTCCCTCAAAAATGGTGACAATGTGTCCAGGACGAGTACAACGTGGCCCAACCCCGATATATCCCTTGGTCGTTATGAAGAAACAGTGGTTCTGCAACGATTGAGCCAGAGACAGTTCAAGGTGGACCAGTTCGTCTGGGAACCGTTCTTGGATTTTCGTCCTTGTAGATCGCGGCATACATCCTCGGACTCCTTCTTCCACCCGCTCGTCCAAATAAGTCGACTGCAGTAAAGTTATTTCATTCAATTCCTCGATATCACCTCGCAAAGGTAGCGGCATGCGAGATAAGTCTTCGAGTAGCTCTAAAAGCGGCCAGGCAGACATTCTTGGAGGACCAACCTTCGACACCGGTAAATCAACTTCCCGATGATGGCCCACGAGAAGAGTTGTCCAGGCAGGGAGACAATCTTTGGTCTTCTCAGTAATGGTTATTGGTTGTTCCGCTCTCTCGAGACCCAGCTTCGCTTTATGAATAAGGCTTTCCAGTAGCTTTTCACCACCGTACAAAAGGGCTTGGATGTCCATAAAAGGACCATCGACGGTCGCTACCGTATCAACTGAATAACCCTGTACGGTGAGGCTGCGGAGGTTCTCCGAGAAACAGACCTGGGGGTGGCTTGCCCCGTCTCTCCGTGATACGTGGAAGTTGTGTCTAAATGGCCGCCACTGGACGTCCGCTCTGCGATTAGCACCGGTGAAATTCGGCGCCCAAGATGGAATCTGAGGAGCTTGATCAGAATGATCGAATGCCAGAATGTCGAGATTCTTTTCTGTGTCAATGACGTGTTTGACGAACCGCCCGCAGACCTCTGATAGGGACATCGCATAGTCTGGAATCAAGACGCTTCGGTTCGGTTCTGAGGAGAGCCCAAGCACCGCATAGAGATGGTCACGAGTGTCCGTAGCGTTCGCGGTGTAGCCCAGCCCGATCATAGTGCCCAAGCTTAGTTGTTTGTGAGGGTATCTGGAGAGGATATCGAAGAGGTTGCCGGCTGGGATATATTCGCCCTCTCCACTAACCAAAGGGTGTATGAGATAGCGATCTATATAGCCCCAATCATTTAGAAACACGTCCAGAGGTAGCCAGCTCCTTCCACAGCCTATGTCGGCACGGTAATGAGGGTGTCCACATCATCTCCTTCCTTACCAATGCGGATGCCAATTCTCGAACGATCCATACTCGTGCCCAGTAAGGCCGAGCCCATAGCTTGCGCAATGCCAACCACGGCTCCCTAGGTGGAGAAGAAACACCCCGATAAGAAGTGAGGACGGCGCCCCTTGGTTTATCTTCCAAACAAGGTCCATAGCCAGATTGCTGTCGTCGCTCGCATTACCAAGCCAACCTAGTACCCGGCGCGCAGAGCTGGAAATCTTGCTCATCTTCTGAACTTGGTGGCTGCGTTCTTCAACGTCATGTTGGTTAATGCAAAGAGCGTCGATCCATCACAATCTGGCTCCACGCAGATCGTCAGTCAGAGTTGCACTGTCTGTACCCAAGCCCGAAGTCGGCGGTAGCATTCGAAGATGGTGCAGCGCAATCTCAAGGTTATTGGTGATCTACTTGACAGGCTCGAAGACCTCCGGATCAATGTGCCACATCCCCATCAGCGCCTTCCGGCCTGCCTCCATATCCGTCTTGTCAATCTTGGCCTGGATCCTTTCGCGACTGATCACCAACTTCTCCGCGACATCTGTCCATACCAACTGCTTCTCTCCTCCGATCGCAATCTCTGATTCCGCATTGATCGGCAACAGACGACCTGCCTCCTTTCTGACCACCCCGTTAATGATGACGGTCTCAACATCACGGATACTCGAATGCCTGACAACTGCAGCAACGGGGTCCTGCTCCGCGGCACAGACCATACCCGGGCTGCTGGCGTCAAAAATCACAACATCGGCGAGCTTGCCTTCCCCCAAGGAGCCAGTCTGGTCTTCCATGTGGACGGCCCTTGCACCCTGGATCGTTCCCAGATTGAAGACCTGCTCGGTAGTCCCCTTCAGATTTGCTGGGAATTTGCCTGCATTAAGCAACGGTTTATTTGTCGTGTATCTTACTAATTGTAAGGCAAGACGCATCTGGCTAACGATATCCGAAGTACAGCTAGCATGACCTGCAGAGTTAACGTCGTCAGCAATTCGTGGATTCAACGGATCTGGTCGCGGGTTTGCTGATTTGCTTACAATCGATCCCCAAGGATGCCTGCATATCGTCCCGGAAGCAGCCGATCTCGCCAACAGCCATCTGACTCTCCGTATCGGGAGTGCTTGAAATGAAGATGTCGTGTTTCTTCAAGAGCTTCGCTTCTTCTGCGTCCAAGCCATTCCCGTGCGAGAATAGAATATCTGGGCCTAGAAGGCCATAGCTCTCAAGGATATTGGGAAACGATGCTTGCCCTTTCATCTGAGTCAGTAGAATTTTGCAACTTCGAAGGAAATATACCATACCGAATACTGCGTTCTTCGCGACGTGGGTAGTAATCAGCTTGATGCCCAGTTTCCGGACTTGCTCGTACAGTGGGACGACCATTTCCTTCGGCAAGAACAGCAAATCAAAGGCCCAGCCGAGATACACCCGCCCATCGCCGAATGGCTGTTTCGCCGCAAGCTCTCCCAGCTGCTTCATGAACCAGTCGGGGATGAGGTCCTTGTCTGGGACTATCTCTGTGGTCCAAGACTTGAACCGTGGCGTGAAATTGTAGCAAAAGAACGACCGCAAGCCCGACGCAGCCGTCGCAGACAACGCCTCGGACGCATGGTCGGGCGAGTAGGTCATGTGGGCGTGGTCGACCACGAAGGTGGTCCCGGCGTCGATGGCCTCGAGACAGCCACCGAGCTGGCCCCAGAATATGTCTTCGGGCGTGTAGCTGATGCTCTGCAGGTTGCCTTTGGGTATGTAGTCGAGCAGCGTGTCATCGGAAAATCGGCCCTTCAATTGCGTCTGCCAGATGTGGTGGTGGGTGTCGATGAAGCCCGGAGAGACAATCTTGCCTGTGCAGTCGATCGTCCTGGTGCCAGGGCCGGTGGCAGGGATGGAGGCCGAGATCTTCCTGATAATGTTCCCTTCGATCAGGACATCGGTGTTCTTTAGGGGTGACACGTGGTCGCCCTTCTCGTGGAAGAGAACCGTGCCGTTTTTTAGAAGAATTGATGTTTGAGCCATATTTTGGACAGAGATTGCTTTGATGTGTTGGTGAGGCTGCAGCCGTTATGTCCGTCCCTTTATAGACCAAGTTTGATAGCCAAAAGTCTCCGCAGACACGAAGAGACCCAGAGCCCGGCTTGTGGAATCAACATCATCCTCATCCGCAGCATCCGCTTGCTGCGGATGGAATGATAGTA
>JAABUK010006849.1_pt1 | contig 16761 bp, 12 predicted proteins | sample 5559141 | NCBI WGS metagenome assembly JAABUK01 (sample SAMN10711869, study PRJNA513367) | rock metagenome | isolation source: Antarctica rocks | place: Antarctica: Victoria Land, Pudding Butte nord | collected 2016-01-03
CGTACGCAGCGGCGACGGTGTCGATGAGATCCTGCTCGGTGACCATCTTGTTGATCACCTTGCGGATCCGCTCCGAGCCCCCCTCGGGGGCGAAGGTCAGCCCGGAGCGCCGGCCGCCCCGGGTCAGCTCGGCCGCGAGGTCGATGTTGAAGGCGTCGACCCGGGTGGACGGCAGCGAAAGTCCGGTCTGCGTGCCCTCGTAGCGGTCGGCCAGGCCCTTGGTGAGGTCCGCGATCTCGCTGTGGTCCGCGCTCGACAGGGACAGCAGGCCGACCTCCTCGAAGCCGGTCGCCGCGAGCCCTCGCTCGACCATCTCGCCGATGCCGCTGATCGAGCGCTCCCGCACCGGACGGGTGATCATGCCCGCCTGGCAGAAGCGGCAGCCGCGGGTGCAGCCGCGGAAGATCTCGACGGACATCCGCTCGTGCACGCTCTCGGCCAGCGGCACCAGCGGCTGCTTCGGGTAGGGCCACGCGTCGAGGTCCATGACGGTGTGCTTGGCGACCCGCCACGGGACCCCCGGGCGCCCCGGCACGACGCGCTGGATGCGCCCGTCGGGAAGGTAGTCGACGTCGTAGAAGGCCGGGACGTAGACCCCGCCCGTGCGTGCCAGGCGCAGCAGCAGCTCCTCCCGGCCGCCGGGCCGGCCCGTCGCCTTCCAATCCCGGACCAGGTCGGTCACCTCGAGGACGGCCTGCTCGCCGTCACCGACGACAGCGGCGTCGATGAAGTCGGCCACCGGCTCGGGGTTGAACGCGGCGTGCCCGCCGGCGATAACGATCGGGTCGCCGTCGCCGCGGTCCCGGCTGTGCAGCGGTATGCCGGTCAGGTCCAGCGCTGTCAGCAGGTTGGTGTATCCGAGCTCGGTCGAGAACGACACGCCCAACAGGTCGAAGTCGCCGACGCTGCGGTGCGCGTCCACGGTCAGCTGCGGGACGCCATGACGCCGCTGCAGCGTCTCCATGTCCGGCCACACCGAGTAGGTGCGCTCGGCCAGGGCGTCGGGCCGCTCGTTGAGGACTTCGTAGAGGATCATGACGCCTTGGTTGGGCACGCCGACCTCGTAGGCGTCGGGGTACATCAGCGCCCAGCGCGTCGTCAGCTCCGCGGGGCCATCACCGGCGTCTGAAGCGGCGTCGCCGAACCCGCCGCAGTGCCAGTCCTTGACCGTCGAGTTGAGCTCGCCGCCGACATACTGGATCGGCTTTCTCACCTGCTCCAGAAGCGGTTCCAGGTCGGCGAACCACGAGTCACCCGCTGCGTGCTGCGTCTGCCGCATCGGGCAACTGTAACCGCCGGCGCCGGCCCCAGCCTGCGGCGAACCGGTCGCGGTAGTCCTCCAGCGGCAAGAACGCGAGCATCATCACCAGGTGCGGCCAGAAGGCGATCAGAAGGGCGCCGAAGGTCGCTGCGTGGAAGAGGTACCACGCCGCCACGAGCCGCCGGCGCCACCGCTCGGAGACCAGGAAGAGCACCGGCGAAGTCAGCTCGGCGGCGAGCAGCACCCACTGGAACGCGTGCAGCGTCCACGGCACCTGCAGCATCCAGTGCGACAGCGGCGTGCCGCCGCGCACGACGGCGCGGACCATGGTCGCGGAGTTGACCCAGTTCCACCCGCCGAAGCGGATCTTGGCGATCGCCGACAGGAAGTAGGTCGCGACGGCGACCAACTGCACGCAGCGCAGGGCGAAACCCGCGGCCTCGCTGCGGCGGCGGTCGGCCAGGCTCGCCATACCGGCTGTCGGCAGCACGAACAGCGCGACCAGGAAGTCGGCGCGGTCGTGATCGACCTTGCCGTAGGAGAAGGCGACGTACTGGTAGCCGGTCCAGCAGATCGCTGTCAGCCACCCGAGCAGCCGCGGCCGGCGCGTGCTCAGGGCCGCGAGCGCGCACCCGACGCTGCCCCACTTCAGCAGCTCGACCCCCCACGGCGAAGCAGCCGGTATGCCGAGCAGACGCCCCAGCGCGAGGGGGCGGTACCAGGCCGGGTCGGCGAATCCGTGGTACCAGCCGGAGGTGTGCAGGGCGAGGACGTCGATGACGACGAAGCCGAAGACCGCGATCCGCAGCAGCGCCAGCCGGCGCACCGGGACGGGCGCGAAGAGCCAGCGGCGCGGCCACGCGGGCTCGACGGCGTCGGCCGGCACCTCGGGGGCGGCCGGCACCTCGGGGGCGGCCGGCACCTCGGGGGCGGCCGGCACCTCGGGGGCGGCCGGCACCTCGGGGGCGGCCGGCACCTAGGGGGCGGCCGGCACCGCACTCACCGGTCTCCTAACCGGGCGCCGGCCTCGGCGGTCCACTGCACCAGGACCGACTCGCGCAGCTCCCCGGTCGGCCGGCCGTCGCGCAGCACCGTGGCCCGGCGAACCAGCCGGATCCCGGTCCAGGCGGGATCGCGTGGGTGCAGCCGGGCATGCGCCGAGGCGAGCGTACGCAGGATCCGGGGGTCGGCGGCGAGCTCGACCTGGCGACCCTCGACCTCCGCCCGGTTGAGGCCGATATCAGCCGGGGTGAGGGCGCTGTCGCGCCAGGCGGGGTCGGCTGCGGCGGCGACCTGCAACGCCAGCACGGTGACGTCCCCGGTCGGCGCGGTCGACGTCGCGAACATCCGCCAGGGGCCGAACGGCCACCAGGAGTCCTGCCCGACCAGGCTTCCGGCGAGGTAGCCGCCGGCCAGCGCCGCGGCGACGGCAACCCGCCAACCGCGCGCCAGCGGGCCGAGTCGCGCCACCGCCTGGGACGGGCCAGCAGGGGACCCGGGCTGGTCGGCAGGGGACCGAAACGGGCGTACCGGCGTGGCGTCGGACACCCGCTCAGCCTAAGTCGGACCGGCTCAGCTCGCGGGCGGCACGACGGTGTGCAGCAGGTGCCGGCACTGCTCGACGTCCTGACGCATCTGGTCCAGCAGCGCGTCGACCGAGTCGAACTTCTCGGTGGCGCGGAGGCGCTGGACGAACTCCATCGCCACCTGCTCGCCATACAGGTCGAGGTCGGTGCGGTCCAGCACGTACGCCTCGACTCGTCGCTGGGTCCCTTGGAAGGTCGGGTTGGTCCCGACGGAGAGGGCCGCGGGCAGGGTGCGTTCCGGATCGTCGGCGCCCAGTCCGAGGCGCACCAGCCATCCGGCGTACACGCCGTCGGCCGGGACCAGGCCACCGGCGTTCTCGTCGAGGTTGGCGGTGGGGTAGCCCAGCTCGCGGCCGCGGTGGTCGCCGTGGACGACCTCCCCCGACACCCGGTGCGGCCGGCCGAGCACTGCCGCCGCACCCTCGACGTCCCCGGCGACGATGTCGCGCCGGGCCGTGCTCGAGGACCAGCGCCGCTCGCCTGCGGCGGCGAGATCTTCCAGGACGACGGTGTCGAACCCGTATGCCGCCCCGAGCCGGCGCAGGGTGTGCACGTCGCCGGAGTTGTGCACGCCGAACCGGGTGTCGGCGCCGACGACCACCGCGACGGCTCCGAGCCGCTCCACGAAGATCCGCCGCACGAATTCTTCGGGAGTCCATGACGCCAGGGCGGGCGTGAACTCCATCGTGAGCAGCGCGTCGAGCCCGCAGTCCGCCAACAGCTGCGCCCGGTGCTCGCTCGTGGTGAGCAGCTCGGGTGCGCGCTCAGGATGCAGTACGGCGAGCGGGTGCGGGTCGAACGTCACGGCGACAGCCTGTGCGCCCCGCGACCGGGCCTGCTCCAGGACGGCGGTCAGCACGCCCCGATGGCCTCGATGAACGCCGTCGAAGTTGCCGAGGGTGACCACGCTCGGGCCGAACCCACCGGGGATCTCGGCCGGGTCCGCCCATCGCTGCACGCAGGACAGCCTAGGCGTGGCCGGCGGAGGCCGAGCGCGCCGGCCGGTGCTCCCCCCGGGCTCAGGGCGGCTGCTCGGGCCGGCTGCTCGGGGCGGAGCTGACTTCGCCGGTGCTCAGGCCGGGAAGACGACCCGCGAGCGCGCGACCGACGCGGACTCGTCCAGGAGCGCGACGAGGCGGCCGTCCGGTGCGAAGGCCGCGACGGGCTCGAGCCGGGTTTCGGCGGCTGGGATGCGTTGACCGTGCATGACCGCTGCCGTCTCGGCCTGGCTCAGCTCACGCACTTCGAAACAGGTCCGCGCCGCCGCCTCCAGGGAGATCAGCGGCAGGTCCGCGCCCGGCTCCCGCAACAGGTCCAGCGCGCTGGCCTGGCCGATGCTGAAGCGGCCCACACGGGTGCGCCGCAGAGCCGTCAGGTGGCCGCCGACGCCGAGGCGGGCACCAAGGTCCCGGGCCAAGGCGCGGACATACGTGCCCGAAGAGACGTCCACGACGACCTCCAGATCGACCCAGCCCTTCCCCCCGTCCCCTACTGCGGACGACGGATCGGTATGGCGACCATCTTTGCGCCCCAGCAGTTCGAAGCGGGTGACGGTAACCGTGCGGGCGGCCAGGTCGACGTCCTGCCCCGCGCGTACCCGCGCATACGAGCGGACCCCGCCGACCTTCACGGCGCTCACCGAGCTCGGAACCTGCTCGATCCGGCCGGTCAGCTCGGCGATCGCGTCATCGACTTGACCCTGGGTGAGCGCCGAGGCGTCCGCGGTCGAGGCCACCTCACCGTCGGCGTCGTCGGTCACCGTCGACTGGCCCAGCCGGATCGTCGCCGCGTAGGTCTTGTCGCACCCCACCAGGAAGGTGAGCAGGCGGGTCGCTCGGCCGACGCCGAGCACCAGCAACCCCGTGGCCATCGGGTCGAGCGTGCCCGCATGGCCCACCCGGCGGGTCCGGGTCAGCGCCCTGGCGACCGCTACGACGTCGTGGCTGGTCCAGCCGGCCGGCTTGTCGACGATGAGTAGCCCGTCGGCCGCCACCCCGGTGTCACCGGCGGCGCCGTGCTCGGCTGGCACGTCGGCGTCAGGCCCCGCGGGTGTCGCCAGCGCCCGTGGCCGGGGCATCCGTGACCGCGAGCGGCGCAACGGCGAGATCCCGTGGCGCACCGTCGGCGGCGTCGGATGACGCACCGTCGGCTGCGGCGGGCTCGTCGTCGACCGGCTTCTTGTAGGGGTCCGGTTCGCCGGCGTACGCCGCGCCGGTGGCCGCAGCGGCGACGGCGGCGTCGCGTTCCTTGGCCGTGCGGAGCAGGTCCTCCAGGTGGGCGGCGTTGTCGGGCAGCGCGTCGGCGATGAACTCCAGGGTGGGCGTGAGCCGGATACCGACGGCATTGCCGACCGCCGAGCGCAGCTTGCCCTTGGCGGACTCCAGCGCGGCGGCACTGTCGCCCCGCTCCTGCTCACCGCCGAGCACGGTGTAGAAGACGGAAGCGTGCTGCAGGTCGCCGGTCACCCGGACGTCGGTGACGGTCACGAAACCGAGGCGCGGGTCCTTGACGCGGTATTCCAATTGCTCGGCGACCAGCACCTTGATGCGGTCCGCCACTTTCTTCGCCCGTGCCGGATCAGCCATGCCCTCACCCTGCCCTAACCCGCGTACCGAGCGCGAAACGGTCCAGGTCAGGACGGTCCTTCGTGCACCGGCGGCGCCCATGCGGGCCGGTGGATGAGGCAGAACGGGTGACCGGCCGGGTCGGCATACGTGTGGTCGGTGTCGTCCGCGGTGGGCAGCCTCGTGGCACCCAGCTCTCGGACCTGGCGGTCGGCGACCTCGACGTCGTCCACCATGACGTCGAGGTGGAACTGCTGGGGGTATGCCGGGTCCGGCCATCGCGGCGACACGTGGTCCGGGGCGCGCTGGAAGCCCAGGCCGGAGGTGTCGGCCCGGGGAGCCACCACCGCCCAGTCGTCCTCGCGGTGGACGACCGGTTGGCCGAGCAGCTGCGAGTAGAACGAGGCGAGGGCAGCCGGATCCGGGCAGTCCAGGATCACGTGGTGCAGGCGTCCGATCATGCGAGGCATTCTGCCCTCCGGATGCGTGCACGCGACAGCAGGAGCCGACCCTCCGGGGCCGGCTCCTGCTGTCTGCGCGGGCGCTGACTACGAGCGGGTCTTCTCCCGCATCTCGAACGTCTCGATGACGTCGTCGATCCGGATGTCGTTGTAGTTGCCCAGGTTGATGCCGCATTCGAAGCCCTCGCGGACTTCCACGACGTCGTCCTTGAACCGGCGCAGCCCGGTGATCTCGACGTTCTGCGCAATGACCGCACCGTCGCGGACGATCCGGGCCCGAGCACCGCGGCGGATCTCCCCGGAGCGGATCAGCGAACCGGCGACGTTGCCGAACTTGGACGAGCGGAACACCTCGCGCACCTCCGCGGTGCCGAGCTGGACCTCCTCGAACTCGGGCTTGAGCATGCCCTTCAGCGCGGCCTCGATGTCGTCGATCGCCTGGTAGATCACCGAGTAGTAGCGGATCTCGACGCCCTCGCGGTCGGCGACATCGGCGTTCTGGCCCTCGGCCCTGACGTTGAACCCGACGATGATCGCGTCGGAGGCCATCGCCAGGTTGATGTTGTTCAGCGTGATCGCGCCGACGCCCCGGTCGATGATCCGCAGCTCGACCTCGTCGCCGACGTCGATCTGTAGCAGCGCGTCCTCGAGAGCCTCGACCGAACCCGACACGTCACCCTTGAGGATGAGGTTGAGGTTCTCGACCTTGCCTGCGGCGAGGGCCTCGGTGAGGTCCTCCAGGCTGATCCGCTTGCGCGCCTTGGCCAGCGAGGCCTGCCGGTCGGCCGCCTCGCGGCGCTCGGCGATCTGGCGGGCGGTGCGGTCGTCTCCGGCCACGATGAACGTGTCACCGGCGCGCGGCACCGACGCCAGACCCAGCACCTGCACCGGGCGCGACGGCGGTGCCTCGTCGACCGGGGTGCCGTGCTCATCGAGCATGGCGCGAACCCGCCCGTATGCCGAGCCGGCCACGATCACGTCGCCTACGTGCAGGGTGCCCGACTGGACCAGGACGGTCGCCACGGGTCCTCGGCCACGGTCGAGGTTTGCCTCGATCGCGACTCCGCGGGCGTCCTTGTCGGGGTTGGCCCGCAGGTCGAGCGCGGCGTCGGCCGTGAGCAGGATGGCCTCGAGCAGCTGGTCGATGTTGGTGCCGGCGCGAGCCGACACGTCCACGAACATCGTGTCGCCGCCGTACTCCTCGGCGACCAGGTTGTACTCGGTCAGCTGCTGGCGGATCTTCTCCGGGTTAGCGCCTTCCTTGTCGATCTTGTTGACCGCCACGACGATCGGTACGCCGGCCGCCTGGGCGTGGTTGAGCGCCTCGATCGTCTGCGGCATGACACCGTCGTCGGCGGCCACGACGAGCACCGCGATGTCGGTCACCTTGGCACCGCGGGCGCGCATGGCGGTGAACGCCTCGTGGCCCGGGGTGTCGATGAAGGTGATCGCCCGGTCCACGCTCTCGTGGTCGTGGTGGACCTGGTAGGCGCCGATGTGCTGGGTGATGCCTCCGGCCTCGCCGCCGACGACGTCCGCGTGCCGGATCGCGTCCAGCAGGCGGGTCTTGCCGTGGTCGACGTGACCCATCACGGTCACGACCGGCGGCCGTGGCACCAGGACGTCGTCGTTCTCGGCCTCGGCCTCGGCGTCGAGGTCGATGTTGAACGCACTGAACAGCTCGCGCTCCTCGTCCTCCGGAGAGACGACGCGGATCTCGTAACCGAGCTCCGAACCAAGGAGCCGGAACGTGTCCTCGTCGAGCGACTGGGTGGCAGTGGCCATCTCACCGAGGTGGAACAGCACCGTGACCAGGCTCGCCGGGTTGGCGTTGATCTTGTCTGCGAAGTCGGCGAGGGACGACCCGCGCCGGACCTGCACGACCGTACTGCCGTCGCCGTGGGGCACCGACACGCCGCCGATGGTCGGCGCCTGCATCTGCTCGAACTCCTGGCGCTTCGCCCGCTTCGACTTGCGCCCGCGAACGGGACGACCGCCGCCTCGACCGAAGGCACCCTGGGTGCCGCCGCGCCCGCCGGGGCCGCGGCCACCGCCACCGCCGGGACGACCGGCGAAACCGCCACCTGCCGGGGCTCCGGTGCCACCGCCCGGGCCACCACCCGGGCGGCCGGCGTACCCGCCACCACCGGTACGGGTGCCGCCGCCACCGGGTCGGGCGGACCGCTCGCCGGGACGGGACACGGCAGCGCGGTCGGGCATCATGGCGGGATTCGGGCGCGGGCCGCCGGGGCGGGGGCCGGCGACACCGGGGCCACCCGGCCGCGGGCCTCCGGGGCCGGCCTGGTCGCCGCCGGGGCGGACGCCCTGGCGCGGCATGCCCTGGCTGGGCGCGAACGGGTTGTTACCGGGCCGCGCCGGCGCGGGCCGGGTGCGGCCCATGCCTTGACTGGGCGCGAACGGGTTGTTGCCGGGGCGCGATGCACCCGGCCGGGGCGCAGGAGGCCGCGGTATGTCGCCCGCAGGACGGGGTGCCGGCGCGCCCCCCTCGGGGGCGGGGTCCTGGCCGGGAGTCGTGGGCGCGGTGGGCGCCGCCGCCGACGCTGCTGCTGCTGGCGGCGTGGCCGAAGCGGGCGTCTCGGCCTGGCCCGGTGCGATGCGTGGGCCGGGCAGCGATGTGGTGCGGGTGCCTGCTCCCGTGGCGACGGTGGTCGTCACCGGCGTCGCGGGGGCGGTCGGCGTACCGACGGCTGCCGCAGCGGAACCGTTCGCGCCGGCCCCATTGGACCCGTTGGACCCGTTGGACCCGCTGAGGCCAGACCCGTTCTCAGCCGGCCGGGTCGCAGGTGATTGCCCCGGACGGGGCGCCGGCGAGGTAGGCCCTGGCGAGCCCCCCGCGGTGCGACTGGGCGCTTGCGTCGCCGCACCAGAACCGGCAGCCGCGGAGGGACCAGCCAGTTCGGCGGGGAAGGACTCCCGCATCTTGCGTACGACGGGTGGCTCGATCGTCGATGACGCCGAGCGGACGAATTCGCCCTGTTCCTTCAAATGCTGGAGCAATGTCTTGCTCTCGACTCCGAGCTCTTTCGCGAGCTCGTAGACCCGGACCTTGGCCACGTTTCTCCTCTGTCTGGCCCGGGCTGTCGAGGAGACAGGCGGACCGCCGTTAGTGCAGGGTGAAGCTCATCTGCTGCTCATCACAGCGTGCTCATCGGGTGCTCATTGCGTCTGACCCGCTCTCGACGTGCCGGGCGGACACCTGACTGGTGCCCGCTGCCGTACTGATCTGCTCTGCCGTACTGATCTGCTCTGCCGTACTGATCTGCTCTGCCGTACTGATCTGCTCTGCCGTACTGATCTGCTCTGCCGTACTGATCTGCTCGACCCACCGGCGAAGCGCGTCGAGGTCCAGGGGGGCCGTCACCCGCAGGGCCCGCCCGAACGCCTTGCGTCGCACGGCGAGGTCGAAACACACCGGACGAGGATGCAGCCACGCACCGCGCCCAGGCAACCGGCGTCGTGGATCGGGGGCCACGGCAAACTGCCCGTTGGCGTCCTGCTCCGCGACGACCCGCACCAGCACCGACCGGACATCACGACGGCGGCAACCCACGCACGTACGGAACGTGTCGTGGGCCGACCGTGGCTCAGGGTGTCGCATCCGAACGGTCCTCGCCAGTCTAACGCCTACCGTCCCGATGGCATGCCAGTGACGTTTCCGCTGCGGGGGCTAGAGGCATTCCGCACCGAGCCGCTCCGCGCGCCGCCAGCGCTCCCTGTCACCTCGGCGGACGCGTCGGCGGACGAGGCGACAGCAGGCTCAATCGGGGCGGTGTCGGAGCGGATGTCGATCCGCCAACCGGTCAGCTTGGCGGCGAGGCGAGCGTTCTGCCCCTCCTTGCCGATGGCGAGGGAGAGCTGGTAGTCGGGGACGATGACGCGGGCGGCCCGCAGTACCGGATCGACGACCTCGACGGAGTTGACCCGTGACGGCGAGAGTGCGGCGGCCACGAAGTCGCGGGGGTCCTCCGCGAAGTCGACGATGTCGATCTTCTCGCCGTGCAATTCGGTCATGATCGCCCGCACGCGCGCGCCCATCGGGCCGATGCAGGCGCCCTTGGCGTTCACGCCGGGCTTGGTCGAGCGGACTGCCACCTTTGTCCGGTGCCCCGCCTCGCGGGCCAGCGCGGCGATCTCGACCGTACCGTCGGCGATTTCGGGCACCTCGAGGGCGAAGAGCTTGCGGACCAGGTTGGGGTGGGTGCGCGAAAGCCCGATCTGTGGGCCGCGTGGCCCTCGCTTGACGCTGACCACGAAGCACCTAAGCCGCTCGCCGTGGACGTAGCGCTCCCCCGGCACCTGTTCGGCCAGAGGAAGGACGCCCTCCACCGTGCCGAAGTCCACCAGGACGTTGCGGGGGTCGCTGCTCTGCTGGATGACGCCGGCGATGATGTCGCCCTCACGCCCGCGGAAGTCACCGAGGATCTGCTCGTCCTCGAGGTCTCGCAGCCGTTGCAGGATGACCTGCCGCGCGGTCGCCGCAGCGATCCGGCCGAAGCCTTCGGGGGTGTCATCGACTTCCGGCCCCAGCGCCGCTGCGTCCGCAGCGGCTGGGCCTGCGGTTCCGGCTGCGCCCGCGGTTGGGGCTGCGCCCGCGGTCGGGGCTGCGCCCGCGGTCGGGGCTGCACTGACGGTCGGGGACCTGCGGTCGGTCGGGGCCGCGCCCTCGGTTGCGGCGTCGCCCTCGAGTACGGCCGGCGGGGGCGCCGCCGCGCGAGCGAGGACGACCACGTGCCCCGTCTTCCGGTCCAGCTCCACTCGGGCAGTCGGGTAGGCGCCCTCGGTGCGGTGGTAGGCGACGAGCAGCGCCTGCTCGATGGCAGGGATGATCACGTCCATCGAGATGTCGCGCTCGCGCTCGAGCGCCCGGAGGGCGGCCAGGTCGATGTCCATCAGTTCTCCTGCTCGGGGGCGTGCGAGAACTCCACCTGCACATGGGCACGGACGATCTCGTCCACGGTGACCTCGCGCGTCGCAGTGTCGGGGCCGCTCACCCCTCGCGAACCGGGATCGGGCTGCACGGCGATCCGAACCCGCTTCCCCTGCACCTCCCGGATCCGACCCGTGATGTCGGTGCCGTCCAGCATCGACACGGTGATCAGACGGCCGACGTTGCGGCGGAAGTGCCGAGGCAGGGTGAGGGCGCGGTCGGTCCCCGGCGACGTCACCTCCAGGACGTACGGCCGCGCGCCCATGACATCGCACTCGTCGAGTGCGGTGCTCACCACCGAACTTGCCTCGGCCACCTCGTCCAGCGTCAGCGGAGGCACGGTGGTCGTGTCGTCGGTCAGCTGCAACGGGTCCAGATCGCGGTCGACGGCCACGCGCAATACCGATCGCTTGCCGGCGGGCGTGACCGTGACGTCCTCGGCGAGCAGCTTCAGCCGGGCCAAGGCAGGCTGGAGGATTGGCAGGACCTGGTCGACGCTGCTCATCCCTCACCCGTCCTCTTCTGTTGTGGTGGTCTCTCGCCGACCGTATCCCTCACCGGACCCCTGACGCCTGCGGCGGGATGTGCGGTGGCTGGGCGTGGCCACCCGCGGCGGCCATCCCGACACTGTAACGGGGTCGGGCGGCGCCGCCGGCCCACCCTGCGACGGCAGCGCAGCGTGTCAGACTCGCGCCATGGCACGCCAGCGGGCACCGATCCGCTGGACCCGCCGCTCGGTGCTGAGGTCGGCCGGGTCGCTGGTCTGGGTGGCGTCGCTGGCCGCGGTCACCGGCTGCCGGGTGCGGCTGGAGGACGACGCGCCGCGCATACCGTTGTTGCGGACGCGCACGCCGATACCCGACGAGCGGGCCCTGGCCGCCGCGCTCACCGCGACGTGGCGGCTGGAGGACCTCGCGACATCTCTGGGCGGGGCACCGACCGGTATGCCGGCGCGGTTGCGGTCGGTCCACGCGCGCCAGGCGGCGGTCCTGGCCGGGGTGCTCGCGGCCGGCGGGGCTCCGGTGCCGCCCAGGCCGGCTGCGACTGCGTCGGCGGCTCCTTCAGCGACTGCCTCAGATACTCCGTCGTCCGTCCCCTCGGTGGCTCCGTCGGAACTCCGCTACGCCGAGCAAGCTTCCGCCGACTCCTCCTCCGGCGGGCTTGCGGCGATTTCGGGCAGCCATCTGGGCCTGTTCGTAGCGGTGGCAGCACAACGCTCCGCGAGCGCGACGCTGCTGGGGGCCGACCTCACCACGTCCACGCCGAGTGCCCCCCGCAGCCGGCAGGCGCTCCCCCTGCTGGCTGCGGCCCGTGCCGCCCGCTACGGCTTCGATGTCGTGGCCGCGCAGACCGACCGTCGACACCGGCCGGCGGCTGACGCCGCACGCTCGGCGCTGCAGTTGCGCTGTGCCGCCCTGCAGCGGCTCGCCGGAGCCGAGGCGGGACCGCCGCCACTGGGCTACCGGCTCCCGTATCGCGTCGAGGACGCCCGTGCCGCGGCGAAGCTGGCACGCCGCCTCCTGATCACTTTGTCGCAGGACATCGCCGCCGCCGTCGATGCAGCGGCCGGAGACAACGCCGCGCTGACCGCCCTGGTGAGGTGGCTTGCCGAGGACGAGGTCCTGGCCGCGGGCTGGGGAGTCGCGCCGGCCGCCTTCCCCGGACTGGTGCCGCAGTGACGCGCAGCGGGAGCGAGCCGCTGCCGGATGGTCTGGTGCCGCAGGGCCTGACGGAGACGATGCGAGGCCGCCCGCAGGACGAGGGCGCCGACGGCAGCGGTAGCGGCCCGGACGACGGCGACTCGTGGCTGCGCCGGCTACCCTCCCTGGTCGCCGACGGCCTCCGGCGGTGGGACCTCACCGTGGACGGCGCGCCCCGGCACGGTCAGTGCGCCTTGGTGCTGCCGGTGCGACGTGCCGCCGGCGAGCAGGCGGCGCTGAAAATCACCTGGCCGCACCACGAGGCACGAACCGAGCACCTGGCCCTGCGCCACTGGGCCGGAGCGGGAGCAGTCCGGCTGCTCGCCGCGGACCCGACCAGCTGGACGATGCTCCTGGAACGCCTGCACGCGGACCGAGACCTGTCCACCGAACCCATAGACGACGCCTGCGCGGCGATCGGGGGCCTGCTGGCGCAGCTGGCGAGCCCGGCCATACCGGCCGTCCCCCGGCTCTCCGCGTATGCCGAGCGGCAGGCCGTCGAACTGCAGGACGCACCCGCGGCGATCCCCCGCCGTCTCGCCGGGCAGGCCCGTTCGCTGGCATGGGACCTGGCGATGGACGACGGCGTCGATGCCCAGCTACTGCACACCGACCTGCACTACTCCAACGTGCTCGCCGGAGGCCGTGCGCCCTGGCTGGCGATCGACCCCAAGCCGATGGCCGGCGAGGCGGCGTACGAGGTGGCGCCCGCGCTCTGGAACCGGTGGGACGAGGCCGTCGCCAGTGGCGACGTGCGCGCTCATCTGCGCCGGCGCCTCGCCGTCATCTGCGAGAGCGCCGGTATCGATCCAGACCGGGCCCGATCGTGGACCATCGTGCGGGAGGTCGACAATGCCGTCGATGCCGCGCAGGACGGCGACATGGAGCGCGTGACCGCCGCGGTGACGGTGGTCAAGGCGATGTCGGGCTGATCCACCGGTGAGGCGGCAGGATGACGCCATGCCTGCCGCCGATCACCTCGCAGATCACGCCGCCGAGCTGCTGCGCGACCTGCCCGGGCATCGCCGGGAGATGTTCGAACTCCGGCGCGAACGGTGGTGGCCCGACCTGAGCAACGGCCTGCGAGCGGTCTACCCGGCCGAGCACGCCGAGGCGCTGGAGCTGCGGCTGCTCGAGCTGGCATGCACGGCCTACCGTGAGCGGGACCTCGAGCTGGCCCGGCTGGACCTGGCCCGGATGATGCGGCCGGACTGGCTGCAGCACCCGGCCATGGTCGGCTACGCGGCATACGCGGAGCGGTTCGGCGGCACGCTCAAGGGCGTCGGGGAGCACGTGGGCTACCTGCGCGAGCTCGGCGTCACCTACCTGCACCTACTCCCGCTGCTCGAACCGCGCGCCGGGGACAGCGACGGCGGCTACGCAGTGGCCGACTACCGGCGGGTCCGGTCCGACCTCGGATCGGTGGAGGACTTGCGCGGCCTCGCGACGCTGCTCCGCCGTCAGGGGATCAGCCTGGTGGCCGACCTGGTGCTCAACCACGTGGCGCGGGAGCACGAATGGGCGGCCAAGGCGCGGGCGGGAGACCCGACATACCGGGGGTACTTCTACCTCTTCGAGGACCGGGGGTTGCCGGACGCGTTCGAGCGGACCCTGCCCGAGGTGTTCCCGGACTTCGCGCCGGGCAGCTTCAGCTGGGACGACGAGGCGCAGGCGTGGGTGTGGACCACGTTCAACGTCTTCCAGTGGGACGTCAACTGGACCAATCCCGACGTCTTCGTCGAGTACGCCGAGCTGATCCTCTGGCTGGCGAACCTGGGCGTGGAGGTGATCCGGTTCGACGCGATCGCGTTTCTGTGGAAGCGGATGGGCACTTCCTGCCAGAACCAGCCCGAGGTGCACGCGCTCACCCAGGCGCTGCGCGCGCTGGCCCGGATCGTATGCCCCGCGGTGGCGTTCAAGGCCGAGGCGATCGTCGGACCGGCCGACCTGCTGCACTACCTCGGCAAGGGCGTCTACCACGGCAAGGTGAGCGACCTCGCCTACCACAACAGCCTCATGGTCCAGATCTGGTCGATGCTGGCGGCGGGGGACGTCCGGCTGGCTGCGCACGCGCTCGGCTCGCTGCTGCCCGCGCCCAGCACGACGTCGTGGATCACCTACGTGCGCTGCCACGACGACATCGGCTGGGCCATCGACCCTGCCGACGCCGCGCACGTGGGGCTGGACGGGTACGCCCACCAGCGCTTCCTGTCGGACTACTACGTCGGTGCCGTCGCCGGCTCCGACGGGCGCGGGCTGGTCTTCCAGGCCAACCCGGCGACCGGGGACCGGCGGATCAGCGGGACGGCCGCGACGCTGGCCGGCGTGGACGCGGCGACGACGCGCGGGGACGACGCTGCGACCAACCGAGCGACGGCGCGGATCCTGCTCGCCTATGCGATCGCCTATGGGTGGGGCGGCCTCCCGGTGATCTGGTCCGGAGACGAACTCGCGATGACGGACGACCCGCACTGGGCGCGGGAGCAGGGCCACGACAAGGACAACCGCTGGGCCCACCGTCCCCGGCTGGACTGGGATCTGGCGGAACGGCGGCACCAGCCGTGGACGGTCACCGGTGAGGTGTTCGAGGGGCTGGCGCACCTGGCCCGGACGCGAGCCGGCCTGCGCCACCTGCACAGCTCCGTCACGAGCGACTGGCGGTCGTGGCCGGCCCGCCGACTACCCGAGGAGCACGGGATCACCTCGGCGTACGACGCGCTCGGCGGCGTCGTCGTGCTGCCGGGCGACGACGGGAGCCTGTGGCTCCCGCCGTACGCCGCGTGGTGGCTGATCGAGGCCCCGTAGGGCCTGGGTCAGGTAGGGCCTAGGCCCCCGGGCCCCCCCGGCCACGCACCCGAGTGATGGGAGGCCGGGTCAGTCGCGGTAGAGCCGGAAGTAGTCGAACTGCGCCGTGGCGCCCGAGCCGCCGTGCGAGACCAGCCCCACGCGGAGCTGGGAACCGGCCGGCAGGGTCCAGACGCCGCCCTTGACCCAGGTATTGCCGTCGCGGCTGCTCCACGCGCGCAGCTCGTGCTCCCCGTTCGACGGATCGACCCGGTGGGTCAGCCGCAGCCAGGTGGTCAGGTCCGGAGGCCCGACGATGGTGCCGCCGTAGGACAGGTTGTCCGGCAGTCCGGCGTACGGCATCTCCTTGCCGAACTCGGTCTGCCGGGTGTTCCAGATCGCGACGTTGTCGAAGCGGGTGAACAGGTCGTCGTTGACGTAGGCGATCAGGCCGGCCTGCTGGAAGTTGCGGATCTCATCGGTGCCGGTGTCCAGCGTCACCTTGGTCTTGATCGTCCAGGGGCCCGACCCGGGGTCGCGGAGCAGGACGCCGGCGTTGTTGCTGGTGCCGGTCAGGTCCGCCGCCTCCGTTGGCCAGGTCAGCGCGCCGCCACTCACCGTGGCGGCGGTGTCCTCGCGGACCCACGTCCAGCCGGGACTCAGCGCCGACCCGTCGAATTCGTCGCTCGCGGTCCGATCCAGCTGGTCCGGCACGTGCTCCGAGACCAGCCGGGTCAGCGGAGCGGCCGCCGGCAGGACGCTGAGGTTGTCGACACCGATCCCCGCGCCTGCCGCGAGTGCACCGGAGCCCGCGAGACCGGACCGGGGGCCCGTCAAGGGGAGCGTGAGCGTGGCCAGGGGATCACCGAGCCGGGCGTTGGTCAGGCTCGCCACAGCGACACCGCCGCGCACCTGCAGGGACAGCGAGTGCCAGACCGCGGCGTCGAAGCCGGACGGGAGGGCACTGCCCCGCGTGGCCACGGCGTGCCCGCCGCGACTCTCGCGCAACCGCACCGTGCCCGAGCCGGGATCCACGACGACGCTGACGACCGATCCGCCGGCGCCGACCTGCAGCCCGTATGCCGCGCCCGAGGAGCGCTCGTCGGCCTCCACCCGCGTGCCCTGTGCCGTGGGCGCGGCCGTCGACCCGGTGAGCAGGGCCCCGGCGCTGCTCGAGAGAGCGAACCGCCCCGACTGCGGGTCGGTCGCGGTCCCCCAGTCGCCGGACGTGGCCCACGTCTGCGGTATGCCGTCCCCGAAGCCAGTCGCCCACCGGCCACCGGTCGCCGGGCCCGGCTGCCGGAAGTCGCTCGGCCCGCGACCGCCGCGGACCGCCGGCCAACCGCCGATCCAGTCCAGCCGGTCCATCAGCATCGGGCGTTGGTTGATCCCGCCCACCTCGTCGAGGTAAGGGTCCAACCGGTCGATCGCGTGGTAGACGATCCACTCCTGCCCCG
>JAABUK010006850.1_pt1 | contig 16758 bp, 14 predicted proteins | sample 5559141 | NCBI WGS metagenome assembly JAABUK01 (sample SAMN10711869, study PRJNA513367) | rock metagenome | isolation source: Antarctica rocks | place: Antarctica: Victoria Land, Pudding Butte nord | collected 2016-01-03
AGAATTGAGTTCTTTTCTGTAGATACTTTTCTTTCTTAGCATTTATCTATTAGTTAAATGACATTCATATGACTCGCTCTATGCTGATTTCTAACAGTAGATAAATGCTAATCAACTACTCTGCTATTGACGTGTAGATGATACGAAATAATCTACTTCTATTCAGAAAATTCGCAAGAAATTCTTTGAATTACTTTCATCAAAACACACATTCAAATTTACTCAAATTTATCAAATCAATCACAATCAAATCTATTGATCGAGCTAAGAGATCAATGAGACATGACTTTGAAACTCAACAAGCAATGAATAGATCTACAAGTCAATCACATCAAGAAACTTGATGAGCTAGAAATCAATCAAACGACAATAAACAGTCAAGAAGAGACTATCATTAAACTACAAGAGAAAGTATTGAGTCTTAAAAAGAAACAGCGTTCAGCTGATCAGTCTTGATCTCAACAGTTTACTGAGTCTCAATTTACTACGAATCATTTATCTCAGCAAGATACTGAGTTGCAAGCTTCTATCAAGAATTATACTTGACGAAAGATGTTCAAATCATCATTTAAATCATTCGCAAATGATCATCATTGATTCTACAAATTTTCAAATTCATTTATATTCACTGATGAAGATGAATTGAGTTGAAAAGATTGAAGAAACAAGATGAATAACAAGCTGATTATCAATGTTGATCAATTTGATGATGAGATCATCTGTATTGTTTACATGATGTTAAGACTAGAAGATGATGCTGTGAAACACATCTTCGCTTGACGTTGTTTTGATTCTTTGAATTCATTCACTTTGATCTACAAGCTATTCAATCATTTGAAAGAAATATATGATGAACTGAATAAGAATTGAAAGTCTCAACGTGAATACAACGTTCTGAGACAAGCAGACAAGTCTTTCAATGTCTTCTACTTCAACTTTATGAAGCTATTCAGCTATCTTGATTATGATGATTGCACTCTGATGAACAATCTTCAGAATAAAATCAATAATCACTTGCAGAACGCTTTATCAATCTGTTCAAAGAACTTTACTTTGCTCACTCGCTTAAGAATATTTCTTCAAGATGTGAATAATAAACAGCGAGTCAACTATCAGCTACGCAACGAACGTCGCACTGTTATCATCAAAGTCACTGTCGTATCTGATAAATGCATTGCTACTTCATTGTCAGTGATGACTTCAGTAATCAATTATGTTAAGTCTATCATCTCTTTTATCTCTGAGTCAGCAAGATCATCTATCATCTGCTATACTTGCAAGATCTCAAGTCACTTGTCAAAGAACTGCTTTTAGAACAAGATCAACATTTCTGCTTCTTGAGTTTTCATCTCTCGTCTACATGAAATCATCATTTTGAAGAATAAAGAGAATGAGAAAATGTCTTCTTTTGAAGATAGCAAGACAAAAAACTAGAGACTTTCATCAAAAACACGATGAAAGATGTGTTAATTTCTTTAATAATGAGCATGTCAGATGACTTTTTTGCTTCTGAATCTTTGACTACTAAATGTGTACTTTCTAGCAATGAAATTAGTTACTCATTGAAATCATTGATTAACATCGAAGCTGCTGACTATTCATTCATTGATAAAGTGATTGCGCAAATTGTTTGTGATTAGTTGCAAATCAAGTCTCTGACTTTGATCAAAGTGAAATCAATTCGAGAATTTGACGATCATTATGCTAAGAAACTCATTACTTATGTCATTTATTCAAACCTGACTGTTCAAAATTATATGATTAACACAGCTTCTATGTTGATCACTCAATTAAATCAACATTAAATGATTCTTGAAAAAACATGAATGAACAAAATCAATCTAGTAATTGATATGCAAATCAATTTTCTTCGATTTTCAAATTTCAACTCTACTAGTTCAAAATCGATTGCTTTATTCTCAAGTAATAAATTAATCACGAAACGAAAGAGCTTGACTTTTACTCATATACTGAAGAGATTTTTCACTTTCGTTACATCTCAATTCAGTTAAAACAAGAAGTTCATCAAACAGTTAAAACAGCATGACGCGACTTTGACTAGCATTAATTCTAAATTGACGTTCAGTTTGAAATCATTCTTTTTTAGTTCAATGAACATAGCAATGATAGAGACAACGACATATAGAATGTTAATCAAATGATCAGACATCAAGATTTTTGCTGTTATCATCTTGAAAATCAATCAACTCATAACTACAGTTGAAAACAAGTCTGAAGAAGTGAATCTGCATGAGCTTTCTCACGCTGAAGCTCTTAAGCAAGTCAAGATTAAGCTTCTCTCTAAATATCACGACTATTTAAACATCTTCGATCGAGTAATGATCAATCAGCTATCATTGCATCGTTTCTATGATCACAAAATTGAGTTGATTGATGAAGAAATGTTTTCTCGAAGCAAATTATATTAAATGTTCAATCACAAGCTTCAGAAGATAAAGAAGTATCTGATCAATCATCTAAACAAAGAGTTCATTTTCTTCAGCTTTGCATCATACGTCTCGCTCATTTTATTCATCAAAAAGAAAGACGATAGTCTGCGTTTCTGCATTGATTACAGAAAGCTCAATGCTTTAATCAAACGAAATCACTACTCTTTGTCATTGATAGACGAGACTTTCACTCATATACAAGAAAGTAAGTATTTGACTTGATTGAATATCATTGTCACGTTTAACAAACTATGCATGCACTCAGATAGCGAAGATTTGACTATCTTTATTATCTTCTTCGATTCATACAAATATCATGTAATGTTCTTTGAATTAATCAACGAATTGATGTTCTATCAACATTATATGAACGATGTGTTGTTCAAATATTTACATCAGTTTTGTCAGATTTATTTAGATGACATTATCATTTACAGCAAGATCTTAAAGAAACACAAACAACATGTATGATTAATCTTGCATCGATTACGAGAGATCAATCTACAGATAGACATAAATAAATGCAAGTTTCATATGCAGAAAATCATCTTTCTAGAACTTTTAATGTTAATTAAAGAACTGAAGATGAATTCTTGAAAGATACAAGCAGTCGTTGATTGATCTACACTTAATAATCTCACTCAGATGCAGTTCTTCATTGACTTCTGCAATTTCTATCGACGCTTCATCAAGAACTTTTCAAAGATTGTTCGTTCAATGATTTAACTTACTCAAAAGAAGATTATATTTGAATGAAATGAAGTCTGTCAGATTGTTTTCAATCATATGAAGAGATGTATGATTGAGACTTTTATACTACGTCACTTTGATTAAACTCATAAGACTATTCTTGAAATTAACTCATTTGACTACGTCAATGATGAAGTTCTCTCTCAATATGATAATTAAGAAGTACTACATTTGATTGTCTTTTATAGCAAGAACATGTCTTCTGCTGAATGCAACTACAAGATATATGATAAAGAACTTCTGATCATCATTCAAGCATTTGAACACTGATGATTTGAACTGAAACTAACTGACATTTCTATCAAGATGTTCATCAATCATCAAGCGCTCATCTTGTTGATGAAAGATAAAGAGCTGAGCAGACGTTAAATGCATTGAGTTCAGAAGCTCACTGACTTTAACTTTAGAATAATGTATCAATCTGATAAACAAAACATCAAGATCAATGCATTAACTTGTTAAGCTGACGTCATGCTCAGAGATTCAGAAGATGAGCGCATTTGCTATCAATGAATCACTATTCTGACTTTAAATTGAATGAAAATTGCTGATTTAAAGAAGAACATCAATGAATCAATCTATAAACAGATTCTTGAGATTAATGAGATTGACGAGAATTGTATGCTACTTCGCGAAGCAATAGCAAGAGACGAGACACAATATGAAGATATCAAATTGAAGAATTGTTGAACTCAGAATAAAATATTGTATCATGATAGTCAGTTATGAGTTTCGTTCAACAAGCTTCTACAAATGAATCTGATTTGTAAGATGCATGATCAATCATCAGTTGATCATTCTGATATTCTTAGAACTGTGAAAGTCATAAAGCGAAACTACTATTGATCATTCATGCGAAAAACGATAGATCAATATATTTGAAACTGCTATATCTGTCAACGTTCAAAGACATCTAGAAATAAATCAAATGACTTGCTTCAATCTCTATCGATATCTGAACAGCGATGACAAGACATAGCAATGAACTTCATTATTGATTTATCTGATTCAAGTGAGTACAACGTTATTCTGATGATCATCTGCAGATTGTCAAAGAAAAGACATTATATTTCTTGCATCATTGATGATGAAGATATCACAGTCGAAAAGACAGCTGAAATGCTGATTCAATGAATATATCAAACTCATAATTTATCAAGCTTCATAGTATCTGATCGAGATTCGCAATTCATCTCTATACTATGAAAGTTTCTTTGCAAACAACTGAGCATTTTTCTTCAATTGTTCATCATTTATCATTCTCAAATTGATGATCAAAGCGAACAAGTTAATCAAAACATTGAGCAATATCTTTGATTCTTTTGTTCATATATGCAAAACAACTGATTTAAGTGACTACTCATGATTGAGTTTGTTGACAATAACATCTTGTCATCAGTCATCTTCTTGATTCTCTTCTTCATGAACAAGAGCTTTCATTCTTGTATGAGCTTTAACTCTGACATCATCAAGTATGAAAGCATTCGCGAACGCTTACAAATCAATCAAGTCAAGAATATATCTGAACAAATGAACAAGACATTGATCTTCGCTTGTGAAGCTCTGATCAAAACACAAGAACAAATGATGAATCAAGTTAATAAGCATAGAAAGAAAGTTAATTACAAGATCGAATCAAAGATGTTTCTGAACAAAAGAAACATCGTTACAGCGAGACTCTTCAAAAAGCTAAATGACAAAATGCTCAATTCATTCAAAATTACAGACTCTGTTGACTTCTTTTATAAATTGAAACTATCAAACATTATGCATATACATGATGTATTTCATTCAGAGCTTCTTCGTTCTGCAGTCAATGACTCTTTGTCTGATCAGAAGAATAAATTCTCAAAATCAATAATAGTAAACGATGAGAACAAATGAAAGATTGATGATATATTGAACTTTTAACGATATCAAAGACGACTTCAATATCAAGTTAAATGAAAAAGCTATGACAATAATCTCAACTGATATAACGCTGATGATGTCGAATTTATGAACGCTCAAGAGATGATTGATGACTTTCATATCAAATATTCAAGAAAAGCGCACTAAGAAACAACATTCATGCGAACATGAATAATCAAGAGAGAGAGATAATGTTATGATTCTAACCTTCATTTATTCTTTCTAGTCTTCATTTGAGATTCATTCTAATCGAGTCTAGTGAGCATTCAAGCTAAAAGTGATATCATTGAGACTCTGCATCATATGTGTAAGACATCAATTCAATCAAGTTTAGCACAGAGCTGAGAAATATACATATAAGAATCAAGTTCTTTTCTGTAGATACTTTTCTTTCTTAGCATTTATCTATTAGTTAAATGACATTCATATGACTCGCTTTATGCTGATTTCTAACATTTCATGCTGTAAACATGTAAGAATATGATATAATTCTTGATTATTTATGATTAAATAAAATCAACTTGAATATTCATTAACATAAGCATTGCTGATTGTATTGAGAAAACAGCACTCAGTGTGCAAAGCAAATATGAGTTAATCTGTGCAAGATATTAAAATTTGTCAAACTGACAATGCTTGCAACTAAGAAAAGAGAAAAAACTTATGTAACTTTGCTTTATCAATTACTATCTACAAATGACTTATTGCAAAATGCAAATCATTAGACTGCAAGATGCAATGCATTTCAAACAAAAGAATCAAAGATACTCTTTGCTATTCAAGATTTTAAAAAAGTATTTTCTGAAATTCTTTCTGATAGTTTGAATATACATGATCTGATGAAAAGCAAAATGTCTTGCATTGAATCTATTTATAAGATGACACAATAATAATAATAAATTCATACATTCTTGTGACATCAATTAAGTCAACTCATGAGAAACTCTATGCTATTTATATCAAGTGAGCAAAACTTTCTGAGGTAGAAAATCACTCGCTGTCTATACAACTGCTTCATGCAGTCGAAACTATCATTATGAGACTATGTATCAAATTAGTTCACGTTGATTGCACGTTAGAGAATGAGTGACTTAGTCACTTTAAATTGCTTCAGAAACTTCGTTTTTATCATCATTCTTGCAGCTACTTTGAAACTCTTCGTGATAGCAATGATTATTTAATAGTTTGAAAAGTTGACGTCTTGTAACATTCTTGATCGCAGATGCAATCAGTTCAAGCAATGTTTATCAAAAATATGTTGCATATGTTGCATGCAACATACATAAGACATGATTTCTATGCTGATTTCTCTCTTAGCAAGAAATAGTCTCTTGCAGCAGATTTACAGTTCAAGACAAATGAGATTTCTCACTGCTCAGATTTTGACAGTTTACTTCTTAAGCATAAGTTTCAGATGTTTCGTCTGCAATACACATATGTATCACAATTGATTTCTTCTTTAATCACATCAACATGTGCTACTGTTCTTTTGAGCTATACAGATGATGTTTTCAACTAAAGATTGATTCTATCATCAAGACATTTGAGAGTCAGAGCTCAGTGAAAAGATGAGATTTTCAAGATTGACAGTTGTTATCATTGTATATCATGCTTCGCAGACGCTCGCTTCGCTTGTAAGACATGTAACTCATTTATTTCATATTATTTGTAGAGATTTTTCTCATGCAGATTGATCATGTTTTGCAAAAATGTTCATATGCTACACTTTTAATCAGACAGCGTAGTTCAATCATTCTTTACTAACTCGCTTGTGTCTCTCTTCTTTTAACGAAGTCTTTTCATCAGCGTATCATTCATGTATAAAATGTTTGTGTTTGAATGTTTATTAAACAATATTAATGAAACTTTTAAGTTTGCTTATGTTGAACTTAATAAGTCTTGTGAATTGCTCATGTTGTAGTAACAGACACGCAGTCTTAACAAGATTTATATGTAGTTAGCATGTAAATTTAAAGAATGTTCATGATTTAAGTTCTTTCTGCTAATCATTTTTAACAGATTAAACGCAAGAATGTTCTATCTCAGTTCTCATTATCATGATGACAAGATACTGAATTGAATAATTTTCATAAGTGATTTTTCTCGTAGTTCTGCATTTTATTTGATTTTCTCATCTGTGTGCAAATTGTTTATAACATGCACATTAAGATTATTAAAGTCTGTGTGATCGCGAAAACTCTGCATGTGATCAATGCACAGCGCTTCATCATCACACAGCATCTTGATGTCATTCAAACTTTTGATAATCTTTAGACTTTACTGTAGTTAAACAGTAGATTCATAATCAGCATTGCATACAGATGAGTTTCATCGCTGATCATAAAATGATACAAGATGAATTCATTATGATACAGAATTATTTAAACAATGTGTTAAAGAAAAAATGAATTTATTCATCAAGTAATTTTGCAGAAACATCTGTATTGTTTATAAAGAAGTTGAACGAAAGTTTTCATTTATATGTAAACTATCATGATCTCAATGAAATAATAGTAAATGTTAAGAGAAAGTGAGTCTCGACAGACATCAGTGACAGCAATGATGATAATGTAGAGTGTATTGTTCTATCTACTAGAATGTCGTGACTATATAGAAGTGCAGAGTCTTCTGAGCTAGACTCATCTTGATAAAGCTAGCTACACACAGCTCGCTCAGAGATAATTTGCTTACATACTCTGAAGGTTGAAGACTACATTTTAACACTTTCTCTGCTGACAATTCTTCAGATGTGTAGTCAGAACATCTGATCTGCTCATAGATGAATCTTCTTGACTCTTTCACAGATGAATTTCTTTGACTTTTTCACAAATGAATCTTCTTGACTTTCTTACAGATGAGTTTTCTTGACTTTCTCACAGATGAGTCGCTCTGACTTCTTCATAGATGTCTTTGCTGTAAGTCAAGACATGCTATTGACGACGTAATTGCTAGCAAACAGCAATCAGTAGTAGTAGACAGTTGCAATCATGAAACTGACTAACAACTAGCACTTCAATCAAGAAATGAAATTTTCAAACGCAGCAAGATGCTGATGTTGCAGACAAAGAATGAATCATCTAGATAAACATGTTCATCTTGAATCATAGATTGATTCTGAAGTTGTTCTGTTGCAAGCGCGTTAAGAAACAGTATTGCATCATGAGACAAATCTCTGAACTAGATTTAAACTAGACTCTCACATTGCGACAGAATGCAGAGATTCTATCATGTTGTTGTATTGTTCTCATAGCATGCTTGTCTTGATGATGTCAATCACTTTCTCAAGACAAAGTCTTTTATATTGATGATTTCATTCAGATGATCTTCAGTATCTCTGCTGTTGTCTTTACTGTTCATCAGAGACAGACTCAGACTTTTTCTCTTGTCTCTACTTTATTGAGTTCAGCTTTAGACTCACTCAGATCGCTTTAGACTCTCTTTCTTTCTCTCTTTCTCATGATCATCATGAAGTAAGTGAAGACGATATCGTAGACGCTGATTGCAGATGAGACGATGCAATTGCAAGTCTTTGTATGAACAAAAAACAAGATTGCAACTAGTCGATGAAGATAAGACGTAGACATGAAATGATGATTGAAACAATCAAAATCAAATCATAGAGTGAGTGAGTGACTTAAAGCACTGCATTCAAATAGACAGTGTTGTCTGTAGTTTGACAAGAAAATCAAAAACATTCTCAAATAATGCGTCTTTTAATCATGTCTTTAAGAATCTTTCAGCTTTCTTTAGTAAGTAGCTGAGAGACTCTGTTGCTTTCTCAAGTATGTGACAAGACTTCAGATAAGACTGATCAAAGACGTTAAAATAGAAAGAAAAATCAATTTAATAGTCAAAAGAAAATGTATGACTAGATTGATATTGATGAATTAAATGAAAGCTGAATTGATGATTGTTGATTTTTGATACAGTGAATTCAGATTGCTGCTGTATGAAAGTTATAATTTCAATTGAACATGCTTGTATGACAATTATCAAAGTCAAGTGATAGCTTTCTGCAAGTGTTGAACGTATGTTTGCTGAACATGTTATAGTAAAGTTGACTGCAGTAAACTTGCAGAGCTGACATGATATTATTGATGCTATATGATAGTCTTTGTAAGATCATCACTGTGTAATGACAAGACATGACTGCTAGACTGATATAGCGTAGTCAAAGAAAAATCTTGAGACAGTTGAATTGCTTAAACAGCGTCAAGTTGTAGCATGACTGCTGTGATAGAAAGTTCAATCGTGTGAAACTGAAAGATCATTAACGAGATAATGAAGTTGAATACTGATCATCTTGTCAGTCTTTCTGCCTCAGCGCAGAGTATCGTGATACTAGTTTCATACGACTCAGCTATCATGTTCTTGATCTGCTGCAATGAAGACTTAATCTCAGATCTGTTTATACTGATCTGAAAACGCAGCTCGTCAGATTGTCTCTTCAGCGTAACTCAAGACTGAATTATACTGATCTCTGTGTCAGTAAGTACATATTTAACCTGATCTTCGTCAGAAATTCTTGACTTTCTCACACTGATTGCAATCAGAAGTTAACAAAGACACAATTAAATTTATGAACATCTACTACATGAATACGCAAGTGAGATGATAAACGTGCATCATTCACACTAACTTGAACTCATAATCTGTTAAGAGAGAGTGAGTCTCAACAGACATCAGTGACAACGATGATGATAATGTAAAGTGTATTGTTCTATCTACTAAAATGTCGTGATTATATAAAAGCGCAAAGTCTTCTGAGCTAAACTCATCTTGATAAAGCTAGCTACACACAGCTCGCTCAGAGACAACTCGCTTACATACTCTGAAGATTGAAGACTACATTTTAACAGTAAAGAATAATTACTTATTGTTTCTACTGTCTGAAATGCTAAATTACTTTACTCATGCAAAACACTTTATCAAAATTAATATTTGCAACATTTATTATTGCATTTGAATTCGCAAAAATGATGAATGAAAAACAACTTTTCATACATGTTATGATCAGTTTGAATATCAGATGATGCTTTTTGAACTGATAAATGCTTTTGCGATCTTTCAGTTCTATGTAAATCACATGCTTAAGTTATTCATGAATATTTGCTGCATAATATATTTGAATGACATCTTAATATACTCTGAGACGAAAGAGCAGCATTGAAAGCATATACATAAAATTCTTCACATGCTACTGAAATATTGACTGTATATCAAGCTGTTAAAATGCACTTTCAATCATAGTAAAGTTATCTTTCTGAAATTCATGATGAAATGAAGAAATATTCAGATGAAATAGTTTTGTATTGACGTAATCATTAGCTGATCTGAGCTCAAGTTTGTGAAAAACATTTTCATATTCTTGAAATTTGCAAAATTTTATTAATGATTTATAAAAAAATTCTTTTAAATCATCATGCTTTTAACAGATCTGATCAAGAATGCAAAGAAGAAAACAATGTATTTGTTCTTTACAATGACATTGAAAGCAAGAAATTTTTTTGAAAGATTGAAAATAATTTTTATTAATGCTTTCATTTTAAAACATTATAATTGAAATGCAAATCTTTGCATGAAGATCAATGCATCAAATTATAAAGTTGAAGATGTGCTTAATCAGAAGAGTAAGACTGATCAATGATATTTCATTGTATACTATAGTTATAAGTTCAAAAAAGCTGAAATACAATGAAATATGTATGATAAAAAATTGTATGTTATAGTTCTTGATTTTAAGAACTGATGATACTATTTTCAAAGTAGCAAGTGACTCATATGTATGATAACAAATTACAACAATCTTTATTACTTTATGATGATGAAGAAGTTCAATGTACAACAGATGCATTGAGCTGAGAAATTAACTGTATTTGACTTTCATATAAAATATCACAGAGACAAATTTGTTAGAGATCAGCATAAAGTGAGTCATATGAATGTCATTTAACTAATAGATAAATGCTAAGAAAGAAAAGTATTTACAGAAAAGAACTCAATTCTTATATGTGTATTTCTCAACTTTGTGCTAAACTCAATTAGAATGAAATCTTACACATATGATGTAAAGTCTCAATGACATCACTTCTAAATCAGATTCTTGCTAGATTCAATTAAAATGAAATCAGATGAAGATTAAATGAAGAATAAACAAAGACTAGAATTGTAACATTACTCTTCTTTCTTGAATATTTATGTTTGCATGAATGTTGTTTCTTAGTGCGCTTTTCTTAAATATTTGATATGAAAGTCATCAATCATCTCTTGAGCGTTCATAAATTCATCATCGTCAGCATTATATCAGTTGAGATCGTTGTCATAGTTTTTTCATTTGACTTGATATTGAAGTCATCTTTGATATCATCAAGAGTTTAATATATTGTCAATTTTTCATTCATCTTCATCGTTTATCACTATTAATCTTGAGAATTCATTCTTCTCATCAGACAGAGAATCATTGACGATGAAATGAAGAAGCTTTGAATGAAATACATCATGTATACACATAGTCTTGAGTAGTTTCAATTTATAAAATGAGACAATGAAGTCAATAATCTGAAAAGAATCAAGCATCTTGTAATTCAATTTTTTGAAGAGTTTCGCTGTAATGATGTTTTGTTTGTTCAGAAACATCTTTGATTCAATCTTGTAATTGATCTTCTTTCTATGCTTATTAGCTTGATTTATCATTTGTTTTCATGTTTTAGTCAGAGCTTCACAAGCGAAGATCAATATCTTGTTCATTTATTCAGATATATTCTTGACTCGATTGATCTGCAAGCGTTCGCGAATGCTTTCATACTCGATGATGTCAAAGTCGAAGCTTATATGAGAATGAAAGCTCTTGTTCATGAAGAATGAAGTCAAGAAGATGACTGAGAACAAGACATTATTGTTGACAAACTCAATCATGAGTAGTCACTTGAATCAGTTGTTCTGCATATATGAACAGAAGAATCAAAGATATCGCTTGATGTTTTGATTGACTCGTTCGCTTTGATCATTGATCTGAAGATGATAAATGATGAACAATCAAAGAGAAATGCTCAGTCATTTGCAAAGAGACTTTCATAGTATAAAGATGAATTGCGAACTTCAATCAAATACTATGAAGCTTGATAAATCATGAGTTTGATATATTCATTGAATCAGCATTTCAGCTGTCTTTTCGACTGTGATATCTTCATCATTAATGATGCAAGAAATATAATGTCTTTCTTTTAACAATTTGCAGATGACAGTCAGAATAGCATTGTAGTTGTACGAATCAAATAGATTGATAATGAAGTTCATTGCTATGTCTTGTCATCGCTGTTCAGATATCAATAAAGATTGAAGCAAGTTATTTGATTTATCTTTAGATGTCTTTGAACGTTAACAGATATAGCAGTTTCAAATATATTGATCTATCGTTTTTCGCATGAATGATCAATAGTAGTTTCGCTTTATGACTTTCACAGTTCTAAGAATATCAGAATGATCAACTAATGATTGATCATGCATCTTACAAATCAGATTCATTTGTAGAAGCTTGTTGAACGAAACTCATAACTGACTATCATAATACAATATATTATTCTGAGTTCAACAATTCTTCAATTTGATATCTTCATATTGTGTCTCGTCTCTTGCTATTGCTTCGCGAAGTAACATACAATTCTCGTCAATTTCATTAGTCTCAAGAATCTGTTTATAGATTGATTCACTGATGTTCTTCTTTAAATCAGCAATTTTCATTCAATTTGAAGTCAGAATAGTGATTCATTGATAGCAAATGCACTCATCTTCTGAATCTCTGAGCACGACGTCAGCTTAACAAGTTAATGCATTGATCTTGATGTTCTGTTTGTCAGATTGATACATTATTCTGAAGTTGAAATTAGCGAGCTTCTGAACTCAGTGCATCTGACATCTGCTCAGCTCTTTATCTTTCATCAACGAAGTGAGCGCTTGATGATCAATGAACATCTTGATAGAAATGTCAGTTAACTTCAGTTTAAGTCGTCAGTGTTCAAATGCTCAAATGATGATCAAAAGTTCTTTATCATATATCTTGTAATGACATTCAGCAGAAAACATGTTCTTGCTATAGAAGACAATTGAATGTAATACTTCTTCATCATCATATTGAGAAAGAACTTCATCATTGACATAATTGAATGAGTTAATTTCAAGAATAGTTTCATAAGTTTGATCAAAGTGACGTAGTATAAAAGTCTTGATTATATGTTTCTTCATATAATTGAACATGATCTGACAGACTTCATTTTATTCAAATATGATTTTCTTTTAAGAAAGTTGAATCATTGAACAAACAATCTTCGAAAAGTTCTTGATAAAGCGTCGATAGAAATTGCAGAAGTCAATGAAGAACTGCATCTGAGTGAGATTATTGAGTGTAAATCAATCAACAACTGCTTGCATCTTTCGCGAATTTATCTTCAATTCTTCGATTGATATCAAGAGTTCTAGAAAAATAGTTTTCTGAACATGAAACTCGTACTTGTTGATGTCTATCTGTAGATCAGCTTCTCATAGTTTATTTAAGATCAATCATACATGTTGTTTGTGTTTCTTCAAGATCTTGCTGTAAATGATAATGTCATTTAGATAAATCTGACAAAACTGATGTAAATACTTGAACAACATGTCGTTTATATAATGTTGATAAAACGCAGATTCGTTGATTAATTCAAAGAGCATTACATGATATTTGTATGAATCAAAAAAGATGTTGAAATCATGTCTAGATCATTCAATCAAAGAGACTCGAGACTGATATGTATGTATTGATCTTTAGAGATAGCTATAACAAGACATTAAGAATACAGAAGAGAAAAAGTGCAAGCTCTTCTATAAATAATGGCTTGAGGCTGCGCTAGACTCGATACAGATGTGATGTAATATGTCAGACGTGTTTGTTTAAAAGAATGATGAAAGAGATGAATGAAGAAAGTGCTGAACAACGAGAAGAAGTGCTGAGAATGACTCGAAGAATTCAATAGAAATGCGCTAGGTTCAAACTAGGCATAGTGTTATGACTTGCTTTAATCAAATTGATTAGAGTTAGATCTGAACTCTGATTGATTCAGACATGTTTGTAACATTACTTCTCTCTTTGAACATTCATGTTTGCATGAATAGAAAAGGAATAAAAGCAAAAAAATTCATCGTGTTTTCAATTTAGTGCAACTTATTCGAGTATAGCTTGTGAAATTCGTTCAGAACTTTCTTCGAGTTATCAAATTTCTCTTTATCGACATAGTATCATTCATCATCATGATCTACTTTGATTCATTTGACCTTGTATTGTAGTCTTTCTCTATATCGTCTAAAGTTCAATATATTGTCTACTTTTCAGTACTTTTCATTCTCTTCAATGATCAATGATTTAGAGAGCTCAGAATGTTGTTTCGATAGAAAATCGTTTAATGAAGGTCGTAAACACTTTGAGCTGAACACGAAATGTATATACTTCATGCTTCTAGATAGCTGAAGACGATAGAAGATTTCAACTTTGACTGTGATTGAATAGAGATTGAGCTGCTTGTCTTTCAAATCTTTGCATGATCTAGTAATTTTGATGTTTTCGAAGACTAATCAAACTTGATCATTTACTTCATAAATGACGTCTCATCTATGCTTGTTCATCTGAGCTTCAGTGATCTGCTTGATCTTTTTCAATTGTTGACGATTGAAGATAAGAAGCTCGCTCATTTAAGTGACAATGTCATTGACCTTTCTAGCTTCAATATGTTGACGAGTTGTTTTGTAATCAGTCGTATCTGAATCGAAACTCATTCGAGGGTGAAAGTCTTTATTGAAGTAGAAAGAGATCATCAAGATAGTCAAGAACGTATTGAAATTATCACTGAATTTCATCATTGAAAGTCATTTAGCTCAGTCATTCTGCATGTAATTGCAGTAGATTCAAAGTTCGCATTTAACATCTTGATTAGCTCGTTTTGACTGATCATCAATCTCTGAATGATAGACTGTTGATAGATTGACTTTGATCTTCAGTCGTTTGCAAAGACTTTGCCACATGATCAATATGAACTGAAAGTCTCTATTTGAAACGATAGAACTGAATAAATCATGAAGTCAATAGACGTTTCATAGCATGATTCATACTGTTTCTTCGATTGAGATGTCATCATCTTCTCAATGACAGAGAACATAGTGACGTTCTTTAAAAAGACGACATATGATCATGCAAATGACGTTATAGTTTTTCGATAGAGATAGCTCAGTGATGAAGTTCATAGCTATATCTTGTCAACGCTGCTGAAGAATCAATAGAGGCTGAAGCAAACTATTTGTATCATCTCGAGATGCTTTGCTTCGCTGACAGACATGACAGTTTCGAATGTATTGTCAAATAGTTACTCAATGATCTGATCAATAGTGAAAGCGTTGAACTAGATCAATTGTTCGTCTAATGTCAGAGTGCAAGATTAATGATTGATGATGAATCTTTTGAAGCAATTTCGTATGCATTTGTTTTGACACTCATAGTAGGTTCTTTTTGAATAGAACGTTGTCAATGATTTGACAGTTCTTTAGCTTCATGTCATGAAGCTTCAGTTCGTCTTTGTTCATAGCTTGTCAATACTCATTGCATAGTTCATTCTTCTGATTGACTAGACGTACGCGTTGATAGAGATTAGTCTCGTATTCAGATTCGATTTCGAACTCAATCAATAAAACGTCTATTCGATTCGAGGTCAGTATAGTCTGAAAACGATCATCTATGTCTTTAGCTGATTCAGAACTATTGATCATCGACATTTTAGTTAAAGCATCGACTTTGATGTTTATTTTGCCTGATCGAAAGATAATCTGAAAGTTAAACTTCGATAGAATATTCAGGTAGTTCGCTTGTTGTCAAGTCAGCTGTTTGTTTTTCATAAAGATCTTCAAAGTCTGATGATCAGTAAACATCTGAATAGATAGCTCAGTGTCTTTTAGTTCAAGTCATCAGTGTTCGAAGCATCGAATGATAGCTAGCAATTTCTTGTCATAGATGTGATAATTGCATTCAACTGAAATCATGCTCTTGCTATAGAAGACTATCAAGTGAAGCACACTCTCGTCATCATACTGAGATAGTATGTTGTCTTTTACATAGTTGAATGCATCGATTTTCAAAATAGCTTGACGTTTGACATCGAAATGACGTAGAACTGAGATCGAGCTGACCTGCTTCTTTAGATTGTCAAAGACTTTGACGCAGACTTTGTTTCAAACAAAAGATGTATCTTTTCAAGTCAGCTGAGTGAACAACTTGACTAGTTTCGAAAAGTTCTTGATGAAGCGTCAATAGAAATTGACGAAGTCGACGAAGTCTTATACCTCTTTTAGATTAGTAGATGTAGCTCAATTGACTATAGCTTTCACTTTGATAGAGTTCATGTGAAGATCTTGTTCTGATACTATGACTTCTAAGAAGACTGTTTCTTCTACGTTGAATTCGCACTTTCAAATATCTATTTGCAGATCAGCGTCTTGTAGATGATCTAGTATCATCTTGACATGTTGTCTATGCTTCTTTTGAGTCTTGCTGTATATGAGAATGTCGTCTAAATAAGCTTGACAGAAGTCATTTAGAAAGTCTCATAGAACATTGTTCATATATTGCTGA
>JAABUK010006851.1_pt1 | contig 16754 bp, 15 predicted proteins | sample 5559141 | NCBI WGS metagenome assembly JAABUK01 (sample SAMN10711869, study PRJNA513367) | rock metagenome | isolation source: Antarctica rocks | place: Antarctica: Victoria Land, Pudding Butte nord | collected 2016-01-03
TCAGAATCAGATGAGTCAGAAGGTTGAGTGTCCAGGCTGTCAGTGTCCCAATCTGATGCAGTTTCTTCACGCACTGCCAGCTTCAAAGAGGACACAGGTGACATGAGGTAGAAGGCCACAGCAAGATGTTTGTCACTTTCAGAGGTGTCACCGCCGCTTGGTTCCCCTGTTGTTTCTGCTATATAGCTGCGGCCATCGGCACAGAAGTAACACGTCAGCCGCTGCAGGTTCACCATGGACAAAAGGTGCCGTAAAGCATCCAAATTGCAAAGAGTCTCTGCCTCTCCAGTCAGGTTCAACACCGCAAGCGAAGTCAGGTTTGACAGGGAGGTTAGTCCCTTGACTCGACGGCTGGATGGTGAGCCATCAACTTCCAGATGTACAAGGCTCTTTAGCTTAGCCAGTGCACTGAACATGGCAGTCTTTTCTAGGTGTGGCAGATGACTTTGAGCATTGAAGCGCAGCTGGGTCAAATCGGTCAAATATGGCAAGGTCTGTGAGTCTGGGTGACCGTGTGTAATGACCAGCTCCGCCAGCCGAGGCAGGGTTTGCAGGCAAATGTTTCCAGGATTATTGATGTGCAAAGTGTGCAACGATTGAGGAAAAATGACTTGCGCACTGCCTCGCTGCGCCACCCACAAAGTTTTGTGAAGCTTGAGCGAGGTAAGGCTAGACAAGGTCGTCCAGGGAAAATCAAGTGAACGCAGTCCCGCCAAAATGTGAAGGCTGTGCAGGGCAGTCAGAGTCGTCAGACACTGAGGCGGTACGGCGAAAATACAGTTGTAGATGCTCAGGTTCTTGAGGTTGGCAAACGAGCTCAGTGCCGCCGGCTCAGCGTACTCGAGCACCACTGTCTCTAGCTCCGCTTCTGCGGATGAGAGACATGTTTCGCGATACTTGACCACAGTGCAGCAGCACAAGTGAGGCCACTTACTGATTGCCTTCCGCCAGTTCCTGCACACCTGCTGGCAGGAAGACACATCATGACCATACAAACAGTTGACCAATTTGGCCGGTACACCTGCTAGGTCGTCCCACATATGTCTATCGCTCAGTTCTTGCACTTAATTGCGACTTTGCTCGGTTTGGCAAAGATGTGATCCAGGCTACCCACCAGACCCCCTTAGATCTTTGCTTTCTTGCCCTTGCCTTTTGCTTGAGGGCTTCCTTGCCCGGAGGGGAGGGAAGGGTTGCTCTTCAGTTGGATGTTGATGTGCGAAGCAGCACGGGTAGGCTGCACGGAGAGCGTGCAACTATCAGTCAGATCAGCTCGACATTCATGCGCTATTGTTTGTACTGAGTGACTCAGGAGTTGCACCTCAATCGAGCTGCTGCACTCATGATTTTGGGAGCCTTGCAGGCAATCAAATCAATGGTCTTACCGAACAACAGCGCACGTGAAGGGTCAGCTTTTTTATCCCTGTAAACACCACGTAGGACTTGACGACCAACAAGGATACGCAATCCAGAGCAAAATATGTTACAGACACCATCGACAATTCGATTTGTTCATGAGTAAACTACCATACAGGATGACATAAACTATGGCAACATTGCAATGGCAAATGAGGATGTATGCAGTGAGCTTGCATGTCAATGAATCAGATGACACAGTCAGTCTGAGTCATAATCTTGAATGTCTACCTATAGGCTTTCCGCATCTGATGCAGTTTCGTCACGCACTGCCAGCTTCAAAGTGGATACAGGGGACATGAGGTAGAAGGCCACAGCAGGACCTGTGTTACTTTCAACGGTGTCATCACTCAAGTTGCCTGCACCAAAGCTGCGATGACCCATTGTTTGCCCCATTGTTTCTGCTACATAGCTGCGGCCATTGGCACCAAAATAACAAGTCAGCTGCTGGAGGTTCACCATGGACAAAAGGTACTGTAACGCATCCACTGTACAAGGAGTCTCGTCCCATGCGGCCAGATTGAGCAGCTCAAGTGAAGTCAGCTTTGACAGGGAGGTCAGTCCCTTGATTTGACGGCTGGATGGTGAGGCATCAACTTGCAGATGTACGAGGCTATGAAGCATAGCCAGCGCACTGAAAATGGCAGCCTTTTCTGGCCGAGACAGATCTCGAGCTTTGAGGCTTAGCTGTGTCAAACCAGTCAAATACAGCAAGGTCTGTGAGTCTGGGTGACCCTGTGTAATGACCAGGTCTGCCAACTTGGGCAGGGCTTGTAAGCAAATCTTGCCAGGACTGGTAATATGCAAAGTGTGCAATGATTCAGGAAGCTTGACTTGCTCGCTGTCTTCGTCCATCAAGCCGTTTTCAAGCTTGAGGGAGGTAAGCCTAGACAAGGTCGTCCAGGGAAAGCTCATTGGACCTGATAGCGACGGAAGTTGAAGGCTGTGCAGGGCAGTCAGAGTCGTCAGACACTTGGGCACTAAGCCATAAGGGCACATATTTATTCTCAGATGCTTAAGATTGGCAAAGGAGCTCAGTGCCACCGGCTGCGCGTATGCGACCGCCACTGTCTCCAGCTCCGTTTCTGCAGATGACACACATTGTTTGACGATAGTTGACCAGAGTGCAGCAGTACAAATGGTGCCACTTACTGATTGCCTTCCGCCAGTTCCTGCACACCTGCTGGCAGAAATTTACATCATGCACGTGCAAACAGTTGACCAACTTGGCCGGTACGCCTGCTAGATCGTCCCACATATGTCTATCGCCGATCTTAAGCCCGGAGTACTACAGCCCGATATACGGAGGAAGTTGATGCTCTGTGAGTTTGTGCGAAGCAGCACGGACGCAGAGCGTGACAATGCAACTATCAGTCAGATCATTTGGTATTCCTTGAAGCATGCGCTACTGTTTGCATATGCCCATGCTGTAAACGTGACGCTGTTGTGGGACGATAGCAGCTATGCTGTTTGGCTCTGTCCAGCACCTGTACAGTAATGCAGCTTTCTAGACCGCTGTGGGTGTTGTTGGCTTTTGCTTGCGCGGTGATCCTGCTAGCGTCAAACGTCATCAACTCCTGGACAACAGTGGTATCTTCAAATCAAGCTCGACTGAAATACATTGCGCGCCGTGATCTGCGCGTCGGCCTCGGAGAACCCAAGGCGCAGCTTCCCCCCTCGACCCTTCTGGCTTTCGTCGGCGTGCTCACCGCCACTAAACCCGAGCGAAGGCAGGCAGTTCGCTCAAGCTGGTTTCCATCGTCTGAAGCAGAGTTGGCCAGGTAAGTCCGTCGGTGTGCCTTGCTCTGGTCGCTACCGCCTCGTCTCTGAAGCAACCAAGCTGGCTGTATTGACAGGCTCGAGGCAGACACCGGTATCAGGTTCCGTTTTGTTGTCGGGCATCTGCAAGATCCTGTTGCTCAGGCTGCCTTGGATCAGGAGCAGCGTGACCATCAAGATTTTCTGGTTCTAAAGGTCCAGGAAACGTATGAGAATCTGGTGCTTAAGGTGTGTGCAACGCACTGCACATTAGTATGTGGGCTGCTTTCAACCGCAACAGCTGCTATTAGACAGTGAGACTTCTGCTGCCGCTGTTTGTACTGCTCATGTATCCATACTAATGCAACTCACATGCATGCGGCACTGTTACAGCCTTCCCAAGCTGCGGAGCTTACATACGTGTGCACCTATTCCACAACTCTGTGTCACCCAAGAGTACATTTTCAACGCAAATGCAAATCCTTGCATGTGCAGGTCTACACGTTTTTGCAAGATGTGCAAGCCATGTACAACCCTGAATTCATCATCAAGACAGATGATGATGTGTATATCAGGCAAGCTGTGCAGAAGACTACATTGTCATTGAGCATGTCCTCATCACTGTGCATCAATCCCCTTTTGGATGCACAATTTGGGCATGTCCTATCAGTACCTATCAGTACAAACAGCTTTGCATTACCTGCAATGTGCATTGTGTTTGTCTTCGTTTTACCTGGAACACAGATGCAGCAGGGATATTGGTTCAGGCCACCTGATGAGATCTGCTGCATCCCCAATGCTGCATCCCGAATGCTACATGTCAAGCATGCTGGATGCCTTCACAACAGCTGTCTTGTGATGTTGTTGCATGCAAGCCATTACACTTTGAACAGCACAGTCACAGCATGCGCAGCACCCCTATCACAGCATGCACAGCATCCCCATCACAGCGTGCACAGCACCCCCATCACAGCATGCACAGCACCCCCATCACAGCATGTGCAGCATCCCCATCACATCTACATGGTGCCTGCTCTTTCAACAGCTGATCACCAATGGCATGTCTCTTGCAGCACGTACTGTACGGTACTGTACGGTACTGTACAATATTTTACGGTACAGTACTTTTTGGCATAAACTCGTGAAGTCACCTCATCAAAGGCTGTAGCAGCTCAACAGTGAGGGACTAATTTACACCCAAGGAGATTGACATGAGCCTTATTTCAACCTCCTGGCGGCGCGAAGCGTCCTGACCTCGTCTCATCTAACCTTGCTTCTCTTCTTCAGAACTCTGGTTTTGTTTCTCTTCCCCAGCCTTCTGCTCAGTCCCTCTTCCTCTTCCTCTTCCTCTTCCTCCCCTTCCCCTTCCCCTTCCCCTTCCCCTTCCCCTTCCCCTCTTTCTCCCTCCCCCTATCCATCTTCCTCTTCCTCCTCCCCTTTCTCTTCCTCTTCCTCATCACATTCAAGTGCGCATGCAGGCCTGATCGCCTAGCCCAAGCCATCCCACAATGGCTGGCAAAAGGCAGCGGATACATTGGTGCCATGCGTGCTGGCAGCGATGCACATGACATGACTAACAGCCCTTGGTATGAGCCTCTTGGGGTGCTGTACAGTAAAAAGTACCACATGTATGCCAGTGGTGGGTTCTATGCTTTGTCATCCGAGGCTGTCCAGCTTCTCACTCAGATTCCGATGAGTCAGCGGCGCTTGGCTGGAGGCGGTGACGATACCTCTGTAGGGTTGTGGGTGCTAGGGTATAACATCCCATACCTGGATGACAGGAGGCTGGCAGGTTATGTTGAAAAGGACTGGACGACTTGTCCTGACAACTTTATAGGTGAGCACTATCAAAACTGGTGTCATTGCACTTTGTAGCCCACTGTTGCCACCCCCTGCTGTGCATCACATTTGGAAAGAGATGAGATTGCCCAGTAGCCGGTGACAGACTGCTCTCATGAAGTGATACTTTAGGTGTAAGAATTTTGAAAAAAAAAGCTTGCAGAAGCTGTGCTGACAGCCTTCTCACATGTTGGGCGCACATGCAGACAGCCCGCTTTGACCACAGTTAGTGGCTGCATGTCAAGCTAACAGCTCAAGAATGTGCAAAAGGGCTGTGAGCTGTCATTGATGAGTAAAGCAGATACCTGACCACCATGCATGCAGTTCATCCTCAAGTGAAACTCAAACAGCTCATGACTGTTTGGACACCAGAGACTCCATTTTGAGCAGACTGTGGCCTTGCAAGAAGCTAAAGCTGTAAAAACGTGTTTTCACTGTCCCCAGGCGTTTCTGAGCTTAAATTTCCAGTGTAGGGATGATGGTTGAAAAGAGACATTTTGGGATCAAAAAGAGCTGATGATCTCATGGATGGATTCATCATTAGCTGGAACGCATTATTAATATCATCATCATCATCATCATCGTTATCATGTTTGTTATCATTGTTGTTATTGCTATGCAGTGCTGACAGGGGGATGCAATGGCCTGTGTGATGCTGAGGAGACGCTGGCCAAGCTACATCAAGATACCAACTGTACCAAGCCAGTCACTGCAGATCTGCCCATGTTGGACTCCTATTATGACTTCAGTGCCGTGGGGTGCATCAAGGTGGGTGAAGACGGCAATGTCAACAAGACATCATGCTTTCAGTGATTTGACTCGGTGATGACAGCCAGTCGCAAGCTGCGCTTTTTGTACAGAGAACATTTGAAACTAATGAGCCTGAACTGGGCAGCCCAGTATAATACATGGCTTCTTATTATATCGACATTGTGTAGTCTTTTCTTTGAAACTGATGAGAACAGCAAAGTTGGTTAGGACATCATGCTGGCAATGATGTTGCTTGCTGTTGTGCCGGGTAGCAAAAAGGTAGCTCAAATAGGTAGCCGTACAAAGTGATTCAGTCTTTACACGAGCTGTCAATGTTGAGACAGTAGTAACAAATTTGGTGCTGGGGATCACTGAACTTGTGATGCTTCCAGATGTGATGGGCTGCAGAAAAACGTATGCAAGTCTGATTTTTTCCCCCGCATTTCACACTTAGGCCGCCTAACTGCAGATGTCTTCCATGTAGCTGTTTGCTACAGTAACTGCTTATTGGGGCAAATCTACCCCTGGCACACCATGACAATAATATTATGTGTCATGATGTTGCAAAGCAAAGGTCACAGGTGTACCGCCTGCTGCCAGGAAGCTGTTACGAAGCTCAATTTCCAGTTGGTCTCATCAGGACTGTCAGCCTTGACCCACATTCAGCGGCAGATACGAGGACTGTTGCTCAGCAGAACCATGTTAGTCAGCAACTCTACTCACCCATGGCATGTGAACAGAGCCTCCTAGCAGGTCAATACAATGCTCAGCCTCAAACAACAATGCATGACTGCATACCTAGGACAAATTTGTCTAGCCTTGCAGCTCTCACATCCGTCATGCACGACGTTATTGTGATGATTTCATGGTCCTGCTAAAGCTTGCATCCCAGCAGTTGCAGCAACTTGCATGTATAAACCAGGCTCAACAATGGCAGTAGCAGAGTTTGCCCCAAAAGTCAGCAGAATTGCTGAAGTGCGCACGTGAAGCTGTCTGTAGTGCCCCCACAACTGCATGTTGCACGCTGCAGCCATAGCCACATTGAAAAGCGTGGATTGTGACACGCCAACAGGTTCTGCATCTAGTAATAATAATTTACAGGCGTTCCAGCTAATCGTTTTTGCCAGGCACCTACTAGGTGTGCCTAAACCCTAGTCCTGTGAGCCAACATGCACTATCATGAGACACTTATTGCACCCAAGGGGTGTGCGCTGACAGGGCGAGTGCCATAGACGCACTTGCGAGGCAGAAAACCTCTGCGACACGGAAGCCTGAAAAATCAGCATGTTACCACCGAGGCTTGAACCCGTGACCCGTGAGGTTCTGCATCTGAGCAGGCGTTTACACAGTGTCAAGCTGAGCTGCATTGCGTCATTGCTTTCGGCCTTCACACAGGATTAGATGGTACCCAAACTGTGTCTTGATTGGCTGTGAAGTCATCTGTCCAACCTGCATGGTCACACGCACTCATCCTACACAGCAGATTGATTACACGTGACAAAGAAAACGCAAGTCTACTAGCAATGCTCAAGCAGACTCGTGCTCTCAAGTTAGCTCTGTCAGATACACTCAATAATGCAAGCTCGAGACTCATAGAAGTTGTCAAGTGCACATGCGCTGCGAGTGCCATTGAGTGGCATTGCATGTCCAGGGGGATCCTTTGCCGATGCATTGCGCTGCAAAAGACCCTGTGTGCAGCTTGTGTTGGAGCAGAACTGTTTCCAGTCCCGAAACGTCTATGTCAATTTAAAAACATCATCCCTACACTACACTTAGGAATGCTTGGGGGCAGTGAAAACACATTCCTTACGTTTTAGGACATGACGACAAGAGAAAACACAATGAGCAGCAGCAACTTGCACACACCCTATCAGGCCTATTTGCTGTTTGAAAAGTCCACATCTTGACCATGCGTGTCTGCAATGGGCAGACAAGACATATATGCTCAGGCTGCATGAAGTCTGCAATCTTGCCAAGGATACAAGTGCCAGAAAAACAGTGTACCTTGTTTGTACCAGAGAGCATGCAAGCCTACTAGAAGCGTGTGATGGTTGTGACACCAGACATGATGCATACATGTCAGCGGTCGAGCACACACACCTCCAATTTGAAAGCTGCCTCAGCAAAAGCTCCCACCACCTCCTGATGCCGCTTCCACCCAAGATCTCCACCTTGCCTAGCTTTGTCTTCTGACATTTCACCAGCTACTGTGGAGAACTGTTCACCTGCAGCAATCCTTTGCTGGGCCTCCAGGATCTGCATACAACCTCTGTTGCAGTCAGTGCAGATCAGTCCTGGTGCAGCTGTGATTGACATGCTGCAACCTGCTGGTGCAGGTCTGGCCTGTATCAACGGTCACGATCATATGTCATTCTTTTGGCGTGGAGGCAGATACAGAAGCACAATATTGGGCCAGATATCTCGTTCTTGTGTGCGTTGAATGATCTGTGGAAAGCAATGCTGCTGATGAACAACTTACAGACAAAGTTCATGGCATCAGGCTCACCCATGGAGAGACGCGTGTCACATTCTCAACGCTTGTGAAGCACAAGCGCACGGTTTGTGCATAGAAAGACAGCCATACCTTGCTCTGCTTCTCACACAGTATGTGCCTGACCTTCACAGAGTTAGCAGGCTTCAACTTTTTATCAGCAGCTAAGCCTGTATCTCTGCAGCATCAGGTGCACGATCAAAGTGTGTCCTAAAGTTGCTTGCAGCGAAGTCAGAATGTAGCCCGCTGAGCTCCGTACCAACTCCTACCCAGGTGCCTCTGAACCAGCACTCTTGCCTCCCTTGCTCTTGCCCTTGGCCATGCCTCACCTTGGCACCTCACCTTAGCACCTCACCTCAGCGCTTCACAACTCGTCCAGGCTGCAAGGCACCAGGAGTGCAAAAGCGCGCTACGCAAATGCTATGCTACTACTGTTGTATTGTACATGTGCATGTCCGTAGACACGCATCACGGAGTCCTGTGCGTGGTGCCGTGCGCCCGTGTGTGTGTCTAGCTCTAGCCGCACCTGCTGTTCTTCAAGCTAGAGATCAACGCATGCGTGCATGTGGACCTGAAAGCTGCGCAGTGTCTTAGCAGCGTAGTTCGCCTTGCAGACGGCCTGCGTTACATACTGAGCAGCCCCTCAGCGTGACGACAGATCACACCTCAGTTGTGCTGTTTGGGAGCTTTGCACCTTTTGCAACATGCCAAAGGTGCAGCCCCCGGAGCTGAAGAACTTTATGGACAAGCGTCTTAGTGGTAGGTGACCCCGTGTTCGCCAGAGGCTTGCTTGCAAGAGCTGGGCTTGAGCAGTGTCCTGTTGGGTGCAGTTGCTCTCAACGCGAACAGACAAGTGACAGGCGTACTTCGAGGATTCGACCAATTCATGAACATTGTTCTGGACAATACCGTTGACGAGAAGAGTCACACTGACATCGGCATGGTCGTGAGTATCTGACTAGCTGGTTAAACTGATACTTTGGCTGGTGCAAAGAACAACGCTCAGAGACTGTCTGGTGTTCAGGTCATTCGAGGAAACAGCATAGTAACAGTTGAGGTGTTGGAGCGATTGTGAGGACAGCAGCATTTATATTGATCAGCATTCAGACCGGCACACTGCTGCCTGCATATAAGGCTGTTTTACCTGTGCCCGGCAGTCCCGTTTTTCCCTGGACCTAAGTCACTCCAGCAGTGCACAACATACTGGGGGAATTTTTGAGACTGGCAGCAGCTGTCTTGGTTTTGCCACTCGGTCTTACCAGTGGCAATCTTGTCCTGCTATGTCAGCATTCAGCTAGATAGAAGCACATGCAGTAGCAGACCCATCTACACCTTCAGCTTCTCAGTCATGACTAGTACTACATTATGCCAATTATTGGTCCAGTGAGAGGGCAAACATGCTGCACAGCCCTGCTGCTCTGCTGTATGCTGTAAAAGATATACTTCTGACAATGAGCTGGCTAAGGCATTGTGTAGGCATTGTGACATGGTGCGACTTTCATTACACTCTCTGTATGCCTGTCCATCGTCTGTCTCTGTCATGCAGCTCTGATACCGAGCCAATGCAAATATCTGAGGATGATCACAAGAGACATTTTATGCCTCAGTGATTGAACCCCAAAACGCATGGCTTAGGATGCTGACGTGCTGAGCCTGGTGCATGCTTGAAAGAGACTGACGTTTGTATCTTGATTCTATAATTCTAAGTCTGGATACAGTTGTCCATGCGCAAGTAAAGATTTACGATTGCATTGTGCCAACATGTACTTAGGTATATATTGAAGTAAGCTGAGGTAGGTTTCAACATTCAACAAACTGCACTTATCAAACGCTTTGAACTTGATGCGGCCTGCAATTTTAGCAGTTTACTATACCTCACGACACTGAGCTAATTATAATGGTTCTAGCATTCTAAGCAAGGCAATAATGGTCAGCAACATCATAAGTTATAATCCAGACTGATATGGTGCAGCCATCATTCAGCAAGCACACTTCAACTCCAAATAGTTTCCAAGCTGCCCAGTCATGTCAAACTCAATTGAAAAGGCTTGAACAGAGCTAACTGTTTGTAACGAGCAAACTCCTGGAAAGCTCACCATACTAGGAATGCGTGATTCCTAGCTGTTGCAGTCTCAGGGTCATTAAAGCAGACGTTCAAAACTGAGTGCATGGGCACACGATGTCACACTAAAATGTTAGACTGAGAACACACTGAAACACTGTGCAAGTACGCTCACATCACTTGCCATACTCAGGCCAATTAAAAAACGGGCAGATACCTCTGAGCAAAATAGACACACAACCTGGAGGTTCACTCTGATGGAATGTATTTTCTGTATGAGGTGCAAAATCAGCCAGCCAGAAAGGAGGCAGTGCACAAGACCCAAATAAGGCGATGGTATACTTACACGCTCTCAACTACAGCTATGCGTGTAGACACAATCATGAAATGGCGTCTTCAAACTTAATATGTATTACAATCCTGATCTTCACTTAACGTGCAACTTACTACTCTTACTCTTCTGCATCGCCTTCCTACATCTATTCACCTGTTAAGGGACTGATCAGCCGAAACATACTATGACTGGCATTACCAGCTTCAGACAGGCTGACTTGCACTTGAGAGCTGTGTCAAAGGACTGACAGCAGAACCTCAGGGTGTTCATACCGAATGATGCTTTGTTTGGTACAGGTACAGTATCAATATCAAGGAATAGCCACAATGTTCGGAATTTTGCCTCCCATTTGCGTTCTCGTCTGGCAGAAGACCGGCAGAAAGCTGATCCCTTCTTCAAGCAGTCAGGTCTCCCGTGCCAGTATCAAAAACGCAAAGACCCTGTCGCAGAGAAGGATGTCGTGAAGAGGCGTGGTATATCGCGAGACAAGCTGGAATTGTGAGCGCAAGCATGGCGCAGGTAAACTCTTGAGCTCATCGTCCTCCCAGTCATTCCAACACACACGCGTACGTATGAAGACCGTGCAGCAATAGATTCGGGCAACACGCGCGTGCACGAGTTCTGTACCTTAAGTAACGGTTAACCATCGTTGGTCTGACTATAGCAGCCACCCTGGTTCCTGGACTCAAAACGTCGGGTGCCTTGTTGATGTGCGTCACAGCAAAAAAAGCTTTCGTTGCGACGACTCGTCCCGGTAGGAGCTACATTCTGCAGAACGTCTGTGTACCTCTTCTATGGGTTAGCCGCAGCCTGCTCTGAACCTGTGCAGGCTGAAGGACATAGTAGACAATAACGTGCGCCAACAAAAGCGTGCAGGACGGCTGTTCGCAAAAGGTACGACAGAGCGACGGTTGTAGAACATAAAGAGCGGCATCTTACGTACATGTAATTTTGGATAATTCCCAGAAATGTAAATTCTGTGCTAAAACTCAACATGTTTGCCAACAGTTTGCAGCAGCGGTCATTTGAGCACACACACTCCTAATTAGGTCAGTAGTCAGTTAGGCACTATGTATTTGCCTAACTGACCTCGGAAGTGGTGCAAACGCGCAACCTGATCCTTCAAATGTTGCAGTTTTATACAGTCAGCCGCAAAGCAACGACAACCTGCCAAACTCACCTCAATACACTGTGCAACCCTTGATGTGAGACTAATCTCTGTCTGAAGTCGAACGTGACTGCTCAAATCTGTTACACAGACAAGCTGTTTCTACTTCTGCTGAAGTTACATTTACATACCCTAACAGCCTGTGTGTTTTAGTCCCTACCAAGTACAAATGCTGCAGCACTCTACAGAAAGCAATTGCAAACAGTCAACTCAATTGTGGGCACCTCAGGTACATTTTACAGATGAGATCCCTTGTTGTCCATCTTCTGTTCGTCCATGCTGACAGGCGCATTCTCCTTCTTTCCCCCCATAGGCTTGACAGGACTGTCATGCAGCTCCTTCAAGGACTCCACAATAGTCTTGTCAGCACATGCTGTCATGGTCTTCACATGCTCACCTTCGTCATCTCTGACGTTGACAAAGACATCGTACAGTGTACTGCAAAAGCAAAGAAACAAGTCAGTAAGACACCAGCCTGTTAAGGGGCCATGCAGCTACCTCACAACACGTCAGGAAAAAGGTAAGAAAAGAAAGAAAAGAAAAGACTACACCTTTTGGCGTCATTCAGTTAGAAGCCAACTATAACACCAGGCTGCCCAGGTAAAGACATCTGTTTGCACACAACCACTTCACGCTGGTGGTGTCCTTACTCGTTGCCATAGTGTCAATATGCTGTCATAGTCTTAATATGCTGGCATCTGTCAACTTTAGTGTCACAGAAAGATGGCACGCATTATACTTGACAGCTTGCCTGCGCAATGCTTTGTGTGAAAGCAGATACGTCACATGCTGACACCAATGATGAACATCAGACTCATTCTGAGAGTGACTCATGCTCACAGTGAGTCATGCTGAGAGTGACTCATGCTCAGAGTGAGTCACGCTGAGAGTGATTCATGCACAGAGTGACTCATGCTGAGAGTGACTCGTGCTGAGGGTGAGCTGAAGAAAGCTCACTTGCAAGGTGGTCTTCTAGGCATCTCCTTCTTCGTAGTCATGAAGGCATCAAACATGTACAGGTCCCCCCCCCTGTAGTACTCCAGGGCGCAGACTGGGGGGGGCAAGCTTTTCAGCAGCTCCTCATTTGTGTCTGTGAACACCTTGTAGGTGTCTGCTGCGTGGTGCTGCAAGACCAGAAATAGACAGGTTTCAGGGCGTGAAATGAGCAGCTTTCAGGCGTGAAATGAGCAGCTTTCATGCATGAAATGAACAGGTTTTAGACGCGCACATTTGCAAGTATGTGTGTTGCTTGGTCTTGGTCTGTGACCATGTGTGTGTTGCACACCCAAGCACACTGATATCATGGAGCAACATGATGATCAAACAGCGTGATCGTAGCACAAAATGCCAAATGGGGGTTGATGTAAATTGGAGAAGTGCAGAACAATCCTCAAGCGACGTCCCCAACTGAGGGATGTGTGTGCCTTTGTGAAAAACCTGACTCTCAATGATCACAGTCAAGGGGAGTTTGAATTTGCATGACTCATCTGTTGTGCAGTCTGGCAGGGTTTTGTGACTTTGCTTGCAAATGTATCCACGTTTGACATGAAGTCAACTTGACTTAGACAGATACAAAAAGAATGCAACAATGGGGTTTTTTTGGTGGAAGATTCTGTTTTTCTTGTGTATTGGAGGCTCTTACCTCTACTAGCTCAGAGAAGACGTATGCCATTCTGGGGGCAAAGGTATAGAACAGTATCAACACCCAGAAGTAGAAGATTGCCGAGTGCTGAGCCAAGAATCTGTCCCACCACATTTGGTCCCCTCCCAGGGATTCCATGATCTGTAGGTGATGCAGCTCATTCCACTCCTCTGCAAAATGGACCTGCATCAGCAATTCGGTCTCATAGGGCGTGGGGAATGGTCTGCTAATTTGTGAGTAGGGTTGAGAATTTAGCTCTAAACACCTCTTAGGGTTCCCTGGCAGGCATTACGCAATTTGAAACATTCCAGCTGCCAGGAAAACGGACCTGCATTGACATCAGCAAACTTAATCTTTCAGGGTTAGAAAATTGACAGCCAATTTGTGAATAGGGTCCAGGCTAAATTTGCTCTGACACCCCTTAGGGTTCCTTGGCAGGGTTGGCGTGTCAGAAACTTGCCAATTGTATGACTTGGGCTCAGCCAACTTGAAACTCATTCCATAACTTCTTGATCTATGGACGATGCAGTCCTGAGTACTTGTCAGCAGACTGTAGCCTATGCTGATGCATTTGCTCACTAGCACTCAATAGCTGCCTTGCAAATTTGCAAAATGGGGTTTGAAACTGGTTCACCAGCATCAAAGCTGTTGTGCAACTGCTAATCTCCCCAGCCCAAGATCTGCAGCTGTTGCAATTCATATACATCTCAGTCTTCACAGATTCATCTCTAGGGTTCTGGAGCTTGGTTCTGGAAATTGCTGTTCAAATCTGCTAGCCGGGATAGACATGTCAAGTGTCCATTGATGGGCAAATTGAGATTCGGGAACAGCCTGCCTATGTGCCCATACAGTTAGCATATAGACCATGAAGACAAGACAGACAAAAGACAAAACCCACACAGTTTTATCTGTGTTTGTATCTTGTCTTCATAGTCTATATGCTAGTTGTATGGGCAAATGGGCAAGCTGTTCCAATATCTGAACACAAAGACAGGCAGCATCTCACACAGATGCATACAGACAAAAAGGGGGTTGGGGGACAGCTTGCCCATCCCCAGACACAACCCTTGCAACTCAGCCGCCTCGAGCAGACACACACTAACAGACAGACAGAAAGACAGACAGACAGACAAGCAGACAGACAGGCAGGCAGGCAGGCAGGCAGATCAGACTTTTTTAAGACAGGCAGATCAGACAGACGGCTTGTCACAGGTGCACCCAGACACAAGCAACGCTAAAAGGCTTACTAGCTCATACACAGCCAGACAGACAGAGACAGACAAACGGACAGACAAACGGACGGACGGACAGACAGACAGACAGGTGCTTACCCTTCGCAGCTCTGCGCCTGCTCGCCACCATCCCAGGGACTCGTAGAGGTGCAGCATGGAGATGTAGGCAAAGTAGGGCATACGCGCGACTACCTCCAACACCCAGAACCTGCATTCAACAGATCAAAAAACATAGCTATGGATTGTAACAACTTACGTGAAAAAGTTGTAGTACAAGCAACATTTTCGTTTGACACAAAAACCTGCAGTCAACAGACCAGTATCTGTCACCAGCCCCTGTCACTGCAGCAATAAGGTTCAGGCAAAGAGGGACATATGTGCTGCCAGCTGCAACATCCAGAATCCTGCATTCAAGAGAACGCTACCTGTCAGTATGCGCCCCTGTTACTGCAGCAACATGGTTGACTCAAAATGTGACATATGTGCTGCCAACTCTGACATGAAAATCCTGCATGCAAAAGGCAGGAATGTGTAGAGGATGTGCTTTACATGGGTCTGCTCTCCAGCAGCATGTTCAGAGATTTAGCCTTGAAAAGGATTTGTCCTTGTGCAACGTGTCTAGAGAGTTTGCCTGGGTTTGTTATTATACAAGAAATGGGTTTGTTATTATACAGCGTTTGTAACAAACATACCTTTGAATGGGTCTCTTAAGATATAACATGCATGCCTGGAGTATACATTTGATATGGAATCTGTTCTGATGCAATTTGTCTACAGAATTCACCTTGGGATGGAATCTGTTCTCATGCAATTTGTCTACAGAATTCACCTTTAAATGGGTCTGTTTTTGTACAGCATGCAGGTCTAGACGGTCCATACATGGGTTGGGCTCCAACAGTGTGTCTAGGGTTTCACCTGTGCATGGGTCTGTTTGTACAGTATGCAGGTCTAGAACATCCACCTATGTATGAATTGGGGTTCCTACAGTGTGTCTAGACTTTTCACCTTTGTATGGGTCAATTCTTGTACAGTACGTCTACAAAATTCACCGATGTGCAGCTTGGATGTTACACAGCATGCAGATGGTAATCCACTCGTGACTTTTTAACAGTATGTCTTGAAGTTTCACCTTTGTATGGGTCTGTTCTTGTACAATATGTCCAAAGAGAAGCACAAGAAGTTGTAGGTCCACCGAATGGGCCAGGGCGCCGACACCTCCCCTTCCTTTGCTTTCCTCTTGTGCTCGTATGCTGTCACGTCCTCGTTCCTCAGCACTAGCCCCCTCAAAGCAGACCTGACCTACACACAAGCAGGCGCATGCTTGTGCTCATGTGCTGTCACATTCTCGTTCCTCAGCACCAAACCCCCCAAAGCAGACCTGACCTACACAAAAGCAGGCGCATGCTTGTGCTCATCTGCTGTCACATGGTCAATTCTCTTGTGGTCGTATGCTGTCACATGCTTGGTCCTCACCACTAACCCACTTAAAGCAGACGTGACCTACAAAGAAACAGCAGCATTCTTGTGCACGTTTGCTCTCACGTCCTTGTTCCTCAGCACTAATGCCATCAAAGCCGCCCTGACCTACATAGCAGAAGTCTTCTCTTGCCCGCACATGCAGTCATGTGTACATTCCTAAGCACTACACCCTTTGAAGCTGTCCTGACCTAAATAGCAGAAAAGAAAGAAAGAAAAGAAAAGAAAAGAAAAGAGAAGAGAAGAGAAGAGAAGAGAAGAGAAGAGAAGAGAAGAGAAGAGAAGAGAAGAGAGGAAAGGAAAGGAAAAGCACTAAAACCCCTTGAAGCCGTCCTGACCTAAATAGAACAGTCTACTCTTGAGCCCATATGCAGCCATGTGTACATTCCTGAGAACTAGTGTCCTCAAGGCAGACCTGATCTGAATAGCAGAACCCACTCTGTCATATCCAAGACAAATAACAACAAAGCAAAACATTTGAAAGTAAAAATCAATGATAGATCAAAAGCCACAGTCTTCAGCTGTGTGTTTGAAAAGCTTGGTTGGACACCTTTCAAGCTTGGGGGGGGGGGGGGGGGGGGTTAAAGTT
>JAABUK010006853.1_pt1 | contig 16753 bp, 16 predicted proteins | sample 5559141 | NCBI WGS metagenome assembly JAABUK01 (sample SAMN10711869, study PRJNA513367) | rock metagenome | isolation source: Antarctica rocks | place: Antarctica: Victoria Land, Pudding Butte nord | collected 2016-01-03
CCAAGGGTTCCACCACGTGACCCAACATCAAAACTTTTTCGACCCCGCACTATGTTTTTTCGCTGCGTTGACCCGTGCAAGTCGTTTTTTCCCGTTTAAACTGCCATCATTTCTTTTTCTTTCGCTTAAACTATCATTCTGGTTTTTACGGTTCATTGAAGTCGTTGTACATACATCAGGTGACCGGAAATCACCTGATCGACGATTGAAATTTTCTTGACCTGTTTACCTGTTTACTCGTACATACCTGCACCTGTCATTACCTTTATTGTACGCGTATATATCAATCTTTATCTCTTTTTACGATCGTTCTTCATGTCTCAACGCACCTGTACTCGCTGTGCTCATAATCGTCTCATTCATGAATTTCTTGATTCTAATTCAACGCGTGTTTTGAATCTTTGTTCATCTCTGTTTATCGATTTACCTGTTTATTGATACACACTGTATGCTTCGTACATGCTTCATAGCACATGCTAATTAGCTCGATAGACAGCACTCTTCATGACTCGATATCAAACTCTCTACCAAACGCTCTACCAAACTTTCTACCAAACTTTCTACCAAACTCTCTATCAAACTCCCTATCAAACTTCCTACCAAACTTTCTACCAAACGCTCTACCGATTTTCTACCAAACTTCCTACCAAACTTTCTACCAAACGCTCTATCAAACTTTCTACCAAACTCTCTACCAAACTTTCTACCAAACTCTCTATCGAACTCTCTACCAAACTTCCTACCAAACTTCCTACCAAACTCTCTATCGAGCTTACCTGTACATACTGTATGCTTCGTACATGCTAATTAGCTCGATAGAAAGCATCCTTCATGACTCAATATCAAACTTTCTACCAAACTTTCTATCAAACTCTCTATCAAACGCTCTATCAAATTGTTATGAAGAAGAGCTTGAAATAACGATAATGAATTCTCTACATCTCATTGACTTTCTCATTGACTTTCTCATTGACTTTCTCATTGACTTTCCCATTGACTTTCTCATTAGCTTTCTTATTGACTTTCTCATTAACTTTCTCATTGACTTTCGATAGATCACATATGAAGCACTGAATAGTTCACATATGAAGCACTGAGTATATCACATATGAAGCACTGAATACATTACATATGAAGCACTGAATACATGTTACGAGTGTGTCGAAATTGAATAGAGTTTTCTAGCCAACAAGTTCTAGGGGTTTTGACCCATGTTGAACCTCTAGCCTCAACACTCTATTCTAGCGCTTTCGATACTCGAGCAAACCTGCTTCGCTCTCTTTGTTTTGCCCTACTATAGATACAGCTCGGAATCTTCCTTTGATTTCTTCTGTATTCTTAATATTCTAGTTATAGCTACCTCTATTGATCAAACATTCTATTCAGCTACGCACTACCTCGCTGCAGTGTGGTTAGATTCTAGGCACGGTCTCAACATTATATTAAGAATTCGTTTACCACATGATATCGATTTCATTACCCATTCAAGCTACTTGACGAACAACGAAACGAGTATAAAGAAATTTGTTTTACCTGGTGGTTGACGCAATCGAAAGACAGAACAACACCAGAGGATCAATAGAATCAACGGCGAGGCTGTTTGAATTGCTAGAGAATCTACCGCTCATTAAGTATGCACAGTTCACTCGATTAAGAGAATCACGATAAAGAACCTTCGTGAATTGCTCTAGAATCAACTCATTCTCGTGAAGCAGACGAGTGAAAATAAGCTGTTCAACCCATCCCTTTCCCTCTTCGCCTCGAACCAAGCTCGTGAATCAGGCGAGTCAAAACAATCTGTGCCGTCAGATCAAATTAGTGAGCCTGCTACTACAAATGGCGTCCTCATAGTGAGCCTGCTACAATGACACTCTTCGTCAATGCAATGATCTACCTACCCTCATCGCCTTACCTATCAGTGAACCTGGTTCTACGTTCACATGCAAATAGTGAGTCTGCTACAATGACAAGCCGAAAGTTGACCTCTTCGATGAGCAAGTCGACTAGTGAGCCTGCTTCAATGACACTCTTCGTCAATGCAATGACCTACCTACTCTCATCGCTCGACCTACCAGTGAATCGATCTACCTCGCGTTCACATGCAACTAGTGAGTCTGCTTCAATGATCACTCTATTTCACATAGTGAGTCTGCTACAATAGACATTTGACGAGTTGGTTTGAATCAATAGAAAGATTGATAGAAAGACAGACATCAAGACTCTACGTCAGTGCTATGAACTACACTACAAGTCATAGAGACATGACTTTTAAAGAGAAGAAGATAATGTTACGAGTGTGTTGAGATTGAATAGAGTTTTCTAGTCAACAAGCTCTAGAGATTTTGACTCATGTTGAACCTCTAGTCTCAACACTCTATTCTAGCGCTTTCGATACTCAAGCAAACCTGCTTCGCTTTCTTTGTTTTGCTCTACTATAGATACAGCTCGAAATCTCTCTTTGATTTCTTCTGTATTCTTAATATTCTAGTTATAGCTATCTTTATTGATCAAACATTCTATTCAGCTACGCACTATCTCGCTGCAGTGTGATTAAATTCTAAACATGATCTCAACAATACATCACATATGAAGCACTGAGTATATCACATATGAAGCACTGAATACATTACATATGAAGCACTGAGTATATCACATATGAAGCACTGAATACATTACATATGAAGCATTGAATACATCACATATGAAGCACTGAGTAGATCACATATGAAGCACTGAATATATCACATATGAAGCACTGAATATACTACATGAAGCATTGAATATATCACATATGAAGCACTGAATATGTCACATATGAAGCACTGAGTAGATCACATATGAAGCACTGAATATATCACATATGAAGCACTGAATATATCACATATGAAGCACTGAATATACTACATGAAGCATTAAATATATCACATATGAAGCATTAAATATGTCACATATGAAGCACTGAATATGTCACATATGAAGCACTGAGTAGATCACATATGAAGCACTGAGTAGATCACATATGAAGCACTGAATATATTACATATGAAGCACTGAATATATCACATACGAGACATTGAATATACTACATATGAAGCATCAAAAGAGCAGTAAAGTTGATTTTACAAATCTGTTTCTTATTTTGCACTTTTAGAAGATTTGTCACTAAATTTGATGAAACTCTCAATAAATTTTAAAAAACAACACAGATTTTGCAATCAACGATATCTAATTAAAAAAACGTAGTGCAAAGCAGTTTTCATCGAAAATGATGATTCTCTCGTTCATCTATATAGTACTGAAATAATCATCAAGACAAAATCTTAATTGCGTCAAGTGTTTCATCAGATGATCAGAAATCATTTGATTGAACGTTCAAATTTTCATTGATCTGTTTATCTGTTTATGTTTACTCATACATATCTGCATACTTTCATTACTTATCTGCATCTGTCGTTATTTACATTGTACGCGTATATATCAATTTTTATCTCTTTTTATGATCATTTATTATGTTTCAATGCATCTGTACTCACTGTGCTTATAATCATTCGCTCGATCAATTTATTGAATCTAATTCTATGCATGTATTAGCTTTTTATTTATCTTGTCGTGTACATTTTATGCAGATTTGAATCGTTGTTTACTAATGATACACAGACAAAGAAACAATGATCATTACAGAATCTTGATTCTAATGTTCTTAATCTCACACGTCAATCAAAATAAACTTGCATCATTCTTGCACTATTGACGCGATCTCTTTCATCATCTTTACAACAATCTTCATCTTCTTCATCTTCTTTGTCTTCTTCATCTTCTTCATCTTCTTCACATATTTATTCTGTTCAATTTCGTTCTTCTTCTGCTGTCTTTTCACATATTCATTCTGTTCAATTTCGTTCTTCTTCTGCTGTCTTTTCACTATTGTGTACAGTCTCTTTATTGATCTTTATAAATCTTTTAAACTTTATACAGTCTTCTTGACAGACAACATCTGCTTCTCACTCAACTAACATTTCTTGCAATGCTTTTTAAAAGCTCATATTCAATTATCAGAGCAATGAACATACTTTAAAATTCTTTACGAAACGTTGTTTAAGCTGTACAGCATTGCATTGAAAGTTTAAGACTGTTTTCAATTTATATTTGTATATCATCTGTTGTTCTAAAGATGATGAGCTGCTCAATTCTTTATCAGATTCTTCATCTTTGATTAAAAGTTTTTTTGAGAGTGATACAACTCAGTTCAAACATTTTCTAAATTACATTCAAGATTACAATCATGCATTGATCTTTACATTTTGCATGTACACTGCAAACAAACATCTGACAAATTGACATGAAGTTCAAGCATTTATCATACATGATGAGTTGTATCATCTGCAAAGATCTTTACATTCAACTGTTCAAGAATTATTGTGCTTTGCACAACTTTACTTTCATGATTCTGCTCAGATAATCACTATGCGCTTGACTCAAAGTCTTGCTCTTCATGAAAGTCTTTTAAGACAGCTGAACAAGATGATATGAGCATGTGAAAATTCATTTATTGACATGTACAAGTCTGCATGAGAACAGCTTGAAACTGCTCAACAGAGTATGAATTTTATGCATATTATTCTAAATTTGCAGCTTAAGTTGATAGTAGAACGTGACTCTGATCAACAACATACAACTTTACTCATGATCAATGAAGTTGCTGTGTTTATTTCAGATGAGTATAATGAGATTAAATATCAAGATATCATTGTTGCAGAGTGTACAGTTATCGATGAAGAATCATGATTTCATCGTATCAATCATGATAACATCACATACTTTTCTTTACATTATGTACTATTCTTTTCTGAAGATAAATTAAGTTGACACTGAGCACTTTGATTGCATAACAATGATCACTCATGTATAAAGATTCATTACAGTCAACATGCATGATTGCAATATCATCTTTTCAAAAGATTAAATCAATACTTTATTGTACAGAAAGATTGATAATTATTTCAACAGTATATTGTTGATTGTTTTGTCATTATTGATCAGAGTCAGTTGAAATTCTTTTGTCATAATCAAAAGATTATTCACGCAGATATTTATAAAGATCTTATGTTATGAATGTGTCAAAGATTAAACTTTAATCAATTTACAGTGAACATGCTAGCGAGTTCACTGCATATTAATTAAAACTAGTCAACGATCTAGTCGAGATCTGATTTAAATCTGACTCAGGTTTGACTCAGATATGACTCAGCATCTTTTCTCTTCTTTAGCATCTTCTAATTAACTTTTATTATCTTCTAAGCAAACACACTTCTTTGTGTTACAAGTGATTAACAGATTTCTATGATAAACACATTTCTTTATGTCACAAACATTTTTTGAATCAACATCTTTCTTATGTTTCAACACGTTCTCTTTGAGACTAACGTCGATCTGAATAACTACTATATAGAGCATGTTCTTCTTGTCTTTTGTATCTTCTTTCTTCTGTATTCTTAAAGTCTTAGTTATAACTATCTTTATAGATTAAACATTCTAGTCACGCATGCACTCTGATTAGTTTCTAGACATGATTTTAACATTACTTTAAGAATTTGTTAATTACATGATACTGATCTCATTATTCATTCAAATTCACTCAACTGACAACGAGATGAATATAAAGAAATTTATGTATCTAATGATCAACGACATTGAAAGACAGAACAACATTAAGAAATTAATAAAATTAAGAGATTAAGATCTTGCATTGCTAGAGAATCTACAACTCATTCAGTACGCGCTCATTCAAATCAATTAATAGAATCAAGAGATTAAAATCTTGATTGCTTAAGAATCATCAAAAAAATTCTCTTAAATTAGTAACACTCTTCTTTGAAAACTAAACACTAGAACAGTGATCTCATCACATACTGTTGAGCATCACTCTTCGCTCAATCATCAATTCTACGCTATAACTTAATCATTTGTGAAAAATCTCTTTAAGAATTATCAAAGTCTTTATTCTTCTGTCACTTCAGATTCAGTCATTTATTCTGAGCTATCATCTTGCATATTGAAATATCTTAGAATCAACTTCATATGAAAACATCATCAATCTTTGTCTCATTCTCAAACTTTCAATGAATCTCTGAAAACTTCTATTCTTTGAGATATAAAAAATGTAAAGCAGTTACAACACTGAGTCAAACAAGACTCAGAAGTTTTTCTAGAAGATTTGAACAGTCTTTGAACTCAACGAGATCTAGATGTGAAAGCTTGTGAGCTATTTGACAAGATATTAAGTAAACAAATATGAAAGACTCATTTTGAGAAAATGAATCAAGTCAAAGAATGATTGAATCAATTGAATCAGACGCTTCAAAAGAAATTGATTGAAGCACAACATTAGACTGATCATGTCGAGTCAAGTACTCAACTCGTCAAGACTTGATTCAAGTCAGAATTCTTGACTTGAGTATTTGAGTTGAGTCAAGATGTTCAACCTGAGTATTCAAGTTGAATCAGAGAATTGAAATTGAGTATTGACTTAAAATTCTCGACTCGACTCGTCAAGACATGAAGATAGATAGATAGATATTCTATTATGACTTTCTATTATGACTTTCTACCATGACTTTCTATCAAATAACCTTCATGTTTCTCTATCATAGCTTCTCTTCATGACTCTTCTTCATGACTTTTCTTCATGACTTTTCTTCATGACTTTTCTTCATGACTTTCTTCATGACTTTCTATCAAACAGTCTTCATAGTTTCCCGTCATAACTTTCTACCATAGCTTTCTATCATAGTCTTCTATCAAAGCTTTCTATCAAACGATCTCTATGTTTCCCTTCATGTTTTTCTTCATGTTTTTCTTCATGTTTCTCTTTATGACTTTCTACCAAAAAGATAATGCAAAAAGGTAATGCAAAGGTGAAAAACCGGAAAAATTTCTATATTTAACTCTCTTAACGTCATTTTCGATTTCTTGATGAGTCAAATCGAAAATTTGAATCAAGTATTGACTTGAGATCAATATCAGGTCGAATCAGAATGTTGAAACTGAGTATTTGAGTTGAGTCAAAAGATTGATATCAAGTACTTGAGTCAAGTCAGAAGATTGATATTGAAACTCGACTCAACAATCAGTCTACGTGACAATATCAACTGCAATCATTTAAAAAAGTCACTTCTTTTTCTTTTATCTTATTCAATTCATTCAAGCAATCTCAAAAGCTTTTGAACTCATCTCTGTTTACTGATGAAAAAGAATCTATCTGAAATGATTGATAAGAAAAGATTCGTGACAAGCTAGAAATCAACGTCGATCATTTTGATTCTGATAAAGCTATACTGATTTATATTTACTTCAGAATCAATGAAGACGCAGTCAAAGTTATTCTAGCTTAATGTTAACAAGATTCATTGAATCTTTATAAAAAGATCAATGATCTTCTAAATGAACTTGCTCAGCTTTATGATGATTTCAACAAAGAGACAAACTTTCAAAGAAAATATGCTAATTTCTCTTAAGAAAAGAGCAAATTCAACAACTTTTATTTAATGTTTCAACGTCTGTTCTTTTATTTAAAGTATCACGAAAAGCAATTGATCATTGATTTACAAGACAAGATAGTTTATCATCTTCATGCAACTTGAAGTAGTCAATTGATTCAGTCAGAATCTCTGAATAAAATTCGTAATTATCTGATTCATTTGAACAATGAGCATCGAGTCATGAATGATATTAAAGAAAAGAAATTTCTGAACAAAGTTAGAAAGTAAGTCATCTTTGCTGATGAAGTTTCAAGAACTTTTTATAAAAAGATCAAAGTTACTACACTCATTAATCATTTAAAGTCGTGTGACGCGATTTTGACTAGCGTCAAAGAGATAAATCTACAAACTGAAAGCTGCTTCATTTGTCATAAGTCAGATCATTTCTCTAGAAAGTGCTCTGATCAAACTTCAAGAGTTAATGCATTAGAAGATGACGAGTTTAATTAATTTACATTGAACTTTAAGTCAGATTCTGATTCAAAAAACTAGTTATCTCTTTCAGAATCATCAAAGAAATAAAGATCATATCTTTGTGCAATCAAGTTAAAGTTCTATTGAAAGAAAACTATTTTGAGAAGTTATTTCTGATCAATGCTTCTTTTATCTCTCAGAGCAATTCTTTCAGTCTTTGCTCTTTGATAAACAGTGATTTCGTCGTCTACACGCTGATACATGACAAGCTAGTCAATAAAGTATGCAAGAAACTTGAAATACAATTTATATTACTAGTCAAAGAGAAGTTAATACGAGAATATGATGATAAGCTAGCTAAAAAGATTATTACTCATAAGATTCTACTCAATCTCACGATCAAAAGTTATAAAGAATTGACTGTGTCAATGCTGATAGCTGATATCAAGCATTATGAAGCTATATTGAGCAAATTCTGAATGAACAAAAATGAAATATTATTGAACATGAAACATGATACTATCATATTTTCTGATCAATTAAATATTTCTATTTCGGTTTTTTCAATTTCGTCAAATACAAAGCACTCAAGTTGATCATGATCAACTTCAACTTCTTCAGCAGCTCACAGCAAGATCTTTAAGATGCTTAAGCACTCAGTTTCATTCATTCAGAAAGAGTCTTTCTTAATTCAAAACATAGACATCATCTTTTTTCAAGCTCTGATAAATAGAAAAAAGAAGAATCAGACAGAGATTTTTGCTATGTTCATCAAAGACATTAATAGAAAAATCGTTTACAATACTCAATGCGAACTAGATGTCATAAACATCTTCTCAGTCAATGAAATGACTCAGAATTTAGAAGATATTAAAATCAAGCTATCATCAAAATATCAGAATTTTCTAGATGTTTTTGATCGAGCTCAAGCAGACAAGCTATCGTCTCATCATTCATATGATCATAAGATAAAGCTTACTAGTGACGCAACATCATCTTGCTATCGAGCATATTGAATGTCTTTTTACAAGCTTCAGAAAGTCAAGAAATATCTGAATGAGAATCTTTTCAAAGAATTTATAACTTTTAGCAAAGCTTTGTATTTCTCACTTATTCTGTTCATTCTAAAAGCAAATGAAGATCTATGATTCTGCGTTGACTATCAAAAGCTCAATGCTATTATCAAGAGAAATCACTATTCTCTATCACTTATAAATGAAATGATTGGAAAAATAGTTGATTGCAAGCATCTGACTCAATTAAATATCATTTCAACTTTCAACAAACTGCGAATGCATTTTGATAGTGAGAACTACACTATCTTTATCATCACTTTAAAAGCATACAAATCAAAGATGTTATCTTTTGAACTTATCAATGATTCTGTCTCGTTTCAGCAGTATATGAATGATGTTCTTTGAGACTTTCTAAATGACTTCTGTCAAGTCTATCTAAACGACATTCTGATCTACAGCAAAACTCAATAAAAACATCAACAACATGTCAAAATGATATTAAATCATCTACGAGAAGCTGATTTACAAGTAGATATTCAAAAGTGCAAATTCAACGTAGAAGAAATAGACTGATTGCATCAAGTCGAGTACTTAAGTTCAAGTCAAGTACTCAACTTGTCAAGACTTGATTCAGGTCAGAATTCTTAACTTGAGTATTTAAGTCAAGTCAGAAGATTCAATTTGAGTATTTGAGTTGAGTCAGAAGATTAAGATTGAGTATTGATTTGAAATTTTCAATTCGACTTGTTAAGACATGAAGCAAAGTACTACTAATATTCATCTGAGTGTCTGATAATGCAACAAAGTAATGCAATTGATTGAAGAAAATTCATGCTTGTTTATTTACTACTGCTAATCTGAGATTACTATTATCTCATCATTCTTCTTCTTCTTCTCGTACTTCTTCTCATACTTCTTCTTATACTCGTTCTCATTCTCAATCATATCTGCATCATCATCTCTCTTGCTAAATTTCATCTTCTTGTCATCATTGTCAATCTCAATGATATTATCAGATTCATCATTTGATGAATTTAGTGAATTAACTATCTTTCAATCAATCGCATTTTTTTCATTTGAAAATACGCTCATAAATTTGTTGAATTCTTGTATGACATCTGAATCATTTATCATCTTCAATTCATTCAATTCTTCATGATGTAAAATGCGTTGCTGAATTAATTCAATAGTAAATATCATGTATCTTGACATGTTTTTTCCAAGTTCATCTTGTTATGCAATAGTTTAATGCATACATTAGTCTTGTCTTTCACATCAAACACAGTACATACATCAACAGTAAAAGTAGTATTGAACGTTGTCTTCATGACTATTGCTTTGAACTTCGCTCGCTTTGCAGTCTTCTTCTCTCTCGTCTTCTTCATCAAATTCGTCTCGAAGCATTGAGCTATTATACAATCAGCTTTTGAAACACATATGCATTACTCAAATGCATTATCATGCAGACTCTTTCTCACTTGATCACTCATGATCATATTTTGCATATTGTTCTTCATTTTCATCTGCTTTGCTTTGATGACTTTCTGATAAACATTGATGCTTCTCAATTTGATGAGTTGTTTATAAAGAATCACTCAATCTGCACTTTGTTTGATATAAAGAGTTTTCTAATTTTCATTTCATCTCATTGCATGATTTCTACTTACAATTGACTGCAACTTGATTAATAGATTGAACATTCTGCGATTTTGATTAGTTTCAATGATAATGTATATAAATAATGCATAACAATCTTCTTATTTGATAGTGATGTTGAAGTGCTTTTTCTAATGAACTTAGTCATAATAGATGAGTGTAATGAATAAATGTGAAACGTAGAAAAAGTTAGAGTTAAAATAGACGTTGAGCATAAATAAAGTTAGAATTAGAATAAATGTAAAATGAAATGTAAGTAAAATTAAAGTTAAAGCTGAATGTTAGAATTTGTCAGAATCATGCCTAGATGATACAATCAATGAAGATCAGAGTTAATAGTGCTTGATCTTTAGAGATAGCTATAACTGAATATTAAAAATACAGAAGAAGATTGATACAAAAGCTTTTATTTATGTAATGTTCAGAGACTGTGCTAGACTTGAAAGAAATGTGTTTGTGACATGAAAAGAATGTGATGTAAATGAACAAGATGTTGATGAAAGAAAAGAATGTTGAGAAAGAAAAAGAGTGTTGAGTCATATCTGAGTCATATCTGAGTCAAACCTGACTAGCTCGCTGATTAGTTCTAATCATTACGCAGAAAACTCGCTAGCGTTCACTGCAAATTGATTAAAGCTTCAGCCTTGTTCAGTCTTGATACGCTCGTAACATTATTTCTTTCTTCGAAAATTCATGTTTGCATGAATGTAGTTCATTTACTCACTTTTGTTGATAGTTATTTCGATATTTAGCGCGATTTGTTTGAATATAGCTTATGAAATTCGTTCAAAACTTTCTCTGAGTCATTAAATTTTTCTTTATCGACATAGTATCATTCATCGTTTCTATCTAGGTTTGTTCATTTGACTTTGTACTGTATTCAATCTCGATAACGTCTGAAGTTCAATATATCATCTATCTTTCAATGTTCATCGTCTTTAATAGTGATTGATCTGAGTGATTCTGAATTCTGTTCTGATAGAAGATCTTCTGAATATAATCACAGTAGCTTTGAGTTGAACATCGAATACAGATGCTTCATGCTGACTGATAAATGAAGATGATAGAAGATACTCACTTTGACAGTGATTTGATAAAGATTTAACTGTTTGTCTTTCAAATCTTTGCAGAGTCTCGTTGTCTTGACGTTTCTGAAAGATAGTCAAACTCAGTCATTTACTTCATAGATGATGTCTCATTTATGTTTATTGATCTGAACTTCGATGATCAGCTTCGTCTTTTTCAATTGTTGACGGTTGAAGTTCAGTAACTCTTTCATTCAAATGACAATATCATCTGCTTTTTTAGCTTCAAGTCGTTCATGAGTGATTTCGTAGTCAGTCGTATCTGAATCGAAACTCATTTAAAGGTGAAATTCTTTATTGAAGTAGAAGAGAATCATTGAAGTTGTCAAGAAAATATTGAAATTGTCACTAAATTTCATCATAGATATTCATTTGACTTAGTCATTCTGCATGTAATTGCAGTAGATTCTAAGTTCGCGTTCAACGTCTTGATTGACTCATTTCAATTGATTGTTGATCTCAGAATGATAGACTGTGAATAAACTAGCTGTGATTCTCAGTCGCTTGCAAAGACTTTTTCACATAGTTAATATGAATTGAGAGTCTCTGTTTGAAACAATAGAACTGAGTAGATCATGCAGTCGATAAACGTTTCATAGCATGATTCAAATCATTTCTTCAACTGAGATGTCATCATCTTTTCAATGACAGAAAACATAGTGACGTTCTTTGATGAGACAATATATGATTATGCAAATGACGTTATAGTCTTCTGACAGAGATAGTTCAGTGATAAAGTTCATAGCTATATCTTTTCAGCGTTTCTGTGAAATTGAAAGAGAATGATAAAGTTCATTGATGCTGTCTCTAGAAGCTTTGCTTCACTGACAAGCATGACAGTTTTGAATGTATCATTGAATAGTAGCTTGATGATTTGACCAATAGTAGAAACGCTGAACTAGATTAATGATTCGTTTATTGTCAAGGTGAGAGATTGAAGATTGATCATGCACTTCTTGTAGTAATTTCGTGTGCATGTTTTCAGAGACTCACAGTAAATCTTTTCTAAATAGAACGTCGTCAATGATCTTGCAGTTCTTCAGTTTAGTGATATGAAATTTGAGCTTGTTTTCGTTCATAGCTTGTTTATATTCGCTGCAGAGCTCATCTGTTTGATTGATCATTCATACTCATTGATAGAGATTTGCTTTTGATTCAATAAATAGAACATCAACTTTATTGAGAGTCAAAATAGTCTGAAAACAATCTTCAAGATGCTGAGCTGATTCAGAGACGTTCACTAGAAACATTCTAATTAGAGCATCAACTTTAGTATTCATTTTATCTGATCTAAAGATGATCTGAAAGTTGAACTCTGATAAAATGTTCAGATAGTTGACTTGTCGTTGACTCAACTGTTTGTTTTTCATGAAGATCTTCAAAGTCTGATGATTGATGAACATCTGAATAAATAGTTCAGTGCATTTCAGCTCAAGTTGTCAGTGTTCGAAGCATTGAATAATGACTAGCAATTTCTTGTCATAAATGTGATAATTAATTTCAGCGAGAATCATGCTTTTGCTGTAGAAAGTCATCGAATGAAGAACTTTCTCGTCATCATACTGAGATAGTATTTCATCTTTTATATAGTTTGAAGCATTAGTCTTCAGAATAGCTTGTTGTTTGAGATTGAAGTGACGAAGTACTGAGATCAAGCTGACTTGTTTCTTTAGATTGTCAAAGACTTAAACACAGACTTCATTTCAAACAAAAGACGTGTTCTTTCTAGTCAGCTGAGTGAATGATTTGACTAGCTTCGAGAAGTTTTTAATGAAACAACGATAGAAGTTAACAAATCTCACGAAGCTCTGAATTTTCTTTAGATTGATTGAAGTGATTCAGCTGACTATGACTGTCACTTTGCTGAGATTCATACGAAGATCTAGTTCTGATACAATAACTTTTAGAAAGACAGTCTCTTCTACATTGAATTCGCACTTTCAAATATTTATCTGCAGTTTAGCTTCGCGTAGTCAACTCAATACTAGTTTGACATGATCTCTATGTTTCTTTCTTGTTTTGCTATAGATGAGAATGTCATCTAGATAGACTTGACAAAAGTTGTTCAGAAAGTCTCATAAAACATCATTCATATATTGCTGAAAGAAGGTCGATTCATTAGTCAGTTCAAATGATAGCATCTTGTATTTATATGCTTCTAAAGCAGTGATAAAAGTGATGTAATTCTCGCTATCAAAATGCATTCAAAGTTTGTTGAATGCTGATATGATGTTCAATCTAGTCAGATGCTTGCAATTCACTATTTTATCAATGATCTCGTCTATCAGCAATAGAGAATATCTATTTCTTTTGAAAATAGCATTTAACTTTCAATAGTTCATGCAGAATCAAAGATCTTCATTCGCTTTGAGAGTGAATAGAACGAGAAAGAAATAGAGAGTCTGACTAGAAGTGATGAATCTCTTCAACAGATTCTCATTTAAGTACTTCTTTACTTTCAGAAGTTTGACAGAAAACATTTGATAAACTCAGCAGCAAGAGAGCATTGAATCACTGATGAGTTCGATTTTATGATCATAGAAGCAATGAGAGAGTAGTTTATTCAATTGAGCTCAATCAAAAACATCTAGAAACTCATGATACTTTAATGACAGCTTCGCTTTAATATCTTTCAAATTCTGAGCTGTTTCATTGATTGAAGAGACGTTTAGAGTGTTCAAATCACACTGAGTATTGTACGCGATTTTTCTATTGATGTTCATCATGAATAGAGCAAAGACTTCAATCTTGTTCTTCTTTGAATGATTCAACAATGTTTTGAACAAAGCTGCGTCTATGCTTCGAATCAAGAATGACTCTTCTTGAACAGATTGTTTAAGCATCATAAAGGTTTTAGTCTGAGTGACTGAAGAGAACAAAGATGATTGCAATTAACTTGAGTGCTTTGAATTGAGAAGAATTGAAAAAATCGAAATAGAAGTATTCAATTGATTTGAAAAAACAATGACGTCGTTTTGCATATTCAATAATATTTCGTTTTTATTCATTCAAAGCTTACTCAATATGACTTCATGATGATTAATATCAGCTATCAGCATTGATACAGTCAATTTCTTATGACTTTTGATGATGAGATTGAGTAGAATTTTATGAGTGATGATTTTCTTAAATATCTTCTCATCATAATCTCTTATTAGCTTCTCTTTTGTCAGTGATATAGGTTGAATTCCCAGTTTCTCGCATATTTTATTGACTAGATTAGAATGTATGATCATGTAGATGACTGAATCACTGTCTATTAAAGAATGAAGATTGAAAGATTGATTCTGAGAGATGAGATGAGCATCAATTAGAAATGACTTTTCAAAGTAATTTTCTTTCGATAGAATTTCGTCTAGTTTGCACAAAGATATAATTTTTATTTCTTTGATGACTTTTGAAGAGATGACTAGTTTTTTGAATCGAAATTTGAATTAAAATTGAAGCGATTATATTTCTTGTTCACTGCATTAATTCTAGTAGATTGATCAAGACATTCTTTAAAGCTATGATCTGATTTATGACATATAAAACAGCTTTTGACTAGAATGTTTGCTTCTTTGATGCTAGTTAAAATCGCGTCGCGCGACTTTAGCTGATCAGACTTCGAGTGATCAACTGACTGAGTGACAATAGTCACTTTATGAAAGATAGTCTTAGAAAGATCATTGATGCGTTTGATCTTATTCTTGATCTCTTGAATGACTCGCTGATCATTATTCAAATGAATCAGATAGAAACGAATTTCTTTTAGAAAATCAGATTGAACTAGTTAATCTACTTAAATGAATTGAAGATGAAAATGTATTTTATCTTTCAGATCAGTGATCAGTTGCTTCTTGTGATAGTCTAGATAGAAAGATAGACGTTGAAACTGAGTATAGAATTTATTGAATTTCTTGAATTCTTGAATCAAGTTGTAGTATTTTCTACAAAAGTTGACTTCTTTATTTGAATCATTGAACAACTGAGCTAGCTCTTTCAAAAGATCTTCGACGATTCTATAAAGATTGACACAGTCACGTTCACATCTAGCCTGAGTGATCTCAGCTGCGTCATCGAATAATCTAGAATGTATATAGCTCAATTTGACTCATTCATTAAAAAAGAGATCGACGTTGATTTCTAGTTTATTCTGAATTTTTCCGTATCAATTCTTTCAAGTAAAATTCTTTTCATCAGTAAACAGCGAAGAATCAGGTATTTTTTGAGATCTAGAACGCTCAGAGTAGGTGAAATCAGAAGAAGTGTTTTCTTTAGCTTGAAGTTTAGTCTTCAACTTTTTGATTTCGTCTTCTTGTTGTTTATCTAACTCATAGAGTTGATCTGTTTCTTCATCAAGAGCTAAACTTCGAGCCTTTCAGATTTCGTAGAACACGAGAGATATTATCATTTCAGCAAATGATTCGTCATCTTCATGAATGAATGATGCAGCACTTGATGATTTCGTTCGTGATTTCAATGAATCAGCATCAGAGATCTGAGAGAAACGATTTCGAAATTCTTTGAAACACTCTTCAGTAGACGAACGATTAAACATGATGAGATTTGTTTGAAAGAAAAAGAGTTGAATGAATGATGATGCTTGATGATTGAAGAAGAAAGATGTATAGAATGATGTTTAATCTTCAACAAAAAAGATGAGATTTGTTTGTTGATTTGATTAATTCTCTAGCAAACAACGAAGATTCTTTATCGTTGAATCTATCAATCGATTTGATTCTTGAGCAATTCACGAAGCTTCTTTATCGTGATTCTCGTAATCGAGTGAACTTTGTGTACTTAATGAGTGATAAGTAGTCTAGCAATTCAAACAGTCTCGTTGTTGATTTTATTCAACTCTCTAGTGTTGTTCTATCTTTCAATTATTGTTGATCATCAAATAAATGAATTTCTTTAGACTCATTCTGTCTAGACGAGTATGTTGAATGAGTAATGAGATCAGTATCATGTGATTAACGAATTCTTAATATAATGTCAGAATCATGTCTAAATGATACAATCAATGAAGATCAGAATTGATAGTGCTTGATCTTTAAAGATA
>JAABUK010006854.1_pt1 | contig 16752 bp, 9 predicted proteins | sample 5559141 | NCBI WGS metagenome assembly JAABUK01 (sample SAMN10711869, study PRJNA513367) | rock metagenome | isolation source: Antarctica rocks | place: Antarctica: Victoria Land, Pudding Butte nord | collected 2016-01-03
CGGCCTTTCTTCGACAGCGCCGTGAGACGCTTCCGTGCCTGCCAGACGGTCCAGGGCCGACTGAAACGGACCTCGCCGAGGTCGTGCACGACCGCCCCCGCCTCCCGCAGCTCGGCGGAGAGTCGCCCCTCGAAGCAGAGGGCGAACTCTTGCCGGAGGCCGGGGCTCAGGTCCCGACACTCGGCCAGGGTGCGCAGGAACGTCTCGACGCCCCCGAAGAGGTTCCCGGCGACACAGTGCAAGACTCTCAGCGGTTCAGACATCGATGGGTCGGGTTCCGGCTCGTGGGGAAGCATCTCTGGGGAGGAGCGTGCGTCGATCGAGTCAATAGAAACCGCTCGGGACGAGGACCGGCCGTTCGGTCTCGCCGGTGACGCGGGGCTGGGCGAGCACTTTGAGGTAGATTGCCATGCTCCGCTCGGCCATGACGCGGTGGTCGAACTCCGAGGCGGCGCGGCGGCGGGCGGCGGCGGTGAGCCGGCCGCGAAGGCCGGGCTCGGTCAGGAGGCGGCGGGCCGCGGCGGCGAGCGCCTGAGGGTCGTTCACGGCGACCGTCAGGCCCGTCTCCTCGTGGCGGCTGACCCAGGGGACGCCGCTGTGCGGGATCTGTGTGTTAATCACCGGGCAACCGCTGGCCATCGCCTCGACCTGAACCAGGCCGAACGCCTCGCTCCGGGCGATCGAGGGGAACCAGAAGGCGTCGGCCGCGAGGTAATAGGGGAGCACGTCGAGCGACGACGGGAAGGTGCCCAGGAAGACCACCCGGTCGCTAACACCCAGCCGCTCGGCCTCGGCCTGAAGCTCCGGCCGGTTCGGGCCGTTGCCGACAAGAAGTAGACGGCCCTCGACGTGCGCCAGCGCCCGGACCGCGTTCAGGAAGCCCTTGTAGTAGACGAGCCGGCCCGTGCAGAGCCAGAGCGGGCCGCCCCGCGCGTGTTCCTCGCGAATTCGGGCGGCCCGGGCGCGCGCCTCGGCCGGGGGGTCCAGGTACGGCGAGAGGTCGATGCCCAGGGGCAGCACGTGGACGCGGTCGGCGTATTTCTGGAGGAAGGTCGAGCCTTCCTGGTAGACCGGGCTTGTCGGCAGGATCGCGCGGACGCGGCGGTACGCCATCTGCTCCAGCGGCCGGAAAAGCGCCTTGCGGAGCCGCTGGTGGATCACGTCACTGTGGTACGTGACGACCACCGGCGGCCGGGGCCGGGCGGCCAGCAGGGTCAGGATCATGGTCGGGTTGGGGACGTGCAGGTGGAGGATGTCGGCCTCGACACGCCGGACCTTGCCGAGCAGGCCGGGGCAGAAGTCCAGCTTCATCCCCGACCCGGCGCGGCCGAACCGGGTGACCTCGACCGGGCCGTCGGACTCGACGGCCGTCGGGCCGTCCTTGTGGTTCACGCAGAAGACGCGCACCGACGCCCCCAGGTCGGCCTGGGCGCGCGCGATCGTGCGCACGTGCGTCTCGATCCCGCCGGGGGCCGGCGGGTAATACTTCCCCAGGTGACAGACCTGCAAGGGTTTCATGGGTTCTTTACTTGCTGCATGCCGCCCCCGTCCGTGGGTCCCGGATCAGGCGTCGGCCACCCGGCCTCACGCCCCGAAGAGCGAACGGTTGTCTCGGACCCAGGCGATCAGCCGGTCCACACCGGACTCGACCGAGACTTTGGGTCGCCAGCCCAGGAGCCTCCCGGCCTTACGGACGTCGGCCACGAAGACCCGCTGGTCGCCCGGCCGCCAGTCCGAGAAGGGCGGTTTCAGAGTCCGGCCGGAGGACGTCTCCAGTCTGGCCACGAGTTCCCGCAGGCTCAGCGTGTTCGCCGGCCCGCCACCGATATTGAAGACCTCGCCCGACACGGAGTCGATCCGCTCCAACGCGGCGGCGTAGGCGTCGATCAGGTCGCCGACCCAGAGCGCGTCGCGGATCTGCTTGCCGTCGCCGAAGATCGTGAACGGCTGGCCGGTCGTCACGGCGACGCAGAACCAGGCGACCCAGCCCTGGTCCTCGATCCCGAACTGGCGGGTGCCGTAAATACAACTCTGCCGGAAGACGACCGTTTTCATCCCGTAGATCCGCGCGTAGTCGCGGACGTACTGGTCGCCGGCCCCCTTTGAGCATCCGTACGGGCTGTGGAAGTCCAGCGGCTCGGACTCGTCCACCCCGTCGGGACGGTCTTCGTAGGCATACCGGCCGTCGCGCTCGACCACCCGGACGTGCTCCAGGTTGCCGTAAACCTTGTTGGTCGAGCTGTAAAGGACGGCCGGGCGTCCGCCCGCGTCCGTGCGGACGGCCTCAAGGACGTTGAACGTGCCGAGGGCGTTGATCTCGAAATCGGACCGGGGGTCGGTGACGCTGGTCGTGACGGCGACCTGGCCGGCGAGGTGCAAAACGGCGTCGGCGTCGGCGTGGCGGGCGACGACCTCGGAGACGGCCTTGGCGTCGCGCACGTCGGTCTTGACGAAGTCGGTGACGCCCTGATCGCGGAGCCAGGCGAGGTTCGACTCGGCCCCACGGCGGCTCAGGTTATCGACCAGGACGACGCGGTGGCCGGCCCCGTGCAGCGCGGCGGCGGCGTGACAGCCGATGAAGCCCGCCCCGCCCGTAATCAGCCATTTCTTCATGCGTTCCGCCCGTTTCGTTGCGGAGTCAGACCCGCCGCCGCGTACACCCCGGCCCACTCGCCGGCCAGTCGCGACCGGTCGAACCGGGCGACGGCTTCCCGCCTGCCCGCGGCGCCGAGGGCCGCACGGAGAGTGGGGTCGGCGATCAGCCGTGCCACCGCGGCGGCCAGCGCGGCAGGGTCACCGGGCGGGCAGCCGAGGGCCGAGACGCCGTCCTCGAACAGCTCCGACGCCCCGCCCGTGCGGGACGCCACCACGGCCCGGCCGCACGCCATCGCCTCGACGATCACGCGGCCGAAGGGCTCGGGCCGGGTGCTGGCGTGGACGACCACGTCGAGCGCCCGGAAGACGTCGGCCGGCTCCGCCTGGTGCCCGGCGAACCCGACCCGCCCGGAAAGCCCCGCCGCCGCGGCCATCGCCATGAGCCCCTCCGCCGAGTGCTGCGATCCGGCCGATCGGTAAAGCGGCCCACCGACAATATAGAACCTCGCGGGCAGGTCTGTCGGCAGCCGGGAGACGGCCTCAAGGAAGACCTCGTGCCCCTTCCACCGGGCGAAGGTCGCGACCAGACCGACGCGCACCGTCCCGGCCGGGGCGGGGTCCATGCCGGATTGCGCGTCGAGCCAGGCGCCGGCCCCCGGCCCCGGCGCGAACCGCGCGAGGTCGGCCGCGTTGTAGACCGCGTCCACCGGCACCCGGGCGCCGAGGACCCGGCCGGCGTCCTCCGCGACCGCCCGCGAGACGGCCACGCCGCGGACGCCGCGCCGGGCCGACCAGCGTAAGAGCCGCGCCATGACCGCCCGCGAACCCAGGAAGTCGTGCAGGTGCCAGACGACCGGGACGCCCCGGGGGGCGGCCCAGGCGCCCAGGACGTGCGCCTTCATCCCGTTGGTCTGGACGAGGTCGGGTCGCGCCGCCCGGAGTCGCCGCCGCAAGAGCCGCAGGTACGACGACGCCGCCAGGGCCGCACCGGGTCCTCGCGCCGCCAGGGCCAGACGCCCGCCACCGCGGGCGCCCAGCGAAAGACCCGCGTCCCCCAACGCGGCCAGCCGGCCGGGCATGGGAAGTAGCTCGCAGGGCACGCCCAGGTCGGCCACCGCCTCGCGCAGCGGGCCGTCGTCCCCGAGGAAGACCGTGAGCGACCAGCCGGGCCGGTCGGCCCGGAACGACGCCAAAAGGTCGAGCAGGCACATCTCGGCCCCACCGATCACACCGGCGGGGCTCAGAAAGGCGATCCTCAAGGGACCGCCCGGGGCGGCGTGACCGGGCCCCGCACGGGCCGCCCCTGTAGGAGCAAGGATTTGGCGTCGATGTGCTCGACCTCCTGGAAGAGCCACGACATCAGCCGCAACTCCAGCCAGACCAGGGCCAGCGCCAGGGGCATCATCATCCAGCCGGCCAGGTCGTGCGCGATCTTGTCCCCGGCGACCTGACCCATCCGGTGGTAACAGACCGCCGTCGCGGTGATCCGCAAGATGTTGCTGACCAGCGCGATCGGCACCGCGCTGAGCATCAGGACGACCCGCTCCCAGGCCGGCCGCTGCACCAGGATGACGGTCGCCGCGATCAGGGTCACGAAGCTCAGGAGCATGGAGAGCCCGTTACACGCCCGCGCCACCTCCAGCGGCGTGGCGCCGATGATGATCACGTTGCCCTCGGACATCACGGGCAGCCCGAACAGTTGCAGGAGGCTCACGCTCCCCATCGTCGCGAGCCTTTGCAGCGGCTGCGCCAGCCACTGGTTGAGGCTCGTCGGCAGCGGGAGCATGAACAGCAGGAAGATCACCGCCGGGTACGCCACCCGCAGGAGGTGCCAGCCCCCGACCGCCAGCACCAGGCCGGCGACCACGAAGGGGATCGTCGCCGTCTCGACGAACTGCTCGTTCCACTCGTAGAGCGGGTACCGGACGGCCACGACCGCCAGCAGCGGGAGGAACAGCAGGGGCCACCAGACCGGCGTCGTACGGGACCGGACGATCATCGACCTCCGGCTCCAGAAGATCATGGCCGCGATCGGGATCACGAAGAACCCGTACGAGTAATTCGGGTCGCGGTTCCACTGGTCCACGAGGAAACGGAAGCTCGGCTCGTAAGCCAGGACCAGGGCCGCGGTCGCGGCCACGGCCGTCAGCACGTCGTTGAGCCCCGGCCTCCACGGCAGGGCACCGCCGCCCCCGGGACGCCCGGCGGTCGGGTCGGGGGCCTTCGCATGGAGTGTCGCCACGGTCGTCATCCCCTAGAGTTGTCGGAACCCGATCCCCGTCACGCGCCGGCAGGCCGACCCCCGCGCGCACTCCGTGCCCGTCGGTTGCGCGGGCGACCGTGCCGCGCCGGGGCCTCCCGCGCCTGGGGCCGTCCCCAGGCGAACCCCGGCGCGGGGCGCCCCGCCCGCCGCCCTCATTCTTCGACCGCGGACGTCGGCACGTTGCCGTAGACCGAGCTGCCGTAGCCGTACCCGTCATAGCCACCGTAGGTCGTTTCCACCGACCGGACCCCGTTGACCACCACCCCGATGACCGGAACCCCGACGTGCGCCAGCCGTTTGTTGGCGCGCTCCACCAGCGGGTACCGGCTCGTGTCGTACCGGACGGCGAGGACGGCGCCGTCGGTCCAGCGGCCGATGGTCAGGGCGTCGGGCACCGGGAGGACGGGCGGGGCGTCGACGATGATCATGTCGAAGCTCTCGCGCGCCTGGGCGATCAGCTTGCCGAGGCGGTCGCCCTGGAGCAACCGGCTGGGGTCCACCCGCGGCGTCCCGGCCGGGAGCAGGTGGAACCCGCCGGCGTCGCCGACGACGACCACCACGTCCTCGGCGAGCATCTCGCCGCGGAGGACGTTGATGAGCCCGGGGCTGTCGGCGGAGTCGAGCATCCGGCTCAAGGTCGGGTTGCGGAGGTCGGCGTCGATCAGGAGGGTCATCAGGCCGGCGTTGACGCAGCGCTCGGCGAGCTGCGCCGCCAGGGTCGTCTTGCCCTCCGACCCGCAGGCGCTGGTGATCAGCACGCAATGGCGGTCGCGGCCCCACTGGTCGCGGCGGGCGCAGAGGGCGACCCGGAGGTGGTCCAGGCTCTGGACGAACTCGTCGAGTTGCCGCTGGGCGCGTGCGTCCCCGGAGGTCGCCGGGGGACCGCCGTCTCGGGAGACGGAGCCGATCCGGATCTGCGGCAGCGGCGGGACCACGCCGATGACCTGAAGGTTCATCCGGGTCGATAGCTCGTCCGGGTCGCTGACCCGGCCCCCGCGGAACTCCAGGAGCAACATCAGGCCGGTGACGATCAGCCCGACGAGGAACGGCGCGGAGGCCATGACCTGTTTGCGGCGGTCGCCGTTGGGGCGGACCGACGGGGTCGCCTCGTGGACCAGCTCGACGCGGGCCGTCGGGTTTCGAGACTCGAACCGTAACTGGTTCAGGGTCTCATCGACCCGGTCGAGCACCTTCTCGGCCCGTTCGAGGTCGCGCTTCGCGTAGACCAATTTATTCTGCTCGGCCAGGGCCGACGTGTTCGCGATCTTGACCTTGTCGAGCCGGTTCTGAAGGCTGTCCCGGTGCGTCATCCTGGCGTTAAGCTCGATCTCGGCCTCTTTGATCGCGTTGTCCGCACCCAGGTCGACCGGGCCGGAGGCGAGCTTGCGCTTGAGCTGGGGCTCTTTCTGGACCCAGAGGGCCTGCCACTGTGCGTCAAGGTCCTTGATCCGTTCGTCCGCCCGGACGTACGCCGGGTCGCCGTGGCTACGGACCAGGTGCGCGACCTCCTTCAACCTTTGCTTCTCGCGCTCGATCCTGCCCTGAAGGGCCGACACCTCGGGTTCCGCCAGGAACAGCTCGGCGATCTGTTCCCGGGAGGGCTCTCCGCCCTGCGCCCGGGGGACGTCCTTGAGGCTGCGGAGCTGGTCCAGCCTGGCCTTGGCCGTCAGCACCATGATCTCGACGCTGGTCAGCTCTTCACTCCAGCGGCGGTAAGCATCCAGGGAGGCGTTGCCGCGGTCCTTGACCGCGGCGTTGTCGGCCTCGTTCATGTTATCGGTGAGCGACTGGACGACTTTCCGGCGGTCCTGCACGATGGAGTTCTGCTCTTCCCGGGTGACCTTGAGGAGGTCAATCTTCTTCTGGTTCGAGGAGTCGTAGATGGCCGTGGCGTGTTTGAGGTAAGCCTCGACGACCGCGTTGACCAGCTTCGCCGCCTCGCCGGGCATCGAGGACGCCATCTGGATCTGGATGAACTGGGTCCGCGGGACGATGTAGACCTGAAGCGCGTTCTTGTAATCGAACTCACGGTCCACGGAATTCTTCAGCAAAGGCATGCCGGCCAAGTCGGGATGATCGGAAAGTGCCGCGCCAATGATGATCGGGTTGGTGATCGACGAGGCCTGGTTCTGCATGAACTGGCCGAAGTCGATCTGCTGCGAGCCCGACCCCGCGATCGTGGTCGTGTCGAATTCGACCTTGACCTGCGAGACGGCATCGAAGGTCGGCTGGATCTTCGTGTAGGCGAACGCCACCATGCCGGCGGTCCCGGCGACCCAGAGCAGCAGCGCTTGCCACCAGTGCCGGCGCAGGGCGCGGCCGACCATCTTGACCGAGAACTTCTTGCCCCCGAGAGGCGGGGGCACGTCCTGGCGGTAGTCGTCGGCGTACTCGCCCTGCGAAGGCGAGAGCGGCGGGGCCTGCGACCGGCGTACCGGCAGCGAATCGTCGGAACGGCCTGAGGAGTCCTTCATGGGTGTCCTGCTTTCCCTGGGAGAGAAGGTCCGCCCGGACCTCAGGAGGGGGGGGACGTTTTCGCCTTCATCCGGCGGTCGATCTCGGGCAGGAGCTCGTTGAGGAGCGACTCGCAGGGGTTACCCACGTCGCGCTTCTCGCCCTGGTTGACGTGCCGGGCGAGGTGGATCTTGTACATGCTGGGGATGCGCTCGAAGTACTTCTGGACGCCGATGCTGGGGTTCCAGCGGCCCTCGTACCACCAGCTATAATAGACCTCTTGAAGCTCGCCCGGGGCCCCCTCCCCCTTGGAGTAGACGAGGGAACGGAACGGGGCGGCCGTCTTGCCGACCTTGATCTGCCGGGTGTCGGGGCCGGCGACCTGGGCGTACCCGGCCGCGGGGTAGCAGACCTCCGGCGAGTGGACGTACATCTCGACGGCCGGGCCGTATTCGAGGATCAGGTCGATGGCCGCCCCGGTGTCCTGGTTGACGTACCGCCGGGTGACGATCTGGTCGGCCCCGGTCGCTCGCGCGATGAGCGGGTCGAGGACGGTGTCTTTGCCTTTCCAGGGACCGAGCGCGTTCGGGATCTCGGCCAGGCGGATCGCCGGCCCGCGGCGGACCGATTCGAGCCGTTGCTTGATCCGGTCCGACTGCCCCTTGCGGATCGCCGCGGAGCCCACCAAGATGGCACACGCCAACGCGACCCGCAGCCAGACCCAGGCGGCGCCGGCCCACGGGGCGCGGGCGGCCCGTGCGGGCCGGGGTGGGGCACTCGGCGACGGGGGGGGCGTCGATAGGTCGGTTGCGCTCATGGCTCTCCTGTCCAGGCGGACGTGCGGGCGGTGAGAACCCGGTAGCGGGGTGGCGGGCGGGACCGGGACCGCCCGGAATCCGGGACGGGGCCGCGCGACGGCCGGGCACGTCCGCAGGCCGTGGGCGGGTCCCGTACAGACCGGTCACGCAATCGACCGCGTGGCGTCCATGCTTGTATCATGGCTCTGGGTACGTCACAATGCAAGCCGGAATCCGCCGATCGGCCCCCGCGGCGCGGGTACGCCCGTCGGGTTGATTCGCGGCAACATCTCGCCGCCAGACCTCTTCGGATTGCAGGAACGCCCCTCCTTGTCCTAGGATACTGGCGTACGTCCCGCGGACGCACGCGGCCCGCCCCGGCGACGACGCGGGCGGCGGCGCACCCCCGCAGGCCGCCGGACGTCGGACCGCGGCGACCCCGCCGAGAGACCTCCCTCCGACCGCACCGCACCGTTTTTGAGGTACCGACCCCGTGAGCACGATCGACCCCCCCAGGCAACGGAGCCGACGCCTCAACCTCCGCGCCCTCATCATCATCGTCGTCGGGATCGTGGTCCTGGTCCCCGGGTTCCTCGGTATCAAGATGCTCACCGACCAGCACGGCGCGAAGGCCTTCCTCAGGGAAGCCAAGACCCAGATCGCGCAGGGCAAGACCCCGCTGGCCGTCAGCTACCTGAACCGCTACCTGGAGTTGGTCCCCGACGATCTGGAGGCGCTGGAGCTTAAGTCGAAGGTCCTTTTCGACGCGGCGCACGAGCCGTACCAGGCGATGGAGGCGTTGAAGGTCCACGGTCAGATGATCGCCGCGAAACCCAATGACGCGCGCTGGGAGCAGGCCCGGCGGCGGATGGTCCGGCTCAACCTGATGGTCAGCCGGTGGCGGTCGGCGCTTGGGGTGGCCGAGAAGTTGACCGGGGATGACGCCGAGGTCCACCTGCTCAAGGCCCGCGCCTGCGCGGCGATCGGGCTGTCCGAGAAGGACGACGCCATGATCGAGCGGGCGCGGAAGGAGTACGAGACGGCCGAGGCCCGATCTCCCGGGGACGTCGAGTCGGCCGAGGAACTGGCCCGGATCTACCGCGACCGCAAGGAAGACCCGGCCAGGGCCCTTCAGGTCTTGAACCAGGTTGTCCTGAATACCGGGAATGTCCCCAAGAAGCACTCCGCCGCGCTGCTGGCCCGCGCCCGGCATTACGCCAGCGCTCTGGTCCTTGAGAAAGACCCCGAGGGCGTCGAAAAGGCGACCCGTGACGTTGACGACGCGGTCCGCGACGACCCATCCGGCCTGATGCCCAGGCTGATGGCCGCGGAGATCGCGTTGCAGCGACACCAGCCCGAGGCGGCCCGCCAGCACTTGAAGGCGATCGGCCCCGACCGCCTCAAGGACGTGCGCGACGAATTGCGGGTGAAGAACCTTGAGGGGATGATCGACCTGGCCGAGTCCCGCCCCGAGGAGGCGATCCGGAGCTGGCGGGAGGGCCTGCTGGAGATCGGCGGGAACGACGCGAATCTGACCTGGCAGCTCGCGCACGTCCTCCTTGAGGTCGGCCGGGTGTCCGAGGCGGAGCCGCTGCTGAACCAGTACCGGCGGCTCGTCGGGGGCGACGAGCCCGACCCGAAATACTTGTACCTGAGCGCCCTCGCGTTGCTCCGGTCGAACCGGCCCGCGGAGGCCGCCAAGATCTTCGAGAAGATCCGGAGCAAGGTCCCCAAGGGGCTCGAGCCGCACGTCAACTTCGCCCTCGGCCAGGCGTGCGAGCTGATGCGCGACCAGGGCCGGGCTCGCGAGGCCTACCAGCTCGCCGCCGACGGCTCGCGGAAGTGGGCGCCGCCCTGGAAGGCGCTGGCCCGGATCCAGAACCAGTCCAACCCCGAGGAGGCGAACGCCACCCTCCAGCGCGGCCTGACGCTGAGCCCCGACGACGCCGACCTGCTCGCCGCCCGGGCACAACTGCTCTACCTCGAACAGCTCAAAAAGCCTCCGGAGCAACGTGTCCTGGGCGAGGTCGAGCGGCTGCTCGCCCGCGCCGCCAGGGCCGCCCCCGGTTCGGCCGAGGTCGCCCTCTTTCAGGCCGAGTTCTACGGGTCTAACGGCCGGACCGAGGACGCCCTGGCGTTGCTCAAAACGGCCTGCACACTGTCCCCGAAGGTTCCCACACTCTGGCTCGCGCGGGCCAACATCCTGAACAACCAGAAGCGCCTTGGGGAGGCCCAGGACGTCCTGATCGAGGCGACGAAGGCGGCCGGCCCTCAGGCCATCTTCTTCATCACGAGGGCGACGATCTCGGCGCGCCAGGGGCACCTCAGCGACGCCCGGAAGGTGATCGTCGCGGGCCTGGAGAGTGTCCCCAAGGAACAGAAATCGCTGCTCTGGAAGAGCCTGGGCGAGTTCTACCAGGCCCAGAAAGACTACGTCTCCGCCGCGCAGGCGTTCCAGGGCTGGGCAGCGCTCCAGCCCGAGAACCCCGAGCCCCGGCTCGCCCTGTTCCAGGTCGCCATGCTCAAGGGCGAGGATTCCGAGATCAAGAAGTACACCGACGAGCTACGTTCCGTCGGCGGCGACCGGAGCTACTTCTGGCGGTACGCCCGGGTCGAAGACCTGTTGCGCGTCCGCAAGGGCCCGCCCGACGACGCGGCCGACGCCTCGCGGTTCGACGAGGCGGCGCGGCTGGTCAAGGAGATCGAGGACAACGACCCGCAGCTCGCCCTCGGCTATATGCTGGACGGCCGCCTGGCGGAGCGTCGGAAACGGGACGCCGACGCCGCCGGCGCCTACCGCAAGGCGCTCGAACGGGGCGCCGGACAGCCCGCCCTGACACCGCTGGTCACGCTGCTGGCCCGGGGCAAGCGCCACGACGAGATCGAACAGCTCCGCAAGGCTTACCCGACGCTCTCCACGGGGATCGAACAGGTCGAGGTCCTCCAGGCCGTGAAGGACGGGGACAAGGCCCGCGCCCGGGAACTCACCGAGAAGCTCGTCGAGGGCGACCCCCAGGCGTTGGACATACGCAAGTGGGAAATTGAGGTCTTGCAGGCCATGGGCGACCCGAAGCAGGCCCAGACGAAGGCCCGGAAGTGGATCGCCGAAAAGCCCTCGGAGGCGACCCCCTGGTTGCTCCTTCTGATGCTCCAGATCAACGCCAAGGACCCGGCCGCCGCCTCGGAGACCATCGAGCAGATCCGCCGCAACGTCAAGACCGACCGGCCCGAAATGTTGCTTGCCCAGTGCTACCGCGCCACGGGCGACCTGCGGAAGGCCGCGGCCAGCTTTCAAGACGCGATCCAGCGCTGGCCGGACGACTTCAGCGTGCTCGGCGCGGCCGTCTCCTTCTACGAACAGGTGGGGCTCCGCGGCGAGGCCGAGGAGACGCTCCGCCAGATCCGCCGCCGCGACACGTCGAACACCTGGGCGACCCGCAAGCTCGCGCTGAGCCTGGCGGCACACCCCAACGACCGCCCGGCCTGGGATGAGGCCCTCGCCCTGGTCGGGCCCGAGGTCCGACCCAATGACGAGCCCGACGACCAGATTATCCGCTCCGCCGTCTACGCGCAGGGGCCCGAACCGGAACACCTCCGCAAGGCCGGGGAAATTGTCCGCGGGCTCCTGACCGAGTTGCCCGACCGACTCGACCTCCACGAGCAGTACGCCCGGATGCTACTGGCGGCCGGCGACGTGAAGGCCGCCCGCGAGCACGCCGCGAGGGCCGCGACGAGCGAGGCCGCCAAGCCCGAGACCATCCTCCTCTACGCCAGCATCCTCCTCGCGACCGACGACCTGACCGCCGCCGAGGAACAACTCTCCCGGCTCTCCAAGGTGGACCCGAACGGCCTGCCCGTGGTCGAGCTGAAGGCGCGGCTGCTTTCGGCCCAGGGCAAACCGGAGGAGGGGGCCAAGATCCTGGAGAAGGCGTACGAGCGGTACGCCCCCACGCCCGACGGCCTGGTCGTCGCCGGCAAGATGGTCCAGATCTTGACCGCCATGAAGCAACCCGAGGCCGCCGAGCGGGTCGCCCGCCGTGCCGCCCAGGACGACCCCCGCGGCCTCTGCCTTCTGGCCGAGTACCAGGCCGGGCGTGGCCGGCTCGACGACGCCGCCGAGGCCCTCGACAAGGTCGCCAAGGGGGGCAACGGCGCCCTGGCCGAGGCGTCCGCCCTGGCGATCGCCGTCCGGCCGGGCGCCGACCGGCGCTGGGCGGAGACGGCCAGGCGGCTTTGGGACGCCGACCCCAAGCGGAAGGACGCCGCGCCCACCGTGCCGAGCCTGGAGCGCCTGGCCATGCTCCTGCACGTCGAGCGCAACTTCAAGGACGAGGTGGCGACTTACCGCAAGATGCTCGACATGAAGCCGTCCGATTACATGTTCGTCAATAACATGGCGTGGAGCCTCTCCGAGGAGCTGCACCAGCCCGAAGAGGCGCTGAAGGTGATCGGGACGGCGGTCGAGAAGGTCGGCAAGAAGCCCCACATCCTCGACACGCGTGGGGTCATCTACACCCGTCTCGGTAAGTACCCGGAAGCGGTCAAGGACCTGGAAGCCGCGTCGGGCAGCCTTCGCGACCCCTCGGTCGATTTCCACCTCGCGCGGGCCTACCTCAAGATGGGCAAGCCCGAGGAAGCCCGCAAGACCCGCGAGCGTGCCCTCAAGGCCGGCCTGGGCCGGGAGCGCCTTCAGGAGTCGGAGCGGGCCGACTGGGACGCGGTGATGAACCCGTGACCGTCGTAACCGCAGGCGGTCGGGCGGCCGACGCCCGGGCTCGGGGGGGCGGTCCGCGATGAGCCACAACGGCCACGAGACCGAAGGCCCGCTCTGGGCGGACGGCGACATGATGTTCCGGGTCGGGGGGGTCGCCGGCGAGTCCGACCGCCTGGTCAAGGTCCGCCGCCCCTTCGCGCTGATCGGACGGTCCGCGGACGCCGACATCACGCTCGACGACCGGGCCGTCAGCGCCCGCCACGCCTATCTCCACCTCGACCCCCGCGGGGTCTACGCCGTGGACCTGGTGACCCGCACCGGGACCCGGATCAACGGCACCGGCCGGATGGTCGGGTGGCTCCGGCCGGGCGACTGGGTCGAGGTCGCCGGCCGGCGGATCGAGCTGGTCCGGATCCGTCTCGGCGGGGCCGTCGTCGAGCCGCCGCCCTGCGAGGCCGATATGCTCGCCGATAACGCCCACGAGGCGCTCGTCGGCGTGGTGCTGGAGCCGCGGCGGTCGAACGACCCGCCCTGGGAGCTGGGCTCCGAGCTGGTCTTCCTCGGCTGGTCGGCCTCGTGCGGCATCCAGGTCAAGGACACGGCGGTCTCGCGGACCCACTGCGCCCTGTTCCGGTCCACGAAGGGGGCCTACCTGGTGGACCTTTGCGGCCGGCAGACCTGGGTGGAGGAGCACGCCGTCCGGGGCGCCTCGCCCCTCAGGGACGGGGACCTCATCACCATCGGCTCGACCCAGTTCACCGCCCGGATCGAGCACCCGGCCCGGACCGGACCGGAGCCGCCCCGCGCCGCGGCCCGGGGCGCCCACTCCACCCAGCTCGCCCGCTACGAAGGGCCGCCCGCGGAGTTGTCGGGCGGGCAGTACCTCATGCCGAACCTGCCGATCAACCCCGACCTCATCCCGGCGGAGGCGCAGACGGCGCTGATGGCCTGGATGATGGGGACGATCCAGGGGGGCCAGGTCGAGGCCCTCCGCCGGCAAGGGGAGTTCCAGCTCGCGATGACCGAGGTCCTCCACCAGATCCGGCAAGAGAACGCCGCCCTGCTGAACACGCACCTCCAGAGGATCGAGGGGATCGACCACGAGATCGGCGCACTCCGGGCGGAGCTGGAACGGCGACACGCCCGCCCGGCCGTGCCCCCCCCGCCCGACGTCACCCCGCTGCGGATCGCCCGGCCCGTGCCCGCCCAGGACGGCCAGGGGCAGGAGTCGCAGGCGTCCACCACCTGGCTGCTGAGCCGGGTCAACGAGCTCGAAGACGAGAACCGGTCCGCCTGGAAAGACCTGCTCGGCCGCCTCTCGCACTCGCGCAAGGCGACCTGACCGGCGGGCAACCCGCCCGACTCACCGACGACCCAGCTCGGCCAGGGCTTGCCGGTACGCGGGCCGCTCCAGCGGGTGCAGCCCCCGGCCGTCGAGGCCCGACGCAGCGGCCTTGCGGAGCCAGACGGCGGCGGCCGCGCGGTCGCCGGTACGCAGGAGGGCCCGGGACATGTGGAAGGACGCCGGCCCGGGGTCGGGGCCGAGGGCGGCCTCGGAGAGGTCGGCGGCGGCCCCGGCGGGGTCCCCGGCGGCCAGGCGCGCGACGCCCCGCGTGTCCAGCAAAGTCGGGCTCGACCCCGCCCGCTCGATCGCGCGGCCGATCAGGGCGAGCGACCCCGCGGACCCGCCCCCGCGCAGTGCATCAAGGAGTGCAAGATTGTTTAATGCGACAACGTCACGGTCATCGAGGGCCAGCGCGCGACGGTAGAGGCGGCGGGCGTCGTCGTACCGGCCCTCGGCCTCGCGGAGGGAGGCCAGGCTCGTGACGACCCGCGCCGGGGCCGTCGCGGCGGCGGCGGCCGACGCGAGTCGGTCCGACGCGCGGCGGAGGGCGGCCGGGTCGTCACCGAGGGCGTCGATCACCCCGGCCGTGGCCTCGGCGACGTCGTCGGCACCACAAACGCCCCACGCCCCCTCGCAGGCGTCGAGCGCCTCGCGGCCGCGCCCGCGCCTCGCCAGGAAACCGGCCAGCGCCAGGCGGTAGCCGGGCCCGGACGCGGGGTCGCGGTAGAGGGGCTCTGCCAGGTCCGGGCGGCCCAGACCCTCCAGCAGCGCCGCGACGGCGGCGGAATCGCCGGGGTGCGAACTCGCGTGTGCCGAGAGCCGACGGGACGCCCCGGCGGGGTTCCCCCCGGCCCGGAGCAGGCGTGACTCCAGTTCGGCAACGAGGAGGCCGCCGGGCGCCTCCCGCGAGAGCCGGGCGACCAGAGGCGCCGCAGCCGACGGCTCGTCGTGATCCAGCAGACGTTTTGCAAGGTCCCCCAGCGCCTCGGGCTCCAGACCGTCGAGGCGGATGAGACTCTCGATCCGCCGTCGCGCGCGGGGCCAGTCCCCGACCGATTCGTGGAGCGCCACGAGGAGCAATCCGTCGGCCGCGGATGGCCCGTCCTCGGGCAGACCTTCCAGCGCATTGATGGCCGCGCGGCGGTCGCTCAGACTGCCCAGGGCGGCGAGCACGCGGGCACGGGCGCGGCGGTCCTCGGTCCGGTCGCGGCGCTCGTCCCCGAGCGACGTGAGGGCCTCTCGCGCCCGGGCCGCGATGCCGGACCCGGCGAGCCGGACGGCGAGGACCTGGCGGGCCCAGGCCGAGGCTTCCGGGGCGCCCGGGGCGCCCGCAATCTCGCGCAAAATCTGGTCGATCTCGGCGTCCCGGGTCGTGCTTTTCACGGGGTGAAGCCGGTCATGGCGGAGCATCAGGGACGCGAGCGCTTGCCGGGTCTCGGTGTCGGCGCCTGGGGCATTCGCGGATTTCCGGAGGACGGCCTCGGCCGCGTCGGGGTGGCCATCCTGGTCCTCCAGATCGGCCCGGAGCGGGGCGAACCGGGGGTCGCCGGGGTGCCCCGCCTCGCCACGATCGAGCGCGGCCCTGGCTTCGCCAATTGCCGACCGCCGCAAGGCGTCGCGGGTGACCTCGATCATGACGTCGAGGTCGGCGGGGGCGAGGGCGAGGGCCGCCGCGAGGTCTTCCCCCGCGCCAGGCAGGCCGTGGGCGGCCCGGTACCGGGCTCGGCCGAGCCGAACGGAAGGCGAACCGGGGTCGGCTGCGACCAGCGCGTCGAGCACGCGGTCGGCCCCGACCGGGTCAGACAATCGCACGCGGAGCAGGTCGGCGAGCCGGAAGGCCGCGTCGGCCCGCTTGGGATCGCCTGCCAGGGCACGCCGGTAACGCCCCGCCGCCGACGCGGCGTCCCCGACGGCCTCGGAACAGGCGCCCGATAGAGTGTCGAGCCCGGCGTCGGCGGGGGTCGAGCGGTCGAGGATCTTGAGATGAACGAGTGCGTCTGCGTACCGGCCTCGCTCGGCCTCCAGGGCGGCGAGCCTCCGGCGTGCGTCCGCATCGCCGGGGCGCCGACGGAGGACCCGGCCCAGGACGGCTGCGGCCCGGCCTTGCTCGGCGGGCGTGGCCGCCGTGCGGGCGAGCAGGCGGGCCATGCGGGTCAGCGCGGCGTCGTCACCGGGGCGGAGGGACAGGTATTTGCCGAGGGCGGCGACGGCCTCCCCGGCCCGGCCGGCCGCCTCGGCCGCCTCCGCCCGCGCGCGAAGCGCATGGGCCGTCCGGCCGACCTGGACGCGGTGGGCCACGGCCACCGCCCCACCCAGCAAGGCCGCCACAACCGCCAGCACCAGCACCGGCCGTAAATTGACCCGTCCCCGCACCGTGTTCTCGCCTCCAGAAATCAAGAATTTTGCGACAAAAGGAATGTCCCGCCGATTCGCTTTCCGACCGCTACGACCGCGTCATCCGACCCACGCGGTTTCCCGGGTCAAGTCTAGCCCTGATTTCTCACCAGGGAATGGAATCGGGCTGCCTTCTGTGTCATAGGTTGATCTACCACAACCACCTACGACACCAGGAGAAGGCAGCCCG
>JAABUK010006856.1_pt1 | contig 16749 bp, 27 predicted proteins | sample 5559141 | NCBI WGS metagenome assembly JAABUK01 (sample SAMN10711869, study PRJNA513367) | rock metagenome | isolation source: Antarctica rocks | place: Antarctica: Victoria Land, Pudding Butte nord | collected 2016-01-03
TGCTCTGGGACAATGCAAAAAATAGTCATGGACGCCGCCCAAATGCTGACGCAGGGCTTCAACGATTGTACCAATCTCCAGGATAGGAACAGCGCCCCTGCCAAAAGGCATGGGCTGCCCAACAGATAATGCAGAGATTGCATAGTGTTTGTCCTGAGACGTGCAAGGAGCTCTGGGGGGATCCAGCTGGCGGCGTGTCCCGTAAAATTCAAAAGTTCGCGCTTTCGTAGCTCCCATGAAGCTATAGTGTATCAATGGCCATATTGACTGCAAGTTGCCATACGATAGCACAAGCAATTCTCTAAAAGTAGCCCAGTCCATATCTCTGTTGCGCACAAACTCACTCATCATGGCCTCCGAAAGATTTGTTATCTCTGCCCTAGAGGCCAGCTTCATGAAGGATCACGACCTGCTAGGCAAGCAAGATCCCTACGTCGTCTTCGAGCTCGGCTCCGAAAAGATCACTACCCCAGCCATCAAGTCTGGTGGAACCAACTGCTCATGGGAGGAGAGCTTTACATTGATTGGCCGCAACTCAGCCAGCGACCTGCAGGCAACTGTGTACAACAAGAACACCCTCAGGTTGGTTGATGACATGCTGATGGCCTTCGCAGCTTTTGAAAACCGAGGTTCTGTAGGTTGTTGAATGTACACAGGACACCATGTGTTGTTAAAAGGTTTCAAAGCATGTGCCGACTGCTTGCGCTTGCCTGTAGGGCGGACACCCTTTTGGGGATGGCTACTCACCGCATCTTGCACAAGGTTGAGCCCGGAAAGCTCAAGATGGAGCTGACCGACAAGAAGGGAGCTAACACTGGCGAGATTCAGTTCATCCTGCAAGCCAGCGGTGGACGCTTTGCTCAGCAGAGCGGCGCCTCTTCTGGAACAGGTTCAGGCGTCGGCTCAGGTGCTGGCGCAGCAACTGGAGCTGGCCTTGGGGCAGGTACGCTTGCTCACATTCAGAATTAAACATCTGTGCTGCAGCCTCACGAAATTAGCTAGTATACGACTTGGTAATTGAGATTGAACGAGTCGTGCAGGTGCTGCATCCACTGGCTCAGGCAGAGGCCGTGGTGTTGAGTCTGATGAGGCAAGGAACTCCAGTGGTACCACTGGCAGCGCTGGTGTCACTGAGGGAGTGCGTGGTTTGAAGATCACTGACAAGAGTGGGGTGAGCTGCTACTGCTCAAGCCCAACATCTTCTTGCAAACTTTGCTATTTCGCAGCTGCTTCAGTCTCTACTCTGCTCTCGTTTGAGAATTGTTTGTGGTCTGCAGTACAACACCAATGCCACTGTGATGGAGGGTAACCCCATCTGTGACACCAAGTACTACACAAAGGTATGTTTATTCTCTCACAGCAGCAATCTGATTCCACAGGAATGGTCTGTAGATTGTGCTTTGCTTTGGTCAAAATGGGTATGATCTCAAATTGTTGTCATCTACAAGCACTGACATTTTACGGCATGCAGGTCGAGGACAGGCCAATTGTGAAGGAGATCAAGACATATGTTCGTGAGCACCACCCTGTCGAAAAAGAGTTTGCTGTGGAGACTAGGCCAACAGGTCAGTGTCTATTCAGTCCAAAACTGGAAATTAAGGCTTGCACAATTGTTTATTTGCTCTATTTTGAGAAGCAAACCTTTGCAAAATGTTGTCACTGTAATTGTGCCTCGATGTGACAACAAAAATCACCTGCAGTAGGTGCGGCAAAATTTCTGTATTTTGTGCCAATGGAAACTTTGCAACAGTGGCTGGGAATTCAAAGTCTAATCTGTTGTCTACAGGCCAAGAGCGTGAGCAAACACAGGGCAGGACTTCAGAGGTTGTAGACACCAAGTCACGCATTGTGGAGGTCACCCAGCCCGACCCATGTGGTGGAACCCCTACCAACACTGCTGGAGCTGCACTGAACCCCACAAAGGTTGGCAGCAGCAGTACAGGCACTACCGGCGCCACTGGCAAGTACTAAGCCAGTACTGCCTCAGAGCAGTTTTGACCTGATCTAGTTAGGATTTCTATCTCCTGATTGTGTGCGCACCAAACTACGGACGTGTTTGGTGTTCTGTCAGATTTGCTACGTGTCTTTGACTGTCTCTGAAATGATATCCCTACTGAACTTAATCTTCTTTGTAAGAAGTTGAAGTACTCTTGCAATTTTGTAATCTCAGCAGCCCAAAACATGTCCTGAGAGCCAGATCTTGAAAGTTTGGCCTGAAAATTGTCGGCCTTTGCTCAGCGCTGAAGCTGCTAGAATACGTTGTTGAAATCATTGTAGCCATGCAGCAGAACGATGAACCTCCTTGTCTTCTGGTTGGTACATCTCCACAATCAGTCAATAGATGATTGCTGTCTTAATTTGCTACAAACTTTTGATCTGCAGACACCATTGACTCCTGTCCCTTTTGAATGCTGCACAGCTTCCAAGTGGAGGTAGAGCAGTGCTCTTTTAGACGTACATTATTGTCATCTTCAGCGACCACTCAGCAGTTGGTTTCTGTGGCGATAAGCCAGCACACAGAAAGGTGTATTGGTTGGCATGCCTGCTGGCATCACTATGTTGACGGAATTGCTGCAACCTCAACTCGAATACATCCTGTCCTGGATCGCATGATGTAACATTGATGGCCGCTCAGGTGCTGCATCTTGAAACTGCTGCTTTTGCTGTCACCAGTATCTGCTAGGTTGTAGAGTGCATACCCTATAAGCTTTCAGTGCTTGCTCTCAACCGTATGTTGCTTGCTCAAGCAGCATCAAGAGCTGCAGCAAGAGTGTGTGTGATCGTGGCCCAGCAGGCCATAAGTGCAATTGAAAGTGAGAGCTATATACCAGCCTCCTGGTTGCATGAAGCGTCACATCTTGTCAGAATCTCCATTCTCAAGCTAGGGGCCCAGAAGCATTGTGAGAACTGCAAGTTGTTGCTGAAGAGTATTCAGGTGGGCTGTAATCAAGTCTGTGGCAGCAAGAGAGCAACAGAATGTCAGTAGCTTTAGCCTGATAACAGCACTCATAATATGACCAGGCATCGTAGGGCATATGCTGCAACATAGGACCAAATCATATTGGCAGCATATCTTCACAGGGCAAGCATTGAGGTCAATGCAGCACCCAACCTTGAGCAGCCTCACAGCGCCTCAAACAGTATATATATATTTGTTACCAGAACAGCAGGCCGTAGTAGTTGTCAGCACCTTTGCAGGGTCACACTGTGCTAGCACAGCCTTGGAAAGCAGATAAAAGGGTACTTGAGGGCCCTGATGCTGCCACAAAGTCACTACGTAGCACTGCCTGCCGTTAGCCAGACTGCAATCCAGTTTGACTTGTCATGTTAACAAAGCGTCCTGGGCAGAGCAGCAATGGAGTCCTGGCAGCATTTGTGCAAACACGACACAAGATGCAACATCCCTGAGCCGTGTTTGTGGCAGTAGGCCACCGTGTGGTAGCTTATCCGCAATATTCAATGAATAGAGTCATGATTGCAAAGAGACATCATGGAGCTGAAATGCTTCTGTGGTTCCATGACTGAGGTCAGACAGTGCCCAGACAACACCCAGCACAGGTGTGAATCTAGTCTTCAACACTTCACCATGGTTTGTGGTGTCATGCCACATCCATTGACAGTGAATCTCTCAATCTGTCGGACCCTTTTCTGGTCAAAGCAGACCTGTTCTTTGCAATGGTAGTGCATGTGCTATGTGCAGCATGATGTCCCATGCACTTGGCTGCCATCCATGTCAATGCTCGTGTGCCACCAGTTTTGAGCCGCTCCTGATTCTTGCTCCTTATGCAGTTGTTCTTGCAGGCGCTGAACACAGGCTCTGAAGCTGGTCAGTCTGCTCCATACATGCATGTATCAGAGGTGCAGCAGATTGTGTCTCAAACATTGGACACCCTCCAGTTGCATGCTCGCCACATGGGGCAGGTGGCAACGACTCGCAGAAGCACAGAATGACCAAAGTGACTCATTTGAAATGGATCGCTATTCAAGGTCATCGTTCAAAGTGTCTTTCCCTATAGTAAATTCAGACTTGCTGGTCTGTCGATACTATCTGTATCTGTCTGACGACTGCTTCACCCATCACCTTCCGGTACATTCCGGCACCTGATGTGCAATGTCACGAGTATGGTCCCATGACGCAAACGCTATGGCTCTGCAAAACGCAGATGAACCGGCATTTTTTCGAAATCTACGTAATCGCTTCGGCGCTTCGGACGGCGGTGATTGTGCTCTGGCCCATACAGATAGGATTCACTTGTTCGAACTCTTTCGTACTGAGTCCTTTTGCAGTGTGTACTTGATCTGACTTGTGTGCACGCCACTGGGACAGCATGAAGTCATTCTGGAAGGCAGGCGGGCAGGTAGAATCAAAGACCACAAGTGCTGCTGCTCGACCAGACGATTCGCCAAAAATGCAAGCTGTTGTCACTAAGAAAGCGGTCCGGAAGCTGTCCTGCTGGGGCGGCAGCGGTACAGCAGGTGAAGCTGAAGGTGTGTCCTCTCCCTCGGTTTCGCCGGCTTCAGACAGGATCAAAGCGACATCCGGGGCAGTCGTTTCTGACAGCCATCAACATCAAGTATGTCCCTTCTCCTCTTCCTTGTGCTTCATTGCTTATGCTTCCCGAGCTTGTAAGCTGTTGTTCATAAGCAGCTATGCAATGGCCATTGTGTTACTTGGACAGAACATTCAAGTCTCTCCTGTAAATACAGCCTGCATCGTTGCAGCAAGAAGGCAGCCCCAAGGGGGTCGCATCCCGATGGGTCGACATGATGAAGGTCAACTCCACTACAAGCACTGCAACTCAGCGCAGTCCGGTGACCTCTGAGGCCATGGCGCCAAAGCCTGCATCGCCTGCTTGGGTGCCAAGCATATTTGCTAAGAACAACTCTGCTCCCACATCATCTGTGCAGCAGGTTGCTTACTGCTGCTGCTATGCTGCTGCTGCTGCATTGCTGGGCTCTACTTGTGTGCATGTGTACAGCTCTGTGTCCGAGTGTGTGCATGTGCATGTGCACAACAGCACACTGCTGCTGGCACAAACGAGTCAGAGAGTGCTGTCCAAATGAGCACTTGCTCATCTCAGCTTGTAAGCAAGCCAGAGCGCGTCCAAACATTTGGCAGTCATGCAGCCCCTCATGATGTACACAATGATGACCACAATGCTCAGATTACACCACACAAAGCTCACATTGTTTTGCCTGCATGCAGCAACCAGCAGCTGCCACTGGCACCAGTACTTTCTTCTCCTCAAGGCCCATACTAGGTGAGCACACAATCTTGCTCTCTGCACTTTCATAGAATATGTAGTCTTGAGACTGAGTCAGCATGTCAGATGATAACTGGTGATGCCAGTCATCATGACACTGCAGTCATGGTCCTGCAGAGTCATGATGGCGTCGCTTCACCGTTGGCCAACAACAACAGATGATTTGAATGCATGTTTCCCTGACAGTCTAGTGTGTACAGGCCTGATATTCTTGTTGTATGAGGCCGTGATGCAACAGTCAACTGGCTGCCAAATATGCAGCCAATTGCACATGCCGCAATAAACGTCAGGCATCATCTTGCTCACATGCTGCCCAGTTAAGGTGGTTGTCATTGGCTCTTGAGTCCATCAGGCTTGCACGTACATACTGCATCAGAAGGAGCAGTGATAGTAGCATCTGGGAGCACATCAAAAGCTTCAGATACAATGCCTGCAGATATAGTTTTGAACTCAAGTGCATCAGAGCTGCACTGTCCCCTCTATGACAGTCAAAGACTCTTCGGTTTTTCTTTGTTATCTGTTTTGGTTGGACTGATCCCTCCCCCCTCCTATCTCTATTTTTGGACTGACCCCCTTCAAATTTGCATGCGAATATTACTCACTCGTTTTATTGTATTGGCAATTGCCTTCCACAGCTATGGCGCGGGCCCAATACCACTACAGCACAAGCATGATATGTGCAAGCAACGTGTCCCAAAGTTCTGGCAAAAGTGCCTTTCGATTACACCATCAAGAAACTTGTTCTGTGAACAAGCTTTGCGCTGCAAAACTGTCTGTACTTTTACAGCCTACGCAGTCCTTTGCACTGGAGGGTTTCTGTGTGCATGCATGCTATACCAGAGGTTTGCTTGAGCATACAGGACCCATATGGCATGTGCATCACATGCTCAGTCTTGGCTTCAGCAGCGTTGGAGGTTTTTCTGGATGTGCCAAAGCTTGCCGTGACCATTGCCCTTCAACAGTCAACAGCTGACTGGTTCTTGTAACCTACAGGCGGAGCAGCACCTATTGCAAATGCCCAGAGTGATGTTACAGTGGAGGAGCACATCACCAAATTTGCCGGTCGTATGGGAAACATTGTGGCCAACAGTATGGCTGGTGGTTTTGGTGCAACGCTGGGCAGTCGCGCTGCCCATTCTGTATGGAATGGCATGACTGGCAGGCGATAACTGCTGCAGGATGCATTCAATCAATCAACTTACATTTCTTGTCTTTTGGACTTGACAGGGGAAATAGACAGTAAGTGAGACAATTCTGAGAAAGCTGAGGTTGAATGAAGCAAGTCATTCAATGCTGCTCTTGGCCACAGTAAGATCCACCTTTCAGTCATTCCAAAAAATCCGGGGTTGACGCAATGGCACCTGGCTTCAGGCTGACTTTGACGTGATAGTGTCCAGTCCAAATGATTGATCAATCTTGGGCATATTGGCTAAACCCTAAATAGGCTCACATACACTAGGATAATAGTGTTATGTGCATTCACTTCCTTTGGCTGTTTCAAATTTTGCTCAACCAGTGTACTGGTGACAGTATTGTGGCACAGCCAGTACGCAATGCCAGCTGTCTCATCTGCTTTGTGGCTGCAAAATACAGGCAGTAGCTCTGCCTGAAGCCTTTTGTGTGTATGCTGCAGCCTGTGCGATGTGATGGATCATTGCTGTCGCTTCACACCTATCTCAGGGTCAACTCAGCCTTCAGGTAATGTGTTGAAGGTTTTGCGTAATAGTGCAATTAGTTGAAGATTGTTCGCAGCCATGATTTTGCCTCTGCTAACACCTCCTGCTTATACCAAACTTTGCTTTTTGCTCAACCGGCCATGCCAGGCGCAGCAATCTTGAGTGGCCCCCAGCTCGGTCAACAGCACAGTCATATCTCCAAACCAACCGTCAAATGCACCAATAGTAAAGCTAAGTTGTGTTGCTTATTGCTCAGAGACAAAATGTATTGATTGCCCAAAGACAAAATGTGGTGTCTATAATCAAAACAATAACTCTTCCAGCTGGGCTCGAACCAGCGACCTTGCGGTTAACAGCCGCACGCTCTAGCCAGCTGAGCTATGGAAGAAGAGCCAGGTATATTTGCGCTGGCTGTTTTTGCGTTTTATCAATGCAGCATAATTCAACCTTGCATAGGTCACCAGAGCGTGAGGTCGTTGCCATATTTACGCTTTCAGTACTGCAGCGATGCCGCTCTGCAATCTGAATGAACAGAACGGTTTTGGGCACGACTGAATGCGACTTGGGCTATGCATCGCCTGCGTTGCGGAATGTCGTGTGCGTTACCGGCCTGAAGTTTCAGCCTTGAGGAACTGTACGTGCAGACGTGATGAAAGGTCAATCTGCCGTCAAAGGCGTATATAGCACAAGCAGCAAGAATGGATCAGCTGCGCCTGTGCGCAAGCTCGTCATCAAGCCTCTGAAGTGTACGTGCCAGATCGCACTGTGTACTTCGTGCTTGTTTCTGTATACGACGTGGTATTTTCGTGCAGCCAAGCCAAAGCTCCCTGCCGACTTTGAGAGCACAACCTGGGCAAAACTCAATGAGGCCGTGTTGGCTGTGCACGGCAAAAAAGGGGTATCCCTCAGTCTGGAAGAGCTGTACAGGGTATGCTGATCACAAGCACATCTCTTCGTCTAAACTTGCTTCTGCAGTCGTGGGCCCAGGCAGATAACGCGTCACTTCATTCTGCAGGCCGTTGAGGACATGTGCCTCCACAAAATGGCAGACAGGCTGTACAGCAACCTGCAGAAGGTATGCCAACAGACCATGGTCCAATACTGCATGGAGCTGCGCCTACAGCTGACTGCTGCATGTGCTGCAGGTGTGTGATGCCCACATAGCCTCCCAGCTTCAGCAGCTGGCCAGCAGCCAGACATCAGGCTCAGTGCTTTTCTTAGAGCAAATGAACGATGCCTGGCAGGACCACTGCAGCCAGATGCTCACAATTCGCTCAATTTTCCTGTACCTTGACCGCACATACGTCATCTCAGACTCTACAGTGCGGTCTATCTTTGACATGGGATTGCAGCTCTTCAGGCTGCATTTAGCCACACATCCCGAGGTACATACCATCAAAGTCTGCAGCCATGCGCATTGTGCCAACATGTGGAGTATGCCAAGTTCCTGCTCTTGTTGCATCTGCAATTCCACATGCAGTCTGAGCTTCATGGGCTCTTGACCCACTCAGCCCCTCTGCCTCATGCCAAGCTTGAAGCTTGCATCTTGATCTGTTGTTCAATCTGACAGGCTTTCACGGCATAATCACATTGCATTGACAGAACTGCAAGCAGATGCATGACACTCCTGCCTCACATGGTACTTGTGCCTCACGTGGTACTCATGACCCACATGTTACTCAAGCCCTTCATTATGCTCATGCTGTGCATGACACGTGTGCCTTTTATGACACTCATGCCTCACATGACACTTATGCCTCACAAACAACACTGGTGCCATATATGAAACTGGTGCCTCACATGGTACTGCTGCCTCACAAATGGCAATGGTGCCTCACACAACACTCATGCCTTGCATAATGCTTGTGCCTCACATGATGCTCTTGTGTCACATGCCACTCATGCCTCACATGGCACTCGTGTTTCACATGAAAATCGTGCCTCACGTGATACTCGTGCCTCACGTGATACTCATGGCTCACATGGTACTGGTGTCTCACACAATCTGCTGCCAGGTGGAGGACAAAACTGTAGCAGGCCTTCTGGCCCTCATCGAAGCAGAGAGAAATGGTGAAACAGTGGACAAAGCTTTGCTGAAGCATCTGGTACGCATGTTCACCAGTTTGGGAACGTATGCTGGATCCTTTGAGGAGCCTTTCTTGGCCAAAACCACACAATACTATCGCCAGGAAGGACAGCAGTTCATGCAAGAGAGCGACGTGGCTGAGTACCTTCTGCACAGTGAGGTAAGGCTCTCCTGCACTGCATTTACCTATGACATCTCCCCAGTGTAGAAATGCCTTTCACTGTCCCCAGGCGCTTCTGAGTTTGGATTCCAGTGTAGATTGATCTGAATAAATTAGTGGTTCAGGATTCAAAAGACATAGTAAATGCAGTGCAGTGTTGTGACAGGATAATTGTTGCGCCTGCGGGGATTGCATTTCATATCTTGCATTGTTGTAGCCTCTGAGGGAGGTGTGAAGTCAGAGCATGACAATTGCTGCATGGCAAGCTGTACTGACTTGCTGAGAGCTCTGACACCATAGCAAATTTTCCCCTGTGTTAAACTCATCAAGCAGAAGTGCCGTCTGACCGTAGCGCTGTGTATGGCATGCAACCCAGCAGGCTTGTAATGCAAAGGTACAGTTGCAAAGTATGTTGCACATGGGCTGACATGCTCCTTGGGTCCACACTGTGGATTCCTTTTGGCAGTGCAGGTACTGCAAGCAAAGCATTGAGTCTGCAGGGCATTGTGTTTCACGCAAATGGCCTACCATACAATCAAGCCGCAACAGCAGAATGCAAATCAACAAAGAAAGCTTTTGCAATGAAACAATGAAATCATGATATATTGCTGCACAGGCAACACCCAATTGTTCAACTCCATCCATGTGTTTGGTGCAGAGAAGGCTAGGAGTGCAATTTGCACGGCGGCAGCAATGCCTGCACATACCAACCAGGAATCTCCTTTTCGAATTGTGAGCAGCCACTGGTGCTGCATTTGCAATCTGCTGAACACTAAACATTGCTCATGATGCAGAAACGGCTGTCAGTGGAATATGAGCGGTGGCAGCAATACTTGGATACGCCGACCAGAAAGCCCCTCATATCCATTGTGGAGCAGCAGCTGCTAGCTGCACATATGCCCTCCATCCTTGAGAAAGGCTTTGATGACCTCATGACACAAAAGAGGTCAGTTGCACAGATCTACTATGCTGGTTTGCTGTTGGGTAGTGCTCACTGACTGTAGGATGTATGGCTGAAAGCACCTGAACAGTAACCTTTTTCTGCAAAAAAATGCAGCCAAAACACGTACTCACCTCATGCCAATTACTGTCAGGCAATGCTGGAAGCTCTGCATTGAACACAGTTTGTTAGAGGGGTTCTCACAGGAGACCCTACCAAGATTTCAGACAAAAACAATGTGTTTTCAGATCCCTCTTTAGTGCTTTCTGCCCTGGAGTGATCAAGGTCCAAAGCTGAACACTGACTGACCTGCTTTGCTCTGTTGCTGTGTCTAGCAGCAAATTAACAGCATTGGCAGTTTGCCCCTACTGGGGTCAACAGCAGGCATGTGACTCCAACGTGACCTGGCATGTGACTCCCACATGACCTGGCAATGACTCAAGCTTGAATCAGATGCTGCTGTTGGTTGCAGGGTGCCAGACCTGGCGCGTCTGTACGTGCTGTGTGCGCGCATCCAAGCCTTGGAACCTCTGAAGGCTGCCTTCAGAGACTACATTGGGCGCACTGGCCTTGCCCTTGTTCTAGATGAAGAGAAGGTCTGCTCTCCTCTCAGGCCCTAGTGCTATTGTACTTCTTGCATCTCTTTCCAATTCTGGGACGTCTGTTTTGATTCAAACATGTCACCCCTACACTGGGGATCTAAGCTCAGAAATGTCTGGGGACAGTAAAAACGTGTTTCTACATTGTGAAGAAGGTTTAGACAGCGTTCAAGCCTCCATGGCCATCAACATGTTTGCAAACTAATGTGTTCAGTCTTGAAGACCCCAGATGCTGTGTCAGTGACAGGCTTCCTCCAGGAACCTGTCCGTGTGAGTAGCAGTATATTGGAACAGCATGCATAGCTGGTGTTCAACAGAAACCGCGCTTGCCGGCACTTTTGAACTCAGGACGTCTAGATTGGTCAGACTGAGTGGCAACTCTCTGGTGATTGTTGGGTGTGGGCTTGTGCACACAGGATGCATTGCAAAAGCAGCCATGCTTGCTTGCATGTTTGAAAGCAGGATGTCTAGACAAAATGACTTCAAAATGAGTGGCGACTCTGGTGATTGTCAGGTGGTAAGTGCACAAAGAGGGGGTATCATATGGTTTGTCGCACTCTACATACACCTATGCCGTCAAGCCAGGATATCTGATGCGTCACAATTGGCTCCACACCCCAGACTGCAAGGTATAAAATGGAAACGAAATATAGATGTGTGCAATGTTGCTCTGCAGGACAAGGACATGGTGTCAGCTCTGTTGGAGATGAAGGTACAGCTGGACACTGTCCTTACTCAGGCCTTCCAGAAGAACGAGCAGTTCAGCAATGCGCTGAAGGAAGCCTTTGAGAAGTTCATCAACCAGCGCCAGAACAAGTGAGTAGCCTGCATGTAGCTGCTGCAGCAACTCAGGGGGTGGTCCAGCATTGCACAAAGATCTTTCCAGACACTGTTGGTAGCTGTGCTGTGCTGTGCTGTGCTGTGCTGTGCTGTGCTGTGCTGTGCTGTGCTGTGCTGTGCTGTGCTGTGCTGTGCTGTGCTGTGCTGCTGCGCTACGCTGCTCTCCCATGTCTCATAAGCACTAAGAACAAACAAATCATCAGTCAAAACAGCCCTGCCATAAGAGCAATAGCAATCACCATACCACGAGTGGGCTCATTAGTGATGGCTACTGGTACAGCTGCTTTGCTGATGCCCAGAGCTGCAGGTGACAAGTCCCAGCTGAATGCATGGGAATCCTATGCTGTCCAGCCTGATATTGTTCCTTTTGATTTTCTAAACCATCTCCACAATGTAGAAACGCGTTTTCCCTGTCCCCAGACGTTTCTGAGATCAGATCTCCAGTGTAGGGACGATTCTGAATTAGAATAGACGTTTTCGATTTGAAAAGAGCTTTTGAGCAGTGGTTGGGATGCCTGCAGGCCTGCGGAGCTGATTGCCAAGTATGTTGTTCCTTTCTACTTCCTTTTGGTTTCCTTTTGAGCAGTGGTTGTGATGGCTGCAGGCCTGCAGAGCTGATTGCCAAGTATGTGGATGTTGAGCTGAGGGCTGGCAGCAAGGGGCAGACTGATGAGGAGCTGGAAACCACCCTTGACAAGGCTCTCATGCTCTTCAGATACATCTCGGTCAGCAACCTGGCTTGTCTGCATGTTCACACTGTACAAGTGACTGTGCAAGTCACATCCATACATGTGATCATCATTCCCTTTCATCATGGCCATCTGCTTTTGAGAAGTCGCCATGTCTGTCATGTTATGCTCCATGGCTGCCCATTTTCCATGTCTCCAAGATGTCTTCACGCAAGTAAGCAGAGGCCCATCTGCCTGCGCCAAGGACATGTTTGAGGCCTTCTACAAGAAAGAATTGGCCACTCAGTCTTGCATTGTGGCTCTGTAGGGCAAGGATGTGTTTTTGAGGTCTTCTACCAGAAAGACCTGGCCACTCAGTTTGCATTGTGGCTCTGCAGGGCAGGGTGTGTTTGAGGCCTTCTACAACAAAGACTTGGCCACTCAGTTTGCATTGTGGCTCTGCAGGGCAGGGTGTGTGTGAGGCCTTCTACAGGAAAGACTTGGCCACTCATTCTTGCACGATGCTTCTGCAGAGCAAGGATGTGTTTGAGGCCTTCTACAAGAAAGACTTGGCCACTCATTCTTGCATTGTGCCTCTGTAGGGCAAGGAGTGTTTGACGCCTTCTACAAGAAAGACTTGGCCACTCAGTCTTGCATTGTGGCTCTGCAGGGCAAGGATGTGTTGAGGCCTTCTACAAAAATGTGCGTCATGTGTTCTTGCTTGCACAGCACTGTATTGACTTGCATCACCAACTGCTTTTAGGGTCATACCTCAAAGCCAATGCTCTGAGAAACTGTGCTAAAACTGCTAGGCCGCGAGCCTGTGGCCACTCAGTCTTGCATTGTGGCTCTGTACGGCAAGGACGTGTTTGAGGCCTTCCACAAGAAGGATCTGGCCACTCATTCTTGCATTCTGGACCTGTAGGGCAAAGATGTGTTTGAGGTCTTTTACAAGAAGGATCTGGCCACTCAGTCTTGCATTGAGGCCTTCTACAAGAACAACTTGGCCACTCAGTCTTGCATTGTGGCTGTGTAGGGCAAGGACATGTTCGAGGCCTTCTACAAGAAGGATCTGGCGAAGCGGCTGCTGCTGGGACGCAGTGCCAGTACAGACGCAGAGAAGAACATGATCACCAAACTGAAGACAGAGTGCGGCAGCCAGTTCACTAACAAGCTGGAAGGCATGTTCAAGGATGTGGACCTCAGTCGAGACATCATGATGTCGTTCAAGACATCCGTAAGCCCTCCTTTCATTCGCAGTCACACTTGCATGCATGGATGTGCATCTTGAACGAAATCACGGATGTAGGTGTCAGTCGAGACATCATGATGTCACTCAAGATATCTGTAAGCCCTTCTTTCATGCAGTCACGCTTGCATGCATGGACGTGCATGTTGAATAACACCAAGGATGTCGACCTCAGTCGAGACATCATGATGTCATTCAAATATCTGTAAGCCCTCCTTTCATGCAGTCACACTTGCATGCCTGGAGTTGCTTCTTGAATGACACCATCCATCTGTTGTTGGTCCCCAATCAAGGTGGGAATGTCAGTCCACTGGTCCCCCAGCAAACATGGGGATCGACAGCCTCCTCCAGGCATTGACATGAGTGTGTCTGTCCTCATCATGAATGTCTGTTTGTGTCAATGCTGCAAGGGTGACATGGGGCCCGGACAGCCTAGTATGATACTAGGCTTGTCCTTTATGTTGATGCCAAAAGATGTAGGCTGTTCTTTTCTCTTTCTTTCCTGACATGACATGGGTAAATGCAGGGTTCTGTGAATTCCAGACTGCCGCCTCGCATTGACATGAGTGTGAGTCTGTCCTCATCATGAGTGTCTGTCTGTGTCAATGCTGCAAGGCTAACGTAACATGGGTACATGCAGGGTTTTGTGAAGTCTAGACTGCCGCTCGGCATTGACATGAATGTGAGCCTGGCCTCATCATGAATGTCTGTCTGTGTCAATGCTGCAAGGGTGATGTATCATGGGTACATGCAGGGTTCTGTGAAGTCTAGACTGCCGCCCGGCATTGACATGAATGTGAATGTGCTGACCAGCGGCTACTGGCCGTCATACCCCCATTTAGAAGCCAAGCTGCCTGATGAGCTGACACGCTACCAGACAGTCTTTAAGGTGCTGATCCACACTACATGACTCAGTCAATTGGTACAATTGTTTGTTTGTGTGAACTGACTCAATCCATTCAATTGTTTGTTTGTTTGTTTGTTTGTTTGTTTGTTTGTTTGTTTGTTTGTTTGTTTGTTTGTTTGTTTGTTTGTTTGTTTGTTTGTTTGTTTGTTTGTTTGTTCATGCATTGACCATTCATGCATTGACCCATCAGATGAACCCCAGTAAAATAAGGCGTGGACCTTGGTTGAAGTTGTGAAATTGTGAAGTCGTGAAGTTGTGAATGTCATCTGCTAAGTGTACCAGCACTGCCAATGGGATGAGGGATGATCCCTTTTCCATGATTGCGTTTTCTGCTCAACCATGGACAAGGGTTCATCACTGATTTGGCAATGCTGGTACGCTTAGCAGATGACATCTGCTCATGGTCCGGGCGGCATCAGGATGCAATGTTTGGAGCTGGCATGCACAGTGTCAGTAACACCCGCCGTAACAGCCGTCGTAGTAGCCATCGTGACAACCATGACAGCTGTATGGTTTACAGCTGAGGTTGTGAAACATCACAGCTGTTGGTGCTCCCTTGACATGACTGCAGTCTTGCAATACTTTTCTGCAAGGCATTCACTGACCTGCATGTAAGACCTACACCTTTGCTTCTAGGCATTAGATATGGTGGTAGATGAAGTTGAGGCACACAGGTCAACGGAGCTTGTTGCATGAACGCGTTGTCAATCAGCAACTGAATGCCAGAACCGGATTGTAGTGCTTCAGCTGACTAGAACTTTTGTATTTGCACAGGACTTCTATCTTAGTAAGCACAGCGGGCGGCGGCTGGTGTGGCATAACAGCTTGGGCAGCTGTGTCATGAGAGCACACTTCTCCAAGGCAGTCAAGGAGCTCTCAGTATCCCTCTTTCAGGTATGATTCACAGCTGGTAGTGACTGAATTACCATGTCAGGCAGCCAGCCCCATCTCTGCATGAGTCTGACGGAGGATGGACAGTTCCACCTGTGGAAAGACCACCAAAAGCCACAAAAACACAATGTTTTGCAGGCGGTGGTGCTGATGCTGTTCAACGACGTTGACAGTCTGAGCCTGGCTGACATGAGAGATGCGTCAGGCATTGAAGACAAGGAGCTGCGGCGCACCCTTCAGAGCCTGGCCTGTGGCAAAATCAGAGTCCTGAACAAGGAACCTAAGGTGATCTACCCCTCTGCACCACTTGAATGTTCCTTTGCATTGTTGAAGCTGTGGCAAGACCAGAGTCTTGTCAAAGGAACCTGAGGTGATCTACTCCTCTGCACTATTTGGGTACTACTTTACATACAGTCTGGTTTGTGGCAAGATCAGAGTCTTGACACAGGAATCCAAGGTGATCTACCCCTCTGCACCATATGGGTGTTCCTTTGCATTGTTGCTTGATTCAGAGTGTTGGGCTGTGGCAAGACCAGAGTCTTGGATAAGGAACCTAAGTGGACTACTCCTCTGCACCACTCAGGTGTTGCTGCGCATTGCCAGCAGCAAGCAATGCTCCCGTCTACATGTTTTGTGGCCGTCAGTCAAGGCTACATGCAGATTATCATCAGGTTACTATCAAATCACAAGGGCTAGACTGCCCAAGGAACTTAAGCTGGTCTAGTCCTCTGCACCTGGAATGTTGCTTTGCATAGACCAAGCCTGCCAGCAACAAACAGTGCTTCTGTCTGCATGTCAGGCAGGGTTGCCGTCACATTGCCATGAGGTCACTATCAGTCTGCGCAGACCCGGATTGCTTCAGAAGCCAAATTGATCAACCTCTTTACACCGCTTGGGTGTACTGTGCATTGTTCAAGGTCGTCAGCAACAGGCCCATCGACTGCTTCACACTCTGGGGCATTGAGCCAGTTGTGACTTATCAGACTATACGCAGACAAGCCTTGCTCCTATCTGTATGTCATGTTACCATCACAAAAAGAACAATGTCATGATACCATGATGGAAATATTACAGTCAGATCACACTCAGTGTACTGTCAGAATTCATAGACCAGGCTGCTCAAGGATTTATTGTGCTACAAATTTCACGTATTTGGTCATACATAGCCTGTATCAAGGCCTTTCAGGCTCACATCATATGTTGAGCATCCAGCAGGTCAGCTGACACTGAGCATGATGTGCATTTGCCAGTCAGGGTATTGTATTGCAAATCAGGGAAGCATGCTGAACGCCAACGCAGCATGTTGGCTTGGTGGTGTTACAAAGTCACAGCTGGCTGTAACAGCGTTTATGTATTGATTTGGGGCATGTATACAGGGACGGGAAGTTGATGACAGTGATGTTTTCCACTACAACAGCGGATTCACGCACCAGCTGTTCCGCATCAAGATCAACAGCATCCAGCTCAAG
>JAABUK010006857.1_pt1 | contig 16749 bp, 14 predicted proteins | sample 5559141 | NCBI WGS metagenome assembly JAABUK01 (sample SAMN10711869, study PRJNA513367) | rock metagenome | isolation source: Antarctica rocks | place: Antarctica: Victoria Land, Pudding Butte nord | collected 2016-01-03
TGTGGTGGGCTGGGGTGCGGCGGTGGGACCGGTGGGCGCCTGACCCCGAGCTGGCGGCGGCGGGCGGTGACCCGCCAGGGTGGGACTGCGAGGTGGGCGCCGATCGCCGGGTCGTCGAGGCGGCGGTTGACATACATCTCGGTGAGGGTGGGCGAGTCGATGTTGAGGGGTGGGGCGGGTCTGGCGCCGCCGGTGCGGCGGCCGATGCCGTGGGCTTGTAGGGCGGTGCGCACCCAGGTGGTGCTGCCACCGAGCTGGGCGGCGATCTCGGTGACAGTCAGCCCTTGTCGGAGGTAGAGGTCGGTGAGCCGGTCGGCGTCCAGGGTGGGTAGCGGCGGCCGGTCGGCGCGGCGGCGGGCCGGCCGGAGCGGGATACCGGCGTCGGCGAGGGCGGCTTTGACCCGGCGGGTGGAGGCGCGGGTCGCGGTGGCGACCTGGGCCAGGGTGCGGTGTTGGTCGGCGTAGAGCCGTCGCAGCTGCGCCGGGTCCAACGCAGGCTGTTGGGGTTGGCGGGTTGGTCTGGGCACGCCGGCGTTGCGCAGCGCCGCGGCGATGGTGGCTGCCGGCCGGCCGGCCCGGCGGGCGATCTCGACGATGGTCAGGGCGTCGTCGGTCCGCCAGCGGCGTAGCTGCTCGACGTCGAGGCTGGTGGGTGCTGCGCCGGTGGGGTGGATGGGCAGGCCGGCGTCCTGGACTCGGGCTTTGGCCCAGGCCGGGCCCCGGCCGAATGCGGCCCCGACCGCGTCGAGGCTGCGACCCTGGTCGCGGTAGAGGCGCGCTACTTCGGCGAGCACTGCCGGGTCGTCGCGGGAGGCTGCGGGGGCCAGCGGTCGGGCGGGGAGCCCGGCCCGGCGGAGCAGGTTGCGTATCCCGCTTCGGCTGTACCCGGTTCGGGTGGCGATCTGGGCCAGGGACAGCCCTTCGGCGGACCATCCGCTCAGCGTCGCCGGGTCGATCCGGGTGAGGTTGGCGGCGGTGGCGCCGGCCGGGCGCAGGGGGATGTGGTGGTCGCGGAGGCGGTCGCGGACGTACTGGCTGGACCAGCCGGTTTCGGTGGCGATGTGCTGGGCGCTGCGGTGTTCGGCGAGGTAGCGGCGCCGCAGCCACCCGGCGGTCAGCTCCGGCCGGCCGGGGGTAGGCGGCCGGGCGGGTCGGCTTGCCACCATCTGGGCATCGTTTCAGCTGTTGCGGCCGGCCCAGCCCCTCGGTGCCGATGCCGGGCCTGAAGGCCCGGTTGTGATCCTGCCGCGCGCATGTCGGCGCTTACCTCGGAGGGCCTGAACAGACGGAAGCAAGATATGCTATTGGCTGCCAAATCTCTGGCTCTGGCGGGCCGGAGATGGCAGCATCGCGGGGGAGCGACCCGGCGGGGTCGCGGCAGGTGCGGTCCCGACCGGGCGCGGTCGAGACCAGAGGAGCGGGATTCGGGAGGCGGGGGAGCGGTGAGCGAGGACGAGCAGGACCGCGCGGCCGGCGATCGTGTTGATGGCGAGCAGCTCCTGGTCATTACCCGTCACCGCGACCACCGGTTCCCGGCTCGCGGGCGGCGGATCACCGTTCGCCTCGACGACGCCGAGCATGCGGCGGTGGTGCTGGCGGCCGGGCGGGCGGGGTTGACCCCGACGGGGTACGTGGGGGCGGTGGCGTTGGCGGCGGCGACCGGGACGGTCGGGCCGGTGCCGTCGGAGACGCGGGAGGTGCTGGCGGAGTTGGTGGCGGCGCGGGTGCAGGTGCGGCGGTTCGGCGGGAACGTCAATCAGGCGGTGGCCGCGTTGAACGCGACGGGGGAGCCGCCGGTGTGGCTGGCGTCTGCGGTGGAGCTGGCCGGCCGGGCGGTGCGCCGGGTCGACGAGGCCGCGGAGGCGCTGATGCGCCGCCGCCCATGACCTGTCTCGGCCGAACTGTGCCGGGGGGTGGCTGGTGATTGCGAAGGTGTGCCCGCGGGGGAGGCGGGTGGCCGGGCTGATCCGCTACCTGTACGCGACGGGTCCGGCGCAGCAGGAGGGCCGTGGCCGGCGCAACCCGCACACTGATCCGCGGGTGGTCGGCGGGTTCGACGACCCTGACGTGTTGGAGCCGGGGGTGGGGGAGGACGGTCGGCGGGACTTCCGCCGGCTGGTGTCGCTGCTGGAGCAGCCGCTGGCTGTGGCGGGGGTGGGGCCGCAGATGCGGCCGGTGTATCACCTGGTGATCGCCGCCCGGAAGGACGCGGAGACGGGGGAGCTGATTGACCGGCTGCTGTCCGACGGCGAGTGGCGGGATATCGCCGAAACCTATCTGGATCGGATGGGCCTGGCCACGCGCGGGGACGATCTTGGGGTGCGGTGGGTCGCGGTGCGGCACGCCGACGACCACGTACATGTGGTGGCGACGCTGGCCCGGCAGGACGGCCGGCGGGTGTTCCCCCGCAACGACTTCTGGCGGGCTGGCGAAGCGAGCCGGGAGGTGGAGGCCAAGTACGGGCTGACGGTGACGGCGGCCAGCGACCGGACCGCGGCCAAACGACCGACGTACGCCGAGACGCAGAAGGCGGCCCGCCGCGGGCAGGGCGAGCCGGTCCGGGACACGCTGCGCCGGTCGGTCCGGACGGCAGCCGCCGGCGCGGCCAGCCTGTCCGAGTTCCTCGACCGGCTGCGCGACGACGGGCTGCTGGTGCGGGCGCGGATGAGTGAACGCACCCCTGGGCAGATCACCGGGTACGCGGTTGCAATGCCCGACGTGGGCGACGCCGGTGGGCAGCCCATTTACTTCGGCGGCGGAAAGCTCGCCGCCGACCTCACCCTGCCCAAGCTGCGACTTCGGTGGGACATCGTCACGCCCGACCGTGACGCTTCACAAGCCCCAGGCGGCGACCGCAAGACCGACGGTGGCCGGCGGTCAGCCGGAGCGCCGTCGACGCCGCCGGCTGCGGAGGAACCGGCGGCCAGCGATCGGCACCGCCTGACCGCGGAAGAGCGGACCCGGATCTGGGCGCAGGCAACCGCGGCCGCGACCCGGGCGAGCGAGCAGGTCCGCGCCGCCGCCGCGGACCCGCGGGCCGCGGCCGACGCCGCCTGGGCCGCCTCAGACTTCCTCGCTGCCGCCGCCCGGGTCGTCGAGGGCCGCCGCGGCGGTCCGATGACCGCCGCCGCCGGTGAATACGACCGGGCCGCCCGCGAGCTGTGGGGCCGGGTACCGACGCCGTCGCAGGCCGGTCAGGGGCTACGCGCCGCGTCGATGCTCCTCACCTCAGCCCGGTTCGTCGGCCGCAACGAGAACAAGCAACTCCTCGCCCTGCTCGCCCAGCTCGCCGCACTGACCGACGCCGTCACCCGGCTCCGGGAAAGCCAGGACCGGTCGGCTCAGGCCGCGGCGGCCCGCCGGGCCGCGGAAGGGCTGCGCCTCACCAGCGCTCAGCAGGTCAGCACCCAGGCCGGCGTACCGACGGCTACGGCGACCCAGGCCAGGACCGCCGGACTGTCCTTCGACCGCGACCGGCCGAGGCCGGGGCCGACAGACAACCCGCGCCACGGACGTCGCCCCTAGGTCAGCGCTCACCGGACCGGGGGACGCCCGCCCTATGAGGGGGCGGGTCTGCGGTGGCGCTGCTGAGGGCACGTTTGATCGCAGACGTCGATGCGCGAGGCGACAGGCGATGCGCAACGGCAAGCGGGTCGGCCGGCGAGGTTACGGTCAACGTAGAGGTCAGCTCCGCCGCGCTCTTGGCGTCAGGCCGATTCGAAGCCCTCGCTTCGCGGCCAGGCGAAAAGCTCACTGGGAGGCCAGAGGAAGATGCACTCGGTGACTGCCGACGATGTCGAGCAGCTCATCACGTCAGCGCGGGAGCTGATTCGGCCGCACCGCGTCGGCGACCGGTTGTTCGGCGATGTGGCTGCGGTGCTCCTCACCGACGCCGGTAACTCCTTCGGCGGTGTGTGCATCGACACTGCGAGCGGCACTGGCTTTTGCGCCGAACACAGCGCGATCGCCGCCATGGTGACGGCGGGTGAGTACCGCATCGCAGCGATCGCGGCGGTCTGGCAGGACGAGCAACGGCAGCTTTACGTCCTGCCCCCGTGCGGGCGATGCAGAGAACTTATCCGGCAGGTCGACCCGGGCAACCTCGACACCGTCGTTGTGCTCGGACACCGCCGCCAAACGCTGTTACGTGACCTGTTGCCGGAGCATGAGTGGCCCCAGCCTCAACAGAACCTTTCGCCGCCGCCTAATCGAGGCACCTAGTTCAGCGTGGTGGGAGGACGGCGAGGGGGGCGACTGGCCCGGGCCGCAGGTACCGGATCGCGGTGGGGGCATGGTCACCGAGGGCGTAGGTCCACAGCGGTGCCGGTGATGCCGACCCTGGGACGGCGGTCGCGGTGAAGAACAGCTGGTGGGAGTCGGCGGTCCACACTTGCGCTGCCGTCACCGCGTACTGCGCCGGTAGTGCGACTGCGGTGACCGTGCCGGTGTTGACGTCGGCGAGGAACAGCCGGTCGTCGCCGTTGGACGGCACGGCGATGAAGGCCAGGTGCCGCCCGTCGGGGGCCAGGCTGGCCGACCGCAGGTGAAACTCACCGGCCGGCAGCCGGACGATGCGGTCGGCTCCGGTGGCGACGTCGACGACGTGGAGCAGCTGCACCGGGCCGGTGTCGGCCGGGCAGAACCCCACCACCACCCGGTCAGCGTCGGCGGCCACGAGCAGCGAGCATCCGCCTAGCCGGCGGACGGTGCGCCGGCGGATCGGGTCCCAGACGGCCAGCGGGCGCCCGGACAGGATCACCCCGGCCGTAGTGGCGCCTTGCAGGTCCCCGGCCACGGCGACCCGGTGCAGGACCCGGCCGGTCACGTCGGAAAGGACCAGGCCCGGCGGTTCGGCGATCCACACCTGATCGGCGCGCGGGCCGGGGGCGTAGCCGGTGGCGTGGCTGGCGATGATCCTCGGTGGCCCCCCTTCCAGGGGGGTTGCCTGCACCATCGGGTAGTCGGCGGTGATCAGGTAGCCGCCGCGGATCAGACCGTCGGGCACATTCGGGATGGCAGGTCGCGCCTGCACCCGGCTGCTGGCCAGGTCAAGCACGGCCGGGGCGTCGGGCCCGCTGACCAGCAGCCGCAGCGGCAGCGGCCGGTCCAGGAGCCGCGACAGCCGGTGCAGGACCGGGTCAGCGGCGGTCAACCGCACCCGGACCGCCGCCGGTGGGGGCACGTGCAGTCGGGCCTGCAGGGTGTGCAGGTCGGCGGCCACCCGCTGCGACCGGATCGTCATCTCTAACCGCACCGCGTCGATGCGGCGGCCGCCCGCCGCCGCCGCTTCCAACGCTGATGCCTCGCCGGTCAACGCGGCCACCAGCTCCGACCGCAGCCGCCGCACCGACCCGTACGCCCGCACCCCTGACGCCTGCTCGGCCAGCCGGTACAGCCGGGCCGCGTCCTGCCGCTGCAACGCCCCGACAGCCTGATCGGCGAGCAGCAGGTCCTGCGGGGCGGCGGCAGCGTCCAACGCCTCAGTCCCCGTGAACAGGGCGGTATGCCACCCGTCGCGTTGAACCCACACCGCCTGCAGCCGGCGCAGCCCCGACCGGTCCACCCCACCCCGAACCACCGGCAGCAACGCGACCGCCGCCGCGGCTAGCACCGCCACCACCATCAGCCACCGGCCACGGCGACCCGGCCAGCCCACCCGCTCAGGTCCGGCGGCAAGAACATCCGGCGCGGCCGCACTCACCGGCCGAGCATCCCACCAGTCACAGCAGCCGGCCGGCCGTGACGACCAAGTTCGGCAGCCGTCGCCGATAATAAGCCTTATGTCAGGTAAGCCTGACGGATCACCTTGACCCGGCAGGAACACCTGACATACTAGCAGGCATGGGATGGCTCACCGACGACGGCCGGCACGAGGGCTACCTGGCACCGCTGTTCGGCGACGGGCAACGCGGCCGGCTCACTTCCGTGGGGTCGATACCGCAGGACGAGGTTGTGGTGGGAGCCGAGGTGCAGGGTGAGGACGGGTCCTGGAGGTGGCCGACCCGGCCGGCCGGCGAGGTCACCTGCTGGGTGGTGTGCTGCGACTGCTACAGAAACGCCCCGTTTGCCCCGGCGGGCACCTGGGTCGGCCCGGTCTTCACCCGGGTGCCCTCCACGACGCTTGAAAATCTGGGCGCCCGGCGGATCTTCGCTGCCGACGACGATGTCGCCTACGTCTCCGAACGCGACGATGTACAGCACGCGGCGGTGGAGCTGTGGCGCTCCGAGCACGCCTTCGGCATCGACGCCCTCACTGAGGTGGAAGCCGCGACCGAGGCCGCGGCCCAGGCCAAGCTGCGCCTCGACGCAGCCGTGGCGCTGGCCCGACACTCCCGCACCAGCTGGGCCGCCATCGGCAGCGCAGCCGGGATGACCCGACAGTCAGCCCAGGAACGCTGGCGCGGCGTCGCTGGCGCTCCTGCAGGCGACGGACCATGAGCCGGCGCCCTCCGACACCGCGCGGCGGCCAGCTCGTCGCGGGTGGGTGGAGTTTTAGATGCGGTCGTACGCCTGCAACGTTCTTAGGGCGTCGATGGTGACTGCGCCGCGCCACTCCCAGACGGCCGACGGGTTCCATTTCGCCCAACTGAAATTCCATCCGCCGTCGGCGTCTTGGCCGGCCTCGAGCAAGCGCTCGGCGAGCAGTCTTGCCGGACACGTCGAGCACCCAGCCGGGTTCTTCAACGCAGTGCGCCGCTTCGCCGCCCGCGGCGGCTTCCGTCTCGTCTCCCCCGCGGCGCCCCCTGTTGGGCCGCCGCAGACCCGCACTACTGAAACGGATCACTTGACCGGGGGTCCTCGTCGTGGGCGATCAACTCGTGCGCTCCGGCATTGCTGGGTTACGTTGCGAGCTTCGCAACCGGGATCATCGTCGGTGCGGTGCTTCTAACGTTCCTTCCTGAAGCCGGCATCTTAGCCGGTTTCATAATGGTTGGAGACAGTGACGTATTGTCTACTGCTGTCGGGTACATCGTCGATACCTTCTACGCATGAGGGGCAGAGCATTGTGACCGGAGGGAACACCTGCAACTCAAGGCAACCTTAGGCTCCCTTTGTCTAAGTTCCGGATGGACCGAGCGCGCATAGGCGCATCACTCGCTGGTGCCCTACTCCTGATCGTTGGCGCGGTAGGATTGTTTTTAACACACAAATCTGGCTTCCGCTTCATCTTCGTTAGTGTCCCCGCCGTGCTGTTGATATTTGTGCCAAACTGGCGTCACAAGAAACGAAACGGTTGACCGCTCAAGGCCTTGCCGCCTCGCTCTCGCGACAGTGGCACTAGTCGGGACTGCAATCGAACTGAGTCCCTTGATTATTGTTGCTGCCCTAGCCGTAGCCTTCGCCCTAGGAGCGTACGCTCTCACCATGCTACGGAGCGCTGTGCAAGCGTGCTGAAAAATCCGCGCTTGCGCCTCCTCGTTATCGCCCTTGGGATCGCCGTCGATATACTAGGCATCACGGCACTGCTGACATTCAAAGGAACCGCGAGGGAATCCCTGGGAATAATCCTAGCCGCGGTGACCACTGCGCTGTTCTTGTGGGTTATATTTATATATTTGCCTCGGACGGATAAGACCGCGCCTAACCGACCGAGAGGCTCTTCATCGAAGCCCCGGAGGTAGGTGTCGGCGTGGCCGAGCAGCTCGGGACAACAGCTAGGTCCACGGGAGTTGGTCTCGGCTGACACCTCGCCGATCTGCTCGGTAAACGCTTTACGTAGGCCCAGCCGCTCCCGGCAGGCGTACTGCGCCTCTGCGGGCTCAGATCCCGGGTGACGCCTGACTGCAGGTGCTCTGTTCGGGGTCGGGTACCAAGCCGGCCAACGGCACCCGGACACGCTCCCCGGCCAGGTCGGCCAGCACGGCGCTGCCGTCGTGCACAGTTTCGACCCGCCACGGCTGCTCCCCGCCGGAGCGCACAACCAGACTCCCGGCAACGGGCAGGTGCCCCTCCACCCCGACCGCGGACACGATCTGCAGCGCGGTGCTCTCCACCGCGTCGGCGACCAGCGCGGCGGCGTCCTCAGCGTCGGCCACCTCCGGCACCGCCAAGGTGAGTACCACCGTCACCAGCCGGGTCGATGACCCACTCACCGCACCACCGCCGGCGATGCGGGTGGTGCCTCAACCGGGCGTTTCTGCCGCCGCCGCCCCGGCCCTCCCCCGCCGGCCATCATCGCCGTGCTAGCCGCGGTGGCCGCGGTGGCGGTCGCCGGACCGAGGGCCCGATAGATAGAGGTGCGGCTGACCCCAAGGATCTTCCCGATCTGAGCGACGGTGTGCTCCCGCTCGTCATAAAGCTTGCGGGCGGTCCGCCGCTGGTCCGCACTCAACTTGCTCGGCCGGCCCCCCTGGCGGCCGCGGGCCCGCGCGGCGGCCAACCCGGCGACGGTCCGATCCCGGATGATCTCCCGCTCGAACTGGGCCAGCGCGCCGAACAGGTGGAACACCAGCCGGCCCCCAGCCGTGGTGGTGTCGATCGACTCCCGCAACGACCGGAACCCCACCCCACGCTCATCCAGCGCGGTGACCGTGTCGATCAGATGCCGAAGCGACCTGCCGAGGCGGTCCAGCCGCCAGACCACCAGGGTGTCCCCCGGCCGCAACTGCTCCAACACCCGGTCCAGCTCAGGCCGGCGGTCCAACACCCCCGACGCATGGTCAATGAAAACCTTCCAACAGCCGACCGCGGTCAGTTCGTCGGTCTGCAGCCCGACATTCTGCTCGGCCGTGGATACCCGCGCATAACCCAAGAGATGACCCACCAACCGAACGTAGCGAAAACCTTGCAACCGCCAGCTCACGACACGCTGATTCCGGACGCAGGTTCCGCTACATCAGCCCACGCTCAGCCAGAGCCGCCGATCAACAACCATCGGCGTGTAGCAGAAATGGTCATTTCCGGACGGACTTCGCGAGGGGACGCGGGTCGTTACTTGGTGGGTGCCCCGCCGAGCCCGGCGGGCAGCGTGTAGGCGGTGACGCTGTCGGTACCGAAGTAGATGGTGCCGTCAGCGACGATCGCCGGGGCAAATGATCTAGATTGCGCTGGGAAGGCGGCTTTCACTTCGCCGGTGGCAGCGACGACTGCGGTGAACCCGTAGCTGCCACCGGGGTCGGTGATAGCGCCGAACAGTAGGCCGTTGGCGTAGGTGAGTCCGGACGGGCCGCCTGGCTTACTCCACACGGTCGAGCCGGTGGCCTCGTCAAGGGCGTAGGTGGTGTAGTCGTAGTCGGCGTACACCCGGCCCTCGGCGATGGCCAGGCTGCGGACCCGACCGGCTGCGCCGCCCAACGGTGCGGTTGCCCACAGTTGCCGACCGCTGGCCAGATCAAACAGCCGGGTACGGCCGTCACTGCTACCCACGGCGATGCCGCCGGCGTCCGCCACCGGCATCCCACCACCGACCTCGGGGTCAGCAGCCGACACCGGCACTGACCACAACGCCTGACCGGTGTCGGCGCTGTAGGCCGACAAGTTATGCCCGACCACGTAGATCGTGTTGTTGTAAAGCACCGGAGTGACGTTGGAGTACTCGATCGGGGTATGCCAGCGCACCGTCCGGGTCGCCACGTCGATGGCCTGTACCTCAATTACGCCAGCGACCGGGTCCCCGGACACCACATACAAAAGCCCATGGGCAAGCGTGAGACCCTGCCCGCCAGTGCTACTGCTTAAAGTTATCTCCCAGGCGACCCGGCCCGTCAGGGCGTCGATGGCGAACAGATCCGGACTGTCGGGGCCGGTCAGGTACACGTTGCCGGTGTCGGCGTCGTAGGCCACCCCGCTCAGTAGCAGGTCTGGGACGTCGTAGGTCCACACCGCTTTGCCGGTGACCGCGCTGACCCCGACCGCCCCATGTCGGGTGCCATAGACCAGCACCCCCTTAGCCAGGACCATCCCCACCTGCGGCGGGGAGTCTTGGAGGCTGCCCGCAAACAGCGGCACCGTCTGGCCGACCGTCGCCGGACTGAGCCGGTGCTCATACCAGTTCGCGCCCCGATGCGCGGCATACAACCCCAGCTGGGTCCACTGCAGCCGGGCCTGCACCGTCGTGGCCGCCGACCGTGAACCCTGCGCGGCGACCAACCGATGTCCACCGGGCTTGGCCGTGCTCGGCACCGTCACCCGCCCCGTGAACCCGCCAGACCCACCCGCGATCACCCGACCCAGCCGCGCCCCATCAAAGCTGAGAACGACCGGCTGGCCGGCCTGGAACCCGCTGCCAGTCACCGTCGCCGGCAACCCCGGCCAGGCCAGGCCCGGCCGGACCGACACCGACGGACCACCCCCGCCGGCCAGCGCCGCCGGCACCGTCCCGGTCAACGCCAACACCGCAGCACTGCCGGCGATCAGCCCTGTCTTGGCACCTTTACGCATATCTATCTCTCTCTCGGATTCTGGTGGCGTGCTGAGGGGGGTCTTAGGTATCCAGGAATCCTCATTGTCGCGGACGAATCAGCAAAGCCGCGGACAGCTTGCCGTTCTGTGTCGTCGCACCTTCGGGGCCGTCGGATACACCCCTGGACTTCACTTAGAGACACGTTCGACGGAGAGAGACTGGACGAACGGTGTAAGTGGCCTAACTGGCCGGACCACTCCCCGGCTTCGAGGGAGGGGCAGTGTTTATTGGCGCTTTCTGCTAGTCGGTTGGTGGGCGGGGGGCAGTGCTGGGTGACGTAGGCGGGGTGCTGCGGGCGGCGTGCGTGCGGCGAGGGCGGCGCGGAGTTCAGTGAATGCGGTGGCTGCGGCGGCGGCCGCGCTGCGGGTGGCGGCTCGGCTGCGGTCGGCGATTGTGAGTTCGCCGGTGACCGCCGCGATTCGCTGCTCAGCTGCGGCCAGGGCGTCGACGGCGGCCCGCGCGTGGGAGACGACGGAGTCGCCGGCGGTGGAATTCAGGCTGGTGGGCAGCCACAGATAGTGCTCAGTGCGACCGCGGCCGGTGTCTTGGCGGGGAGCCAGAAGCCGCCCAGTCTCAGCGGCTGCTTCCAGGCAGTCGGCCAGGCTAGCCGTGGTGGCGGCGGCCTGGCCGGCCCATGCCAGCAGCGGCGGCGTTATCCGGTCGACGGGGGGTGAGCTTGGTGTTCGCGGCAGCTGGTCGGTGCGGTCGCGGGCGGCGGTGAACTGCAGGCTGATCTGCTGGGTGAGGAACAGGACCGCCGGGGTGGGTGGGCGCAGGGTGGCCACTTTGGCGTTGGCCACTTTCTGCAAGTGCACCGCAGCGGCGTGGAGGTGGGCTGCGGCGGCCGGGCCATCTGGCTGCTGCGGGTGGGTGCGTGCGATGACCTGTGCCGTGAGGTCGGCGCCGGCGGCCAGTGTCCGGGCAACGGCGCGCGACTCGGCCGCGGTGAGCGCGGGTCCTCTAGCGGTCAGCAGGGTGCTGAGGTGGCGGGTCGCGGCGGGCAGCTCGGCGACATTGCGCACGACGCCCGGCCGGCCGGGCATGGTGGGTGCGGCCAGGGGGGCGGCGGCGGGTGCCAGGTCGGCGGTCTGGGCCTGCAGTTCGGTGGCGGCGAGCCGGATGAGGCCGTGCCCGGCGGGGTCAAGTAGCAGCCGGCGGGTCTGCTCGTCGCCGGGTGGCAGGGCGGCGGCGAGGTCGGCGTCGAGGTGGGGGACGGCGCGGGCGAGGTCGGCCAGGTCTCGGGTGAGTGTCCAGGCGTCGTCGTCGGTCAGGCCGGCGACGATCTGAGCGTGGTAGGCCTCCAGGGCTACGGCCGCCCGTGCGGCGGCCTGCCAGGCGCTGACCAGCGGGCCGCCGGCGACGGTGAGCGTGTCGGTGAGCGCCGTGTCCGACCCGGTGGCCATCGGCAGGGCGTCGAGGGCGACCCGCAGGGCCTGCGCGGGGCTGGCGGTGATCAGGCTGAGGTCGGCGCGGCCGGGGGCGGGGCGCCGCAGGACGAGGTGGGTCAGGTCTCGCAGTTCGCTGACCACCGCGTCGCGGGCGGCCAGCGCGGCGGGACGCTCCGACTCCGACAGGGCCGGCCATCGTTCGGGCTGGGCGGTGAGGGCGGCGACCGCCCGGGCCAGGCGGGTCGCATCCTGGGTGTAGGTCATGTGCCCGGGGTGGCGGCGTCCAGGGCGCGTAGGGCGCCGGCGAGCTCACGGGCGGCGCGGGCGTAGGCCAGGGCCTCGGCGACGGTGGCCGCCGTACCGGCGGCGGTGATCAGCCGGCCGCGGACCGCGGTGATCACCGCGGGCACGTTGTCGGTGTCGGTCTCGTCGACCTCGACGAGGGCGGGGAGGGTCAGCGGGTCGATCAGCTCGTCGATGGCGGCGGACATGGCGTTGCTGACCGGGACCGGCAGGTCGGCCAAGTGCCGGGTGGAGGTGGCCCAGAGCAGCTCACGGTCGTAGTCGATCGTCATAGGAGAACTCCTTGGATCCGGGGCGCTCATCGTCATCCCGGGTGGTAGGCCCGGGGTCGGGTCGGCGCCGATCTGTGGACGCCGACCGGGCTGGTGGCCGGCATGGCAGCAACAGTCAGGGCCGGCTGGTGGGGGTAGCCGGCGGCGGCGAGCTGGGCGGGGCTGGGCTGGGCGTTCGGCGGCTGGTCGTGGGCGGCCTGCAGCGGCTCGTGGTCATCGTCGTGGCCGGGGTTGGTGTCGGGTCCGGTGAGGGCATCGAGGACGGCGGCGGTGATGGTGGCGGGGTCGAGGCCGAGGCGGTCGGCGAGCCGGGCCACCTGCGGGCCGACATGTTCGGGTGGGAGGGCGGCGATGATCTGGGCGGCGTCGCGGGCGGCGCCGATGCGTCCGTCGGGCCAGTCGAGTCGGCCGGCCCAGCGGGTCAGCCGCTCGTCGATGACCAGTTCGGCGAGCGGCCGCGCCGTCTGCAGTGCGGCGGTCAGCGCGGCGGCGCCGTGCTGTTGGGTGAGGCTGGCCGGGTCGTGGCCGTCGGGCAGGTCGGCGGTGGTGGGCCAGGCGCCGGCGGCGCGGAGCAGCGGGTAGGCGCGCAGGGCGGCCTGTCGGCCGGCCAAATCTGCGTCGAAGGCGACCGTGACCCCGCGGTCGGCCAGCGGGCCGGCGGCGGCGGCGAGGGTGGTGATCTGGCCGGCGGTCAGGGCGGTGCCGGACGGGGCGACGCCGACGTGCCGGCCGTTGCCGGCGGTGGTGACGGCGATCGCGTCAAGCGCTCCTTCGACGATGACTGGCCAGGCGCCGGCCGCCAGTGCCTGGCGGGCCGGCTGCGCGCCGACCCCGTACAGCACCTCCCCCTTGCAGTACAGGGCGGTCGTCGGGCTGTTGAGGTATTTCGGGGTGTCGGCGGTCGGGGCTAGCGCCCGGCCGAGAAAGGCAATCACCTGGCCGTCGGGGTCGTGGACGGGGAACATGATCCGGTCGCGGAACCGGTCCAGGACGGTGCCGCGGCGGCTGGCCATTCCGACTCCGGCGGCGAGCAGCTGGGGGTCGGTGTAGCCGAGGCCGTGCAGATGGTCGGTCAGGGCGGTCCAGCCGGGTGGGGCGTAGCCGACCTGGTACGCCGCCACCGCGGCCGCCGGCACGGCCCGCTGCTCGAGCATGGCCCGGGCCCGGGTGGCGTTGGGGGTGTCGGCGGTGAGCTGGGCGGTGTAGAAGGCGGCCGCGTCGGCGTGCAGCCGCACCAGCACCCCCATCCCTACGTCCACCTTCGCCGCCGGGACGGCCGGGCCGGGCTGGGCGGCCGACCGGGCGTATGACGTGTCGGCCTGGGTGAGCGCTGCCGCCGTCCGTTCCGCGCCGGCCTGAACGCGGGCGGCCAGCTCCCCATCGACGGTCGGAGTCGACTCGGGGGCGGTGACGGCCAGGACGGTGCGAGCGGCGCCCAGTACCCGCCCGGCGGTGTCCCGGACCGCCTGCTCCGGGGTGGTGCCGGCGATGCCGGCCGCCCAGCCGGTGACGTAGGGGAAGGTGTAGTCGTCGGTGGCCAGACCGTGGGCGGCGGCGACCAGGTAGGCCAGCGACTCCGCCTCGACCTCCACATTCCCCCGGCAGAACCCGGCCGAGGTGGCCGCCGGTCCACCCCGGTCGGCGGGGTCATGGAGCAGCACATGCCCGGCCTCATGCGCCAGCGTCTTGACCGCCTGCGCGTCGTCGACGTCGCCGCGGACCCGCACGGTCCGGCGAGTGAAGTCGGTGATCCCGTTGGCCGGGCCGCAGTCGCCGCGCTCGACGGTGAACCCCCGGCCGGTGACCAGCCCGGACAGGGACTCCCACAGGCCGGGCGGGGCCTGGCCGGTCAGCAGCTGCGGGCGGGGTTGTTCGGGCAGCGGCCGGCCCGAGGTCTGGGCGACGTCCCAGACGTAGGCGACCCGGAACCCAGCCAGCCGCGCGGTCCGACTGTCGTCGCCCTCCCCCGCGCCGGCTCCGGCCGGGCCGGCCGGGCCGGCCGGGCCCGTCGGCTCGCCGATCCCCCGGTCGTTCTGGCGGGGGCGGCGCAGGACGGGGGCGAGGATTCCGATGCCGCGTTCGCCTTTGTCGACCTGCCGGCCCAGCGCCTGCCACGCCCGGTAGCCGGCGACCGCGGTGGCGTCTGGCCTTGCCGCCGAGATGAGCAGGGTGTTGTGAAACGAGTAGGTATGGAACCGGTGGGCGACGTCGAGCCAGGCCCGCCAGTCTGCCCCGCTGCGCAGGGCGGCGACCTGTTCGGCGAGGCGGCTGTGCAGGGCGGTGAGCTTGTCGGCGTCGGCCTGTTCGCGGTGCTGCCGCTCGGCCGGGGTGACCGGCCGCTTGTACCGGGGCGGCATGTCAGCGGCCGCCCGCCCCGTTACCGGGCCCGGCCGGGCTCCCAGTGTTCGAGGCGGCCGGGTGGGGGTCGCTGAGGTGCTCGTCGATGGTGCGCTGCTGGGCTTCCATGGCGGCGGTGAGGTCGTCGATCTGGTCCTGCAGGGCGGCCAGCACCGCCCCCAGGTCCACCACCGGCCCCCCGGCCGGCGGGCCGACCGCGGGTGGTACCGGCTGGCTGGTGGTCATCGGGCCCGGCCCGCGGACGCCGCCTCGACGCCGCGCTGCTGCACCACTGTTGCCGATGCCGATGCCGGTGCCGGTGGCTGGCCGGCGGCGGCGGCCCGGGCCGCGTCGACGCCGGCGGTGTCTAGTGGTGTGGGGTAGCCGTCGGCGGCGATGACCGCGGGTGTCCGGTCCCCGGCGGGCCCGTCGGTCCCGGGGTGCGCATGGTCGGCGAGTTGGGCCCGGTCCGGTGCCGCCTGGCCGGGGCGGGCGGGGGGCGCGTCGAAGGAGGGGGCGACCCGGCGCATCGCGTCGACCGGGCTGGCTCCGTCGGCGCGGAGCCGGTCGTAGCGGTCCATCACGTCCGGGCGAAGCTCCCGCAGCCGCTCCTCGGCCAGCTGGGCGGCCCGTTCGGCTTCGGGGTCGGGCCGCCACGGCTGCGCCCGGGCCCACGCCGCGCCGGCCTCGTCGAGGTTGGCCCGGTCCCGCAGCCGCGGGTCCAGCATGGGTGCCCAGCCGAGGCGGGCGGAGGCGTAGGCGGTGCGGCCCTCGGCGCGCAGCGCGGCCGCGGCCCGCTCGTCGGTGACGGCGCGTTCCCGGGCCCGGGCGGCGGCGACCTGCGCGACCGCTTCGGCGGCCATCGCCGCCAGCGACACGTAGGAGGTGATCTTCGTGCTGGCGTGGGCGACCGGGTCTTCGTGCGGCTGCTCGCTCATCGGCTCCTCCGGACAGGTGGGTTTACGGGTGTGGGTTCAGGCCGCCGGGCGGCGGGTCGGAGTCGGGGTGGTCGTCCCAGTAGCCGTCGGGTGCGGCGGTGGTGGGCAGCGGCCGGGTGGGGGCGTGGCGGTCGGGGGCGCATTGGGCGAACGGTCCGGTCGCCGACAGCAGAACGGGCAGCTGGGTGTCGAGGTGGTCGCGGTACCAGACGGCCATGCCGCGCAGCGGGTCGAGGCGGGCGACTTCCCAGGTCCGCCACAGCGCCTCGAGGCGGCTGATCGCCTCGGCGTGGTGCCACCAGGAGGCGCACCAGCGCAGCGACGGGCTGAGCGGCCGGGAAAACATGGGTGTGAAGTAGGTCACGACCCACTCCTCCAGGCCCGGGTAGCGGGGCTGGAACGTCTCCTCACCGCCCGGGCCCGCCTCCGGCTCCGATTCGCCGGCGGCGGGGTGGAGGAAGTCGTCGACGATGTCGCGGAGCAGCTCCACGTCGGCTTGCACCGCCCGCAGCCGCCCTTCCATCCCGGCCAGACCGGCGTCGTCGGGCGGGCCGGCGGCGTCAGTGGGTGGGGTCATCAGGCCACGTCCTTCGCGGGGGCGGGCTGGGCGGCCGGGGGGTGGGCGGCGCGGGCGCTGATGGCCGTTTCGGCGGTGCGGCGGGCGGCATCGATCTGGGCGTGGCGGGGGCCGGTGTACCAGGGCAGGGTGGTGACCATGGCGACTTTGGCGCCGGTGACCCAGACCAGCGCCCGGCCTTTGGGCAGCGCCCGGATGGCGGCGGCGGGCAGGATCCGCTGCTGGCGCAGCGACTTCGACCGTGACGTGCGGCCGTCGGAGGTGCTGCTGCCTTCGACGACCACGTCGTGGTCACCGACGAGGCGGGACAGGTCCTCGGCGAAGGAGGCGTCGTCGATGCCCGGTCCGATCACTTTGACGGTGGCCGCCGACCATAGCGCTTTCATGCCGTTGTCGCCCCAGACCGCGGCCCCTTGGGCGTAGGACTGCAGGATGGTCAGCGGGACGATCCCCCGGCTGCCGAGGTGGGAGTAGAGCTGGGGCAGGTCGGCGATCCGGCAGATGTTCGCGGCCTCGTCGAGCAGGACCAGCA
>JAABUK010006858.1_pt1 | contig 16748 bp, 20 predicted proteins | sample 5559141 | NCBI WGS metagenome assembly JAABUK01 (sample SAMN10711869, study PRJNA513367) | rock metagenome | isolation source: Antarctica rocks | place: Antarctica: Victoria Land, Pudding Butte nord | collected 2016-01-03
TATTAGAAGTCTTTATATTTTTCGAGACTTCTATAATATAATTATAAATAATAGCGAGAGTAAATCTTATATTAATATTTTTAAAAGAAGAAAGAGTGTTTTAATAAGATGAAATTAAAGAAATAAGATTGTAGTAAAATAAAAAAAAGAAATAAGTAAATTTAGTTCAAAAATTATATGCGAGATTAGTGAAATATTATTATAATAACTTCTACTTTTTAATTAAATCAAAGACAGCTCTATTTTTTCTTACTTCTCTTCTTCTTCTCTTTATTCTTTTTAAATATAATATAATGTTATTTAAGAAATCTCATAATTTATTAAATATAAAGATACAATATTAATATCTTATAGAAATTAATATTAATACTAATATTAAAGTAGAAGTATCTTCACTAAATACAATTTATTTTAATAGTTATAATATTCTTAGTTTTATAAGTATTAAAGCTCTTTCTAAGTTAGATAAGTACTAATAATAAAGATAGATTAAAGAATAAAAGATAATAGACTATTAGATCTATTAAGAATTTCTAAAATCAAAAAGAATATTCTTTAAAGAAGATGAAGAAAGATCTATTAAACTCTTATTTTTAATTTTGTTAAAAAAACAAGATAATATTATAAGTCTAATTTCTTATATAACTGAACTTCACATTATTTACAAATATTAATATTATATTACTCACTCTCATCTAATTAAAAATAAGTTTAATAGAGCTGATATTTCTAATAATTTAAAGCTGCTTAATAGCTTTTGTTTAATTATTTTAAAGAATAATCAGAAGCTATTAAATATATTAATTTAAAGATTAGATTATTTATTTTTAATAAAAACGCGCAGTTTAATAAATTAATTAAAGAAGATTTAATTACAGAAAAATATTCAACTTCTTTAAATTAATTAAGATAATCTTAAGATTTATGAAGAAGAGCTTCTAATATCTTTATAAATTATATATTCTAATAAGAATATTGAGAATCTCTTTACTACATGATATATAAGTAAGCTTCTTAAAATTTAAGAAATAATAATCTCTTTTTATTTCTAGATGAATCTCTATTAAGAGACGCATTATTATAATAAATTAAAAAAAATGTGAAATTATTAAAAAATAAGATATTAATTCTTATTTTCTTAAAAAATTATAAATATTAATATTAAAGATGATAGATAATTATAAATAAGTATAAGAGTCTTGATAAAGATATTGCAATTTTTTAAATAAAATTTTCAGCTTAATTAGATTAAATAAGTTTCACTTAGATTATCAGTATTATTTAATAAGAATAAAGAGAGATTAATAAATAGAATGCTTAATAAGCTTAAGAGAAGTATTCTAAAGATATTTTTAATAAGTATTTCTAATATATTAAATTAGAGTGATGTTATATCTACTTCAAGACTGCTAATATCACACGTAAATTTCAAGAGCTAAAGAGATTAAGTATTAAAAATAATAAGACGCACAGAAAAGAAGATGAAGATGAAGAAGATAGATAAATATGAAGATAGATGAGATTTATTAATTTAATCTTATTAAAGCAAGTAAGCTCTATTGAATCTTCTAGATTATAAATAGAAGACAGTTTTTTATTATTTTTATCGCATAAAATGAAAAGTCTTGACACTTGAAACTGACTCTTAAACTTCTCAAAGTCTGTTCACATTTATTTCGCTATGAATTTCGCCTGCAGCAAAGCCTGCAGAAATTCGGCCGAGAGCCAGTTTTGAGTGAAAGAGTCAGTTCTAATTGTGAGACTGTTAACACTCTAAATTGCTCAAATTTGAGCGGCCGCAGACGTCTCAGAGAGGACAGTGTCGCCGGCAGCGTCATCCCGATGACGCGTTTATAACGAGGGGTGCCTGGGCGCCCGGGATCTCGTCTTCCAGGGAGTCCGGGGGGGGCTCTATGAGGCGTGATTCGCGAAGGGCTGGGTGGGACAGATTCAATCGCCGACGCTAGTGGCTTGGCGCAGGCTGGGCATCTAGGACTGGCTCTCGGGGGGGTCAGAAGCTCCATTCGTCACCTTCTGCATACACTCATTTGTCACCCTCTGCATACACTCATTCGTCACCTTCTGCATACACTCATTCGTCACCTTGTTCGCACACATTGTACGCTAGCCTAAGGCTAGAGATCCCATGACGCTTGTTGTAAGACATGCCGCAGTTAGCATCGGAGGATCAGGACGACATATCGTACCGCAGAAAGGGAATCACGATTCCTCTCTGTTCAATTGTCTTCTGATGTCCTGGAGAGTAGGTGTTGAAGCTGAAGAAATGATCCATGCGGCGCCGCTTTAACAGGCATCCATGCATTGTACATTTCCATTTCGCAACAGCTTGTCTCGTCGATATATCGCCATTGCACTTCTTTTCTGGATCTCAAAAGTATGCGATAGCAAATCCGCATTGAGCCAATGAATCAACCTGCCATGTCAATGCTGGCAGCAACATTAGAAAGCCCTCTACCTTCTCCACCGGAGAGCGAGGTCTTCACAACTGAGCAATGGACAACCTTGCTTAGCATTCTCGACACGTTCGTTCCCTCAATTACCAATTCGGAGTCTGAAGGAGAATCCAAGCTCTGTGTAGGAGGGGCTGAGTATGCTGAATCTACCCTGTCTATACAAAACCTCCTCTCATCATCTGCCGAGCCAACCCTCATTTCAACCTATCTGTCCGAATCAGCTGGCTCAATCCACGACCTTCGCTCCTCTATCCACCGCTGTTTCGGCCATTATGTCCCTGCAGACCAAGTGAAAGGCCTCCGTTTCATCCTTTCCAGTCTCCACACTCGACCAGGATCCCTCCTCTTGACAGGCTCAACAACCCTATTCCATCTCCAGTCACCATCCACCCGTGAGCAGATCCTAGTCAATTGGTCGAAATCCTACCTGCCAACTCTGCGCGCGGTTTTCCGCTCACTCTCCTTCCTAGCTAAAAGGACTTGGGTGGCACTCTCTCCAACGCTGCCGGAGATAATTGGCTTCCCAGCTGTTCCAAAGCACGGAAAACGAGGCGGGGACTATCCATATGAGTTCGTGGACTTCTCCGCGCGCGATTCGTCGTCAACGATTGAGACCGATGTAGTCATTGTTGGCTCCGGCTGTGGTGCAGGCGTTTGTGCAAAGAACCTTGCCGAAGCCGGGTTTTTTGTTCTGGTTGTGGAGAAAGGTCGTTACTTCCCATCCACTCACTATCCCATGCAACCAGGTGATGCCGCTGTGCACCTCATGGAGAACGGTGGAGCAGTCGTGTCCGATGATGGCTCGACAGCCGTGCTAGCCGGATCCTGTTTGGGTGGTGGAGGAACCGTAAATTGGAGTGCGAGTTTACAGACGCAGCATTATGTAAGGCAAGAGTGGGCGGATCAGGGACTACCTTTCTTCACCTCCGGGGACTTCCAGAAATGTTTAGATAAAGTATGTGGAGAGATGGGTGCCACTACCAAAGGTATACAGCACAACTTCGCGAACAGAATGTTGCTGGAAGGAAGCAGGAGGTTAGGGTACGAAGCTAAAGAGGTTCCTCAAAACACAGGAGGAAAGGAACATTACTGCGGATACTGCACTTATGGCTGTGCCAGTGCTACCAAGAACGGACCTGCTGTGTGTTTCTTCCCGGCCGCTGCCAAAGCTGGTGCAAAGTTCGTCGAAGGCTTCGATGCTAGACAAATCGAATTCGAAGACCTTGGTGGAAAGAAGACCGCAGTAGGAATCAAAGGGTTCTGGGCTGATCAGAGCACAGAAAAGCAGAGGGAAATTACAGTGAAGGCGAAGAAAGTCATCGTCTGCGCCGGCACCCTCCACTCTCCATTACTGCTCAAGAGAAGCGGCCTCACAAATCCCAATATCGGACGAAACCTCCACCTGCACCCAGTCACCTTTCTAGGTGCCCGTTTCGACGAGGTGACCAATCCATGGGAAGGTACGTAAACAAACATCCCGCTGAAAAATCCTTCACTATCTATACTGACGGCCTCTCCCCCCTTCCTGTCAGGCTCAATTCTAACCTCCGTGAACACCTCTCTCGAAAATCTCGACAATCTCGGCCACGGCTGCAAAATCGAAGTGTCCACCATGCTTCCTAGTTTCTACCTCCCCTTGCTCCCCTGGCAATCCTACCCCACGCCCTCTTCCCTCTCGTCCGCCACCTCTACCAGCCCCGCCCTAACCTTCAAAACCCGCTGCACAACCTTCGACCATACCACCGGCTTCGTGATAATCTCCCGCGACCGCGACACTGGCCTTGTCTATCCAGACCCCACCGACGGCCGCATCCGCATCAAATACACCACCTCCCGCTTCGACGCCAACAACCTCGTTGACGGAGTCATCGCAGCGGCGAAGATCGCGTATGTGATGGGTGCTAGGGAGGTGTATACGATGCATCCGGATCTACCGCCTTTTGTGCGACCACAAGCAAATCCCACACCGCGGTCTGTACGTGGTACCACCACCACCACCACCACAACAACAACAACCACAGAACGAACCTTGGACGAAGGCGTCAACGACGCATCCTTCCAAACCTGGCTCACCCGCCTCCGCCATCTCGGCATCTCCACCCCAGATCCCTGCACAAGTGGATCGGCGCACCAGATGGGGACGTGTCGTATGAGTGCGAGCGCTAAAGCTGGGGTGGTGGATCCCAAGGGGAGGGTTTGGGGCGTTGATCAGGGACTGTGGGTTGCGGATGCGAGTGTGTTCCCGAGTGCTAGTGGGGTCAATCCCATGGTTACGAATATGGCGATTGCGGAGTGGGTGAGTCGGGGGATTATTCAAGGAGGGGACTCAGCATAGGGGAGGGTAGGGAGGGTAGTAGATTAGGGAGGGTAGTAGATTAGGGAGGGTAGTAGATTAGGGAGGGTGGTAGATGAGGGAGGGGTGGGGAGGGTGGGCTTAAAAAGCTTGATTTCGCCAAGTACGCTTATTGAGGCATCTGGATGCGGAGGGGATAGTCATCAAACTCCAATCGTTTCCTGCGCCCCGCCATTAGCTTGGCCATCAAAGTGTGAACGCGCGACCGTCTTCCAATATGCGGATTTCAATGTGTCTGCTCTTTGCCGTTTGGTGAGCGAGCTGCGCGATACCTCTCCGGTACCAGTATGTGGTAGCTTCAACTGGACTATTTGAATCTCGTTCCATGACGACTTAGAGTGGGTGCTCCGTGCCCCACGACACGACGGTGCAATTAAGTCAGATGAAACGAACCTCTTGCTGTTGGCTAGCGAAGCCGCTACTCTTATGTACATCAGGGCCAACAGCACAATCCCCGTTCCGAAGTCTTTGCCTACAGGTAAGCCTTTCTCCCCATTCAATCTTGGATCGCGCCAACAATCAAATAGCTGTTTTAGGGACAATGATATCGGCATCCCATATGTTCTTATGAGTAAAGCTCACGGCTCGCCTCTACAGCGCGCGTGGAAGGACTTAGAGAAAGATGAGCTCAGTATATCACACGAACAAAAGACAAAGATTATATTCCAGCTCGGAGTCATTACATGGCAACTATCTCGACTTTGTTTCGATCAGGGCTGGATCACTCTTGGAGGAACATGGGGAATTTCATATCAAGACCTGTTTATCCCGTGGTCTGCTGCTGAATGAACGACATTCACTTAGAGATATCAATCGTGGACCTTTCAAATCTGAGATGGACTAATTACTACGAGGCTCATGTCTCGGCATTCTTGGAACATGTGAAATATCTTCAATGAGGCCACCACTGCTTCTTTGCGCCTATTTTCCCGCGCGAAGTGAGTACGATGACTATGCTGGATTTCGGAAAGCGTCAGATTGGTGGAGTGACTTCGTAACTGTGCAGTCCAAGATTGACCGTTCAGATAATAGGACCGATTATGTCATTGCTAGAGAAGAGCTTTCAGGAATGATTATAAGGCGGACGAACGATATATCAAAATCTCCTTTAAACGATCGCAAACACCGATTCTCGATTTACCATCCTAACTTTAGTGTCGATAATATCTTCGTTGACGAAGGTTTCAACATCACATGTATAATTGACTGGGCATTTTATTCCTCTCTGCCTTTGTCTATACTCCTCACCGCCCCTGGGCTACCACAATCACGATATGAAGTTGATGTATCACTTTTGCCTGCGCTTGAAAATGGATTTCGATACGCACTTTAAAAGAATACGCAACGTGAAGATATCGAAACCGAGATGACATTGTGTCGAACGTTGAGCTGCAGTCGTCCGATATGGCTACTCTCTCGTATTTTGAACTTTGATTCAACTGCAGATTATCATCTCTTCAAAGCCCTCTGGGATTCTATGGGAAATCATGATCAAAGCATTTCAGAATTCTTTCGTTCAAGGCAGTCGTCGCAGCAATATATAGTATTGCGTAACGAACTGAAAGAAGACGACCAGACAACAGAACAAGTGGCTAGACTGGAGAGGGAATACTTCCGTGACGATATACGTAGACTGACGATTGCAAGAAAGTTGACTTTGGTCTCCCAGTGGTCTCTGCGATACCATAAATCATTGGCTCACGGGATCAGAGGCAATGGCGATATCTCCGTTGCGGACCAGAAATTGTGGGCGTGGATGGACAGCTGTCTGAAACCCTAATAACACTCACCATTTCTCCCCTTTTGAACGAGCGAGTCCTAAGCCCGACGTCCCTCATCTTCATTTTCATCCAACTCAAAGGCCGGCCGAGTGTGGAGGTCATTTAAGAGATGACTGGCACGACGAGGAGGAGGAGGAGGAGGAGGAAGGCCGACTTCGAAGGCAGCTCACATCAGCCGAGGTAAGCGATGGAGTCGGGAACGATTCTAAAAAAGGTGTCACAGTGTCGAGGGGGAGGGAGGGACGCGAGAGTATAGTGTAATGTTAATGGACTACCATCTCTCATGCAAGTCGAGAAACGTAAGGGAAGTTCCTCGCGATCTGATCGATGCTGTTACGCTGGAAGAGCTGAGACTGGACAGGATGAGCGTGGATGGCCAGGCGGCGGCGGCGTGGAACAAATTAGGTCACTGTCGGATGTGCCGCCGCCAAGGCTTCATTGCCTGCCAACTCCCACGCCTTCTGTCGGCGTGTTCGTAAACACCATCCTACAGCGCACCAGCGGCAATAAAGACGTGTGTCTCCCGTCTTCTTATTTTCAATTATCATATCTCCACTACGAGTAAAGTCAAGGATTAAAAGACATAAGCAGCAATCTTTGCTGCCGTTCCATTCGAGTCCGGCTTGATCGCCCACAAAAATTGGCATCAGTGACACAAGGGATACCAGATATGGCAGTTCTTGAAATGGCAACCGCCAAATCAGATAGCCAGCAAAAACTCAAACGCCGTATCCAACTACCGTCTAACCCGATCTAGGGGAATAGTTTGCATTCAAAAGAACGAATGGTCGCATGCAAGAATTCAACCGCCAGCGCCATGCTAGCAGTGTCAGAAGCGCGAAAAAAAGGCCAACGCTGTCCTCCGATGGAACGCCGACATCCTCAGCAACGCCTCTTGGAGCACATGAGAGAATTAGCGCAGTATATCTGACTTCAATCGTGGCGGCATCAATCGTGATTTAAAATGTGCTCCAGGCCCAATCCTTCGGCACACTGCCCACAGTCTGATCTGAATTACCGCCGCTTAGCCCTTGGGAAATGAGGCCAGGTTTTCCTCCTGATCCAGGCCGTGGAAGTGAAGGATCATGCTTCGAACCGTCATCTTGGCTGTTGTCGCTGTTTGTTCTTCGGATGCTGCGCGCCGTATCCCATTTCTCATAGTGACGGTGGCACATATCGCATGCGCGGGAGGGTATGCCATCAGGGTGGAATCGGGCTTCTTGGTTCAGAGGGATGGAGTACCCGCTGTGGTCAGAACAGAAGATATGGCCGCAATGGCGACAGTGATGTCTGCGTTTGAACAGGTTGAAGGAGGAACGGCATGTGGGAGAGTCGCAACTGGGAGATTGTTGGTCGGCCTGTTGGAGGGAATTAGTCTCAAGCTTTGAATTTTGATTGCCCTCACATGTCATGCTCGCGTATCTATTGTCATGCAAGAACATCTGCATACATCCGTGATATGACACGTCGTGCTGGCTTGTGGGAGTACAACGCCGAGAGACGGGTGTTGTGCTTACCTTCCAATGGTCTCTCGTCGGCTCTCCGGTAACATCTCCAAGATTCTCGTCACCAATCCAATTGTTCTCCACCACAATATCCAGCGGCGCTATTCTGCCGTCAGTGTTTGAATGCCCGTCCATGGTTCTGTTCTCGAGACTTTCTAGAGAACCGTGTAAACTCTTCGGAGGTGTCATCGGGGTAGTCTTGTCCAGTCTTTCAGTGGGACGAAGCGCCGCAGGAACATAAAGTGGCGATTTCATTGGCCTCAATTGACGGACCTGACCGGGTATATGATATTGTACATAATTGTGCGATCGAGGAGAGGTAGGAGAAACATTGTTCGGACTGTTTGTAGCAGAATCGGCCGGCGAGATCTGATGAGCGCCGAAGAGGGGTAGCTGATTATTTGGGTGGGTATAGGTTTGGGTAGAGTAATTCACGGCCATTTTAAATTCATAAATATCTGAAGTATTGTGCAGCGCGGATAGGAAGGTCTATCGGGCGTGTGTGAAATTCGTGAAGGCGTAAAGTGGTGGCACGCGACACCCGTCGCAACTCAAGAACGGTATCTGTTCAATAGTCGGCGTGAGAGGACAAGCGACAACCTGCACAGCAAGCCAACCGAGGAGAAAGCTCGAAGCAGAATCTCATTTGAATGGGTTCGAGGTCAAGCGGTCTGAGTTGCAGTTGGCTTGCAACTGTGTATTTCCCAGGAGCTGCGGTGCTTGGGAGGGGCAAGATGGCTGAGGATCGGCAGGAGACGATTCGGAAGATGTTGCTGGTGAGACAAAGGGACGCAGCTCCGTCAGATAGGCGCTCCAAAAGAAGGGTCAAGAACAGATGTTCTACAGAAAAGAGGAATAGAGGTGAAAAGGATGAGGACTTGAGGTACCCGAAGATAGGCTATCGGCATGAGGGGGGGGCCTCGGGGGCATAATAATTGCGATGGGGGAGAGATAAGGTGGGATGTTGGGGCACCAATCAACGGCGCCCGTTCGAAGATTATTCCTCGTCTAACCGGCGCCTTAAACGGAAGGGGCTTAGTCCGATAGCTGCCGACTGTCTAGCAGGGATCTGTCGGTCTCGGCAGTGATCAATGCTAGAAATGCCAGTCACTAGGTGTCATTAGTCTGGAAATGCCAGTCACTAGTCGTCGTTAGTGTAGAAATGCCAGTCACTAGTCGTCATTAGTCTACGTAGTAGAAATGCCAGTCACTAGTCGTCATGGGTGAGCGCCGTGCCCTTGTTGCTTTTCGCTTCTCGGTTCCGTTCAGGGTCAAGATGCTCCTAACTTGTAATTAACTAGAGCAAGGCCCGAAGCCCGAAGCCTCGCCCAACGCCCGCCTCTGGGTTGAGACTGCCCAGCGGAACAAAACAGTGAAGAGCCTTCCTCGTCGGCAGTAGTACTACATCAGTATCCGTAACTATGGTATGATGCTGAGTGACTCGAACCTCACATCACACAGAGCATGGCATGGCCCCCCGCACACTATTGCTGTCAAGTCATCCAAGGCCACCAGTAGCACCGCAGCAGGAGAGCCTGCCAGATACCGGAGGATGCAGTCATACCCTATTTACCTTTCTCCAGAGTCCACTTTCGACCCATCTATCGTTCGAGGGAGGCTCTGGAGGGCTGTCTCTCCTATCGAACGTCATTGACACCGATTGGCTCCCCTGAAGAAATGGCATCAGACCGAAGAGGTTCATTGCTTGATTCCGAAGCAGATTGCCATCTGTGTGGTTGTTGGATTTAGGGGAGTGTTAATTACCAGTTGCCCGTTGGGGCTTGGGATGTGATGGACCGCACAGGGCCAAGCCTTTTAACCATATGTACTGCAGATTTTCGGGGCCTTCGCTTTCCCTCCCCGCGTGCACAACTCCTTTGGCTCTAGCCGCTCACTTTCATGCGTCTCTCCAACTGCCTCTGCGGTCTGATCTTCGGGCCGTCGATCACAATGCGTTGTTCCATGGTAAATGCGAGGTTGGCGGCCAGGCGATACTGTTGAAGGGATTTCCAGCTTGGGACACACGCTCTACTGTGGCTCTGGGCGCCTAAAGCCAAGCTGCTATGAGTGGTCAGCAGATACCTGCCGCCTGGTCAGAAAGAGGCTATGTTGCCCCCGAGAAACTGGACATCAAGGACGATGAAGACGAAAAAGGCGAAGCAGCCTATATGAGGTGTTTCCACGAATCGAGCAAGATCGGCAGAGTGCCAAATGCCTCCTACTTCGTCAACTCCCCCACTGCTCAGGCGTACGTGGAGAAGCGGGACAAGGAACTGTTTCCAGTCAAAGAGTTCTCAGGCAAACCCATACCGAATCCGGACATGCCCTCCTGGTTCAACAGGAAAGAAGGTCTGAAAAATCACCATCAATCTCTTTCGGATAGCGTTGTCACGTCAGATAATGTACCACCTCCTCCACCATCAAAGACAATCACCCTGCCATCCTCGCAAGACGCTGAGCTACACTCACAGCGAATCCCGCGGCCTGCGCCGATGTCTCTCGATCAACCGCACATTCCATGGTCCATCGAGCCTCGAACAGGAGCAAGTGGACCGCCGAGAATGATTCGATGATACATAGGCATTGAATTTGGGGGTGACTCATTACGCATCAGATCTGCAACAATGTCAGGCAATAATTGTAGATGGTTTCAGAAGAGAACTCATTGGCGCATGTATATTTGGACGAGAGTGGAAGGAACCAGTGTGGAAGAATAATACAATTGCATCCTCTTTCAAATACCATATGTGCGATAATCATGGCAAAGTGTGGGGTCGCTCGTCATTCCAGGAGGAAGTTTAACGATACGGGAGTGGCTCAGCCCGACTGTTCCTTTATAACCCTCCTCAGGGAATCATATGCTCTGGAAACGTATCCACAACGTGGAGCGCTAGAGACAAGCATCAAGCTTGAAGAGAATCCGGTGCCTCGCCTCACATGCGTCGCAAATCTTCCGGAAATACTGTAACTCGACAGATGGAATTTATGAATGAAGGTAATCAGTAGGCAAAGAGTGAAAGGCTTCGCTGGAATACTTTTCATTCTCTTGTCGGTGAAATTAACGACGTCAGTGATTTGCTTGAAATCTACGTCTTCGATAGGGGTCGAGAGGGAATGTGTGTGTGTGTGTGTGTGTGTGTGTGGGCACCGTCACCAGAAAATGGTCAAACATGCTCTCCTTCTCATCAAACGCTATCAAGCTCCGACCGCACAATCTCGCTCGACGTTGATACCTTTAGACTGCGATCCGGATGAGCGACAGACTTCTCCAGGATCTCAATCAAGTTGGAATATCTGAACATGGTCCGGTTTCGTCCGATTGACTAATACGCCTTGACACTCCTGCGATCATGCCATTGGTAGAATCCCCACCTTGACGGACGGCACAAGAGAGAGGCCACATTCACGCTGATGACCTCCACAGTAGTATAAATTCAGAAGAACATCGTCCATTGTCTGATTTATCTTCCATCTCATCTCCAATTTGCGCCCTTGAGCACTCGGATCGAACAACAAAACTGCTTTGATCTCTATCTACGACTGTTTGATCTCTTGACATGTCTCTTCCGACACGGATACTCGGCAAGGATGGCCCTGAAGTGACTGCTCTGGGACTTGGCCTCATGAGCTTGGGTAATGCCTATGGTCATGCTGGCTGAGATGAAGAACGCTTCACCTTCCTGGACAAGGCCCATGAACTCGGCGCTAGAAATTGGGACGGTGCCGATATCTATGGTGACACTGAAGAATTAGTCGGCAAGTGGTTTGAGCGAACTGGCAAACGACATGATATCTTCCTCTCGACCAAATTCGGCATTCAGTCAGATTTTTTTAATGTTCGATCTGATCCAAACTATGTCAAGGAGGCTTGCGAGAAGAGCCTTGAGAAGCTCGGAGTCGACTACATCGATCTCTATTATTGTCACCGCGTTGACAAGACGACACCACTCGAGAAAACAATTGAAAGGATGGTGGAGTTGCAACAGTAGCTTCACGAAATCTCTGGGCGCAAGGTCTTTACTAAATCACCTTGATAGGCAGGGAAAGATCAAGTATCTTGGATTGAGTGAAGTCCCCTCAAACACATTGCGAAGAGCTCACGCTATCCACCCTATCTCTGCAGTCCAAGTCGGGTACAGCCTGTTTGCAATGGACATCGAGGACCCAAAGATTGGCCTTCTCAAGACCTGCCGTGCAAGTTGGTGTCTCTATCGTTGCGTATAGTCCGCTAGGCCGAGGCTTCCTGACAGGCTCAATCAAGTCCCGAGACGATATCACGGGAGATGCTCGCGCAATTTGGCCCCGCTTTCTCCGAAGAGAACTTTAACAAGAATTTCGTCTTGGTCGATCAGATCAAAGCAATCGCAGACAGAAGAAACATCACACTTAGTCAAGCAACCTTGGCTTTTCTTCTCTCTCAAGGTCCCGACGTGGTCCCGATTCCTGGCACAGAAAGAGTTGCAGTGCTGGAGGAGAACCTGGCAGCATTGATGATTGTGCTTTCGTCTGAAGAAATGGAAGGTATCCGAGAGGCCGCTGAGAATGCTATACCTACTGGCGACCGATACCTGGAAATGTTTGTTTCTCCATGCTGCTGCCAAACTCTCTTTGCTTACCACTTGCCCGTAGGATAATGGACAGCTTGTTTACCGATACACCCCCTCTTTAGTCGGCAGTCGACAGCCACCAGCCAGACGGCAAACACATTCGAGTAGATAGCTTTTTAAGCCGATCACATGACCTATGCGCTGTGCTCGGTAGCTATGCTCAACACACTTCCCTGCTGCTCTCATTTGCATCTACCAGTTGTCGCTTTCGTGATTCCTACCCATTTGGAACTAGCTGTCTCTTTTCTGATCGCGTGCACCAGCATTCATATCCAATTGTCTCCACATACCCAAATGTTTAATCCTCTCCTCATCCCACCTTCCCAACCTCTCATCCGTCTTAAACCCTAACCGCTCCCACACCCTCTCCACATCAACCTGGGCATGCACCAGCACCAACCCTTCCCATCCATTTCCTATCTCCTCCTCATTCCGCGCCGCCCACCCCACCGTCTCCTCACACAACCCCCTAGCCAACCCCTTCCCCCTCGCTTCCGGCACGACAGCTATCCTCGTCAGCTTAACGTAGGCCTTCTCCCCTAGATCCTCAAATTCATTCGGATGTGGAGCATGCGGCGGCGGGACAAGCCGGATGCAACCGACTGGTCGCTTAGACGAGGTATCGTAAGTTACCCAGTGCCAGCCCCTTTCGTCGTCTTCGTCCAGTTCGTTCGCGGTGGAGCAGCCTTGCTCGGTGCAGAAGACGCCGAGCCGGATGGCCATGGCGTCTTGGAAGAGTTGGGGGACGTCGGGGGAATTGGAGTGGTAGAGGGTAGATATGGATGGGCCGGGGGGTGGGAGGAGTTTGGTGGTAAACTGGGGAGGATGGAGTTGGCAGGTACTTTGGGCGGACATGACTGTGTGTAATATGGTCTGCTATCAATGGAGTGAATTGTAAAGTATCTGAGGGGAATGATGAGGAAAGATCGAGGGAGGAATATCAGATATTTTCATGTCCCAATTCTCATAGATGAGAGGCCTTCCGTCAATCAAAGGGCGCGGAGTTCTTTCGATCAACTTCTACGACTTTCCGACGTCTCCATACTTGTAGGCCGATGTGCGCAATACGAGGTGAAGGAGTGCGAATATGCATGGTTTCTCAAAAGACGCGTTGCTGATCAAATGTGCGGCCTTTTGCAGGCTGAACGTTGGCGATCTGCCTGAAACGCTTCCATTTCCACTCCCCAACAGACCGCTTTTATTCTAATTTTCCTTCGCCTTTTTGTGGCGGCCTGCGAGAGACATGTCCAGCCCTTGTGACCGCTTCATTTAGTAGGCTTCCGGAATGTTCTCACTGGCAGACCGCGAAATCAGGCCGTTCCTCAAAATGCCTTGATCCTCTACCTCTTTGTTCTTTGGTTTCACACTGCAGGGCAAACATGTATCACCTAGCCAAATCCCTCTACCTCCAGTATACCTCCAAAGAAGAGTACTCAATCCTCCTCCTTGGCCTCGATAATGCCGGCAAAACTACCCTGCTCAACCAAATGAAAGCCCTTTACAACACCGCTGACATCTCTTCCACCACCGACGAACCGAGCACAACAGCAGGCAACACCGTCCCTACGGTTGGCCAGAATGTCTCTACAATCAACCTACCGGACATGTATCTCAAGATCTGGGACATTGGTGGGCAATTGACCCTGCGAAGGTTATGGCAGAGTTACTACAAATCCGCACACGCCGTCGTCTTTGTGGTTGATAGCAGCGATATTGGCTCGGATGCGGATCTAGCAAAACTACCTGGCTTCATCGACCACGCGAGACGGAAGAGTAGTGTGAATATCTCCTCGTCCGGGTCAGTGCCCGCTACCCCGTTGATACCCCACACACCGTCTGCGGCTGGATTTCCTGGCTTCGGCGTTGGGGGTGGAAACACCAGTTTTGGGAGGTTGGACGAGTGTCGGCAGGTGTTGGAGACAGTGCTGCAGCATGAGGATATGGTGGGGATTCCAATTCTGGTGCTGGCAAATAAGCAGGATAGGGAGGATTGTGCGGAGGTGGTGAGGATTAAGGAGGGGTTTGTGAGGCCTTTGTTTGAAGGGGAGAGGGGCGGGATGGTGAGAGATAGTCGGGTTTTGCCTGTCAGTGCGCTGAAGGGGATTGGAGTGAAAGAGGCGGTGGAGTGGGTGAGGAGTAGAGTTGTGTGGAATAGGGAGGGGAGGGCGCCGGTTATGCGGTGAGGAAAAGTGAGTCATCCACAGAGATCAGGATTACTATTCTTGACCCAATTTCCTCACACCCCCATCTTCGAAGGTCATACATTGAGAAGGTCTGAAACACTGACCCCTGCCAGTAGGGAACGCTGTGGGCACTGCAGCCTGCTCCCAGTATACTCACAGTATCTCATAGATTTGGGCTGTCGAGGACAACAGTACTCATGAACAATGTCAGCAGTGCGGTGGCCTTCAAGGCCGTAATTGTCGTCCACAGCACCAGCGTGGATGAAGTCCAGAGGGGTTTCTCTCGACTCGCACGCCGTCCCATGCAGCAGTCAATCATTTCAGAACACTGGTGAGGAGCACCACATTATAAGAGAATAGCAAAGAAACAAGAATCGAGATTTCAGTGATATTAAAGAAGTCTATTAACCGGATATCGATTTCACAACTCTACTGCTACATCTAAACAGCACATCTTGACAAGAGAAAGCGACAGCGCCTTCTTCTTACCCCACATGGTTGAATGTGCCGGCTCTTCTTACCTAGATGTAGAGGGCACGGCGAACCCATTCCTGCATGCACCTTTTGCAATTTCAGCTTTGGCCTGCCGGCGTTCAAGTACTGAGGAACAATCGGCAGATTTTCCCGCCCTGTTCAGCTGCAACTTGGTAATCATAGTCAAGGGAGCGGGCTACCATCAGTCAGCTTTTTTCATGCTATTTGACATTGATGGGGGTTTTCACTCACAGAATTGCGACCATGTTGTCTGCCGCTTCGGCTCCTCTCTCTTGACCGTGTTGGACCTCCGCAGAGGCAGAGGCTCTTCGGGGGGAGGTGTCAGCAAATTGCGGCGATGACTTGGTTCCCGCCTTTTGTCCGGGTTCTGAACCGATTTTGATCTCGAAAGAGGCTGTTCGGGAAGAGGAGTGAGCAGATTGCGGTATTGGGCGGCCTCCTTGTCAGCACTTGCTTGTCCGCGCCATGCCTCTCCCCTTCTCGGTGGTACGTATGTCGGGGCGGCGTTGGACTGATGGGCCGAATACACCGACGACGTTTGAGGGTATTGCGACCGCTCCGGATGTGGCATATCTGAAAACTCAATGCGGGAACTCAGAGTCTGCGCCGATGTGCCAGTGGTGAGTGAAGGGACTTGCGCGGGTGAAGCTTTGACGGAAGGCAGATGGAGCGTCGACCGGAGGGCGGCATAGTGATCGATGATTTCGTTTTCGAAATCAGAATCAAAAGTCTCTTGTCCTATCTGCTCTTCCTCCTTCTCGCTCTCCTTCTCCTTCTCCTTCCTTTCAACTTCCTTCCCCTTCCCCTTCGCCAGTCTCCTCCTCTCTCTCCTCTCCCTCCAAATTCTCTTCCTAACAATCTTTAACTCCTCCCCCTCCATCTCACTCCCCCGCATCACCTCCCTACACCTCTCTCCACTCCCAAGCAACCCTCTGACCCACCCATCCACGAACCCCAACAACCTCGGATGCCCCTCCCTCGGCTTCGCCGTCCGCCTCCGACTCAAAAGCAACGTCCTCAACCCAGCCACAATCTGCAAATCACTCCCAATCCTGCTCAAAATGCACCCCTCACACCCGGACTTCTGATACGGCCACCGCCTATTCGGCGCCGCCAGGAACACGGACCGATACGCCTGCTCCGGCAGCCAGAGGCTGTGCAGCTCCCTCAGGCGTTGGAGCGCGACGTGCTGTTTGGGGGTGAGCCAGGTGTTGTGTGCCATCAGAGAGTTGGAATTGATACCGATTTCGAGGGAGAGTAAAGTGAAGATCTGGTGGATGAGGGGGCCGGAGAGGGATGCGTGGAGGAGGCAGAGTCGGGACTTGATGGGGGGAAAGGCGGTGGTGGGGG
>JAABUK010006859.1_pt1 | contig 16745 bp, 11 predicted proteins | sample 5559141 | NCBI WGS metagenome assembly JAABUK01 (sample SAMN10711869, study PRJNA513367) | rock metagenome | isolation source: Antarctica rocks | place: Antarctica: Victoria Land, Pudding Butte nord | collected 2016-01-03
GCCCTGGATCTGCACCGGATAGCCGGCCCGCTCGGTGCCGTCGATGGCCGAGATCGCCTGCAGGTACCAGTGCGGCTGCTGCACGTCCGGGGAGTCGGCGAGCTTGGTGGTGAGGTAGACCGTTCCGGTTGCGGAGTCGTAGACCGGGGTGGACGTCGACCCCACCGTTGGGGTCAGGTCGCCGCAGTTGATCGAGGCAGCCGCGAACGGCGAGCCGAAGGATCGGCTCCAGGACGGCGCCGGTCACCGGGTCCAGCCCGTACGCCTTCGCATTCTCGGTCGTCACCACGACGGTGCCGTTGACGACGAGCGGCTGGGCGTAGACGGCCCCGTCAACGGCACGGGAGTACAGCTGCCCGAAGTCGCCCGCGGCCACGCTGCTCGGCGACAGCTGCGGCTCATTGGGGTCCCAACCCGTGCGGAGGGCATCCACCGAGACCGTCGTCTCGTCGGCCCGGGCGCGTCCCCCGGGGCCGATGGACAGCGCCGTCCCGGCCAACACCGCACCCGAGACGAGCAGGACGGTGAAAGCGCGCCGGGTTAAAATGGTGCTCCCTTTACGATGGATGTACGACCGCACCGTAGGGCACTGCGGGGCCACGACGACCGAAGGTGCACCGTCAGATCTACGACCCAACACCTCGCGGGCCGGCGCCGCCCGGGGACCACGCCGTGACGCTTGCCGACCGCCTGCCGTCGACCGCCGATCCCGATTCGCTCTTCGACGCCTTCACCGCCTGGACCGACGATCAGGGCCTGACGCTCTATCCCGCCCAGCACGAGGCGCTGATCGAGATTGTGACCGGGGCCAATGTCATCCTGAGCACCCCGACCGGCTCGGGAAAGAGCTTGGTCGCCGTCGGCGCGCATTTCACCGCAATGGCGCAGCGGCGCCGATCGTTTTACACCGCTCCAATCAAGGCACTGGTGTCGGAGAAGTTCTTCGCGTTGTGTGCCACGTTCGGCGCCGAGAACGTGGGCATGATGACCGGGGACGCCAGCGTCAATGCGGGCGCACCGATCGTCTGCGCCACCGCGGAGATCCTGGCCAACATCGCCCTTCGTACCGGCGCCGCCGCTGACGTCGGCCAGGTGGTGATGGACGAATTCCACTTCTACGCCGAGCCGGACCGCGGCTGGGCGTGGCAGGTCCCGATGTTGGAGCTGACCGGCGCGCAATTCCTGCTGATGTCGGCGACCCTCGGCGACGTCAGCCGCTTCGAGGCCGACCTCACCCGGCGGACCGGCCGCCCGACTGCCGTGGTCACCTCGATCGAGCGCCCGGTGCCGCTGCGCTACTACTACGCCAAGACGCCGATGCACGAAACGCTGGAGGAGCTGCTTTCCACTCATCAGGCGCCGATCTACGTCGTGCACTTCACCCAGGCGTCGGCAATCGAGCGGGCTCAGGCGCTGATGAGTGTCAACGTGTGCACCCGAGCCGAGAAGGACGCGATAGCCGAGCTGATCGGCAACTTCCGCTTCACCGCCGGATTCGGCAAGACGCTGTCCCGCTTGGTCCGCCACGGCATCGGGGTGCATCACGCCGGCATGCTGCCGCGATATCGGCGGCTGGTCGAGGTGCTCACCCAGGCCGGGCTGCTCAAGGTCATCTGCGGCACGGACACCCTCGGCGTCGGCATCAACGTGCCGATCCGCACCGTGGTCTTCACCGGTCTGGGCAAATACGACGGAATACGAACCCGGCTGCTCAAGGCACGCGAATTCCACCAGATCGCCGGGCGGGCCGGACGCGCCGGCTTCGACACGGCCGGCACGGTAGTCGTCCAGGCGCCCGACCATGTGGTGGAGAACGAAAAGGCACTCGCCAAGGTCGGCGACGATCCCAAGAAGCGCCGCAAGCTGGTCCGCAAGAAGCCGCCTGAGGGCGCGGTCGCATGGGCCGAGCCCACCTTCGAACGGCTGGTCGCCGCCGAGCCGGAAACGCTGACGTCGAGTTTCGCGGTGAGTCATTCCATGCTGCTCAATGTCATCGGCCGGCCGGGCGACCCGTTCGCCGCGATGCGCCGGCTGCTGACCGACAATCACGAGGAGCCAGCGGCCCAACGCCGGCATATTCGCCACGCCATAGCCGTCTACCGCGCCTTGCTGGCCGCCGGCATCATCGAGCGACTTCCCGTCCCGGACGATCAGGGCCGCACCTTGCGGGTCACCGTCGACCTGCAGCGCGACTTCGCCCTGAACCAGCCGCTTTCCACCTTCGCAATCGGCGCGATCGAGCTGCTGGACCGTTCCTCGCCGGCCTACGCGCTGGATGTGGTGTCGGTTATCGAGGCGACGCTGGAGGACCCCCGGCAGGTGCTCTCGGCTCAATTGTTCAAGGCCCGCGGCGAGGCCGTGGGGGCGATGAAGGCCGAGGGCATCGAGTACGACGAGCGGATGGAGCTGCTCGAAGAGGTCACCTATCCGAAACCGCTGGGCGACCTGTTGACCGCGGCATTGTCCATCTACCGGCAGGGCCATCCCTGGGTCGACGACTACCGCCTCTCGCCCAAGTCGGTCGCCCGCGACATGTACGAGCGCGCGATGACCTTTACCGAATACGTCGCCTTTTACGGACTGTCCCGCGCCGAGGGAATGGTGCTGCGTTATCTGAGCGACAGCTTCAAGGCGCTGCGGCAGACGGTGCCTGCCGACGCGCGCACCGAGGAGCTGGCGGATCTCATCGAGTGGCTCGGCGAGCTCGTCCGGCAGGTGGATTCGAGCTTGCTCGACGAGTGGGAGCAGCTGCTCGACCCGGTCGAGGCGTCTTCCGGCGAGCCGGTCCTGGAGCGGCCGCCACCGGCGGTCACCGCCAACGTGCGGGCCTTCCGGGTGCTGGTGCGCAATGCGATGTTCCGCCGGGTATCCCTGGCCGCATTGCGCCGGTACGACCTGCTCGGGGAGCTGGACGCCGACGCCGGCTGGGACGCCGCGCGGTGGGCCGAGGCGCTGGGCGGCTATTTTGCCGAACACGACGAGATCGGCACCGGAGCCGACGCTCGCGGGCCGGGGCTTCTGTTGTGGGACGAGCAGCCGGCGGCGTGGCGGGTCCGGCAGATCTTCGACGATCGGGCCGGCGACCACGACTGGGGCATCAGTGCGGAGGTGGACCTGGCGGCGTCGGACGCCGAGGGCGCCGCGGTGCTCCGGGTGACCGGCGTGGACCGGCTCGACTGACCGGCTCGACTGACCGTCTCGAATGGCGTCCCGATTTGGCCGTCTCGAATGGCGTCCCGATTTGGCCGGACTGACTCGCCGGACCAGCGGCATCGTCGGCGACGCCTGGGTGTGACAGATCGGCAGGTGGGCACTGTCACCGGCATGCCTACCCCCTCGACGACCGGAGTCTCACGATGAGCATGGCGCTGCGCGCAGTCGGTCTCGGCTTGGCCAGCGGCGGCCGCAGCATCGCCGGCCTCAAAGCGGTCGCCACCGCCGCGACACCTCTGGTGGACAGCCCCGTCACCGGGCCGGCCGGCGCCGGGGCGCAGGCCTTGGGCGACCGGGTGGTCAACGCGCTGAGCGGTCCAGCGGGGAAGCGGACGGTGCAGCTGATGCAGCTCGGCGAAGTCGTCGCCGACAAGCTGCCCTTCACTCCGAGCCGACTCGCGCCGCCGGTCCTCGGCGTGCGGGCGGCGACCGGCGCGCTGTCGTCGTACACCCTGGCCCGGCGGCGGACCGTGGCCCCCGCGGTGCCGGCCCTGATCGGCGCGACCGCGGCGCTGGCCGGCAGCGTGCTGGGGGCCCGGTGGCGGGCGCTGGCGACAGAACGCGGCTGGCCGGACATGGTTGCCGCGCTGGTCGAGGACCTCGTCGTGCTCGGTTTGGCGACGGCCGCCGTGCGCCCGGCTTTCCCCTGGTCGGCTCGCGGCTAGTCGGCCGGCCCCCCGGCGCCGTCGAGAAGACCAGCCAGCCCGGCCACGTCGGGCAGCTCGGCCGGCCGGATCACCTCACCGGTGGCGACGTACAGAAAGCCGGCTGTGACCCGATCGAGCGGCACTCCGGCCAGGCCGGCCCAGGCTAGGCGATAGACGGCCAGCTGGAGGTCGGCTGCGGCCGGATCCCGCGGCCTTCGACCGGTCTTGTAGTCGATGACGTCCCAGCCGCCGTCCGGTGCGGCGTAAACGGCGTCGATCCGCCCGCGGACCAGGTGCGCACCGGCCACCAGCTGGAAGGGCACCTCCACCCGATACGGCCGGATCCCGGCGTACGCCGAGCGCTCGAAGGCCACCTTGAGCGCAGCCAGCCCCTCATCGGTCGGCAATTCGCCCTGACCTCCGAGGTCTTCGGCGGCGATCAGCGGCCGCTCGGTGAACATCTCCTGGACCCAGGTGTGGAAGCGCGTGCCCCGGCGGGCGGCCGCGCTGGGCGGCCGTGGCATGGGTCGGGCCAGATCGCGGGCCAGCCCCGCCGGATCGGCTCGGAGGCGGACCACCTGGCTGGTGGTGAGTGCGCGCGGCAGCTCCACGTCGCGTACCGGCTGGCGCTCCCGGGCCAGCTCGGCGAGCAGCAGGTCGGCGTCGGCCTGCCACCGCTGCATCGCCGCCAGCTCGTCCTCGGAGAGCTGCACCCCCCCGAGCAGGTCCTCGCCGGCGAGGGCGGCGTTGACCAGGGCGGCCGCGCTGCGCCGGCGGGCCAGCGCAGCCTGGTCCAGCCGTGGCGGCCAGCTGCTGTCCTCGACCTCTGCCTGCATGGGATTGGGCTCATCCGGCTCGGGGGGCGCCGCCCAGCCCATCGCGTCGGACCCACCGGCGACTAGGGCGTCGCGGACTTCGACGAGATAGGGAGCCGGCTCGCAGGGCTTGGCTCGGGTGGCCGACCAGCGGTAGCCGCTGGCCAGCAGCAGCCGGCGAGCTCGGGTCAGCGCGACGTAGCCCAGCCGGCGTTCCTCCTCCACGTCCTCGGCCTTGCAGCCGGCCCGGAACGCCTTCACCGCCGCCGATGTCCAGTCGGCCGGGTCGGCCGGCAAATCCCCGGCGTCGCCGCGCAGCGAGTGAGGCAGCACTCTCGCGGCGCCGGTCCACAGCGATCTGCCCCGGTCGCTGGGGAACGCCGCACAGACCAGTCCGGGCACGGCGACGACGTCCCACTCCAGGCCCTTGGCCTTGTGCACCGTCAGCAGCTTCACCGTGTCGGCCGTGGACACCGCTCCGATGTCCAGGCCGTCCTCGGCTTCGCGGGCCGCGGTCAGCCAGTTGAGGAACGCGCGCAGGTCCGCCTCCCCTTCCACGCCGGTGAAGTGGGCGGCATGGTCGGCGAACGCGGCCAGATTCGCCCCACCCGCGACTGCCTGCTCGGGGCCGCCGGCCAGCAACTCGACGTCGAGGCCGATGCCGAGGATGACCTCTTGGACGGCTTGGACGACCGGCTGTTCCAGCACCCGGCGCAGGCGGCGAATCTCGGCCGCCAGCGCGGCGATGCGAGTCAGCGCCTCGGCCGAATAGTTGCCCGGGTCGCCCGGGGACTCCATCGCTTCGCTGAGCGAGACGACGTCGCTGGCGTCGACGCCGGCCGTCGCGCGGGCGAGATCCGCTCCTGGGGCGGGGTCCGCCGAGGCGGGGCCGGCCGGCCCACCCGCGACCAGTTGTCGGGCCCGCCGGCCCAGCGCCGCCAGGTCGCGCAGCCCGATCGCCCATCGCGGTCCGGTCAGGAGCCGGACCAGCGCGGCGTTGGCGGTCGGGTCGATCAGCACCTCCAGCGTCGCGACCACGTCGGCGACCTCGGGCAGGTCCAGCAGCCCGCCGAGTCCGACCACCTCGACGGGCAGCCCGCGGGCCACCAGCCGCCCGTGCAGCCGCGGGAAGTCGACCCGCCGGCGGCAGAGCACCGCGACCTCGCCCGGGCGTACCCCCTCGGCCACCGCCTCCGCCACCTGCTCGGCGACCCAGTCGGCCTCCTCGTCGGCGGTGGACAGCAATGCGCACCGCGTCTCACCGGCCGTTTCAGCGCCCGGCGGTGCGACGAGAGCGCGGACCGGGACGTACGGCCGTCGGGAGCCGGCCCGCGGAGACCGCAGCTCGGCCGAGACGGCGTTGGCGACCGCCAGCAGCCGGCCGCCGCTGCGGAAGTTGGTGCTGAGCTGCAACGGCTCGGCGGCGACGGGCCCGCCGGCAGTCGCCGGGGCGCCGAAGTGCTCGAAGAACCGCAGCAGGTTGCCCACCGACGCACCCCGCCAGCCATAGATGGACTGGCACGGGTCGCCGACCGCGGTCACGGCGTGGCCGGTGCCGTACAGCCGGGACAGCAGCACCCGCTGGCCGACGCCGGTGTCCTGATACTCATCGAGCAGCACCAGGCGATGTTCGGCCCGCTCGACCTGCCCCACCTGTGGCCATCCACCCGCGATCTCCGCCGCCAACGCCACCTGGTCGCCGAAGTCGACCGCGTCGGCCTGTCGCTTGCGCCGGCGGTAGGCCTCGACCAGGTCGAGCAGTTCCTCGCGGCTCCGAGCCGCCGCAACGACGTCGCGCACGTCCTGCGTCGTCGAGGTCAACGCGCCGATCTCATCGATCAGCCGCCTGTCCACACGGCGCACGTCGGCGGGGTCCACGAGGTGCTCGGACAGCTCGGCGTCCAGATCGAGGACATAGCCGGTCACGGTGGCCGGAAGCCAGGCCAGGTGCGGGAACGGCCCCTGGGCCTGCCGCACCACGCGGCCGGCCAGCTGCCAGCGGCCCGCCTCGGTCAACAGGCGCGACCGCGGCTCGCGTCCGATGCGCAGCGCGTGGTCGGCCAGCAGTCGCGCGGCGTAGGCGTGATAAGTGGACACCGTCGCCGGATCGTCGGCAGCAGCCGGCAGCTGCGTGCCGCCCGCCTCGCAGAGCCGGCCCAGGCTCTGTCGCACCCGGGCGGCAAGCTCCGCCGCGGCCTTGTTGGTGAAGGTGAGCCCGAGGACCTGCGACGGGGCCAGTCCGTACCAAGCCACCGCGTGCACGACCCGTCCGGCCATGACCGTGGTCTTGCCGGAGCCGGCGCCGGCGATGACCAGCTGCGGTGCCAGGGGTGCGGTGATGATGGCCAGCTGCTCGTCGGTGAAGTCGGTCTGCAGCAGGCCGGCCAGGTACTCCCCGTCGGCGGTGGGCGCACCGATGGCGGTCACGACACCACCTGAGCGCCCGCATCCTGCGCCGGGCAAGCTTGGCGGACCGGGCACTTCAGGCATCCTTTGTGGGGCCGGGCCGGGAATGTCTCGCTCACCACCGCATCCACCATGCGGCGTACGGCCTGGGCCACCTCGCCGCCGCCGGCCGGCAGCGCGTCCTGGGACTGTACGGACGGCCGGCCGCCGCTCAGCCCGTCGACCAGCTGGACCAGCTCCGCGCCGCCGACCCGGGTGCCCGGCTCGGCGAGGTGGTCGAATGCGCCGGCCTGCCCGGCCAGCTGGTAAAAGCCGAGCTGCGGGTCGACGGCCACCTCGGCACTAGACGGCTTCTTGCGGCCGGTCTTGTAGTCGACGACGTGCAGGTGACCCGCCGAGTCGCGGTCGAGGCGGTCCACGCTGCCCGACAGCGCCGCACCGGCCGCCTCCACCGGGCCGAACCTCACCTCGCTGCCGAGATGCTCGCGGCGGCTGGCGTGCAGCCAGTGAGCCAGCCGATCGAGGGCCGCCCGGGCTCGGCCGCGTTGCTGATCGCCGAGCCAGGCCGCCTCCAGGCTGAGCGCATCCCACACCGTGTCGACCCGGCGCAGCAACTCGTCCACTCCGGTCTCCGGGACGTTCGACATCTGGCGGGCCAGCTCGTGCAGGACGGTGCCGAACCCCTGGGCCGCGGTAGAGGCCGCGCCGGCGCCGGCCTCCCGCTCCAGGAACCACCGCAGCGGGCAGCGCTCGAAGGCGGCCAGCGCCGAAGCCGACAGGCGCACCGGCTGGTCATGCGGGCGGACCGGGGCCACCCCCGGCGTCGCCTCCGCCATTCCCCACCAGGCCGCCGGCAGCGCCGCCGGCACGGCCGGACCGACTGCCACCACCGCGGCCGGCACCGCGGCCGGCGGCGCGTGCTCGTCAACCGCCGCGGCCGCCAGAGCCGAGCCCCCGCCGGCCTCGACCGGGGCCGCTAGCCGGGCCAGTACGACGGCGGCCGCCGCCCGCAGCCCGTCGCTCGACGCTGGGTCGACCGCGGCCCGCCGGAGGCGCCCGACCAGCGACCGGGTCGACAGCAGCTCCCCAGGCCCGGCCTGCGGCACGGGCAGCTCGACGCGCAGCTCCTCAACGAAGCGCGACGGCCGCGGCCCGGTGTCGTCGGCCGACTGCACGGCCGTGACCATCAGGTAGCGGCGGGCCCGGGTGATGGCGACGTAGAAGAGCCGCCGCTCGTCGACCACCAGCGTGGCCGACCCGGTCGGCGCCTCGACGCCCGACCGCCCCAACCGGTCGGCGTCGAGCAGCGATCCCCGCCGTCGTACGTCCGGCCAGACCCCGTCCTGCACGCCGGCCACCACTACGAGCTCCCACTCCAGCCCCTTGGCCGCATGCGCGGTGAGCAGCCGTATGCCACCCTGCGCCAGCACCCCCTCGACCCGGCTGGCCGACGGAATCTCCTGAGCCTCCAACTCGGCCCGGAGCACTCCGACGCCGGCCCGCGGGCGGCCCTCCTCGAAGCGCGCCACTGTGTCGAACAACGCGACCACCGCGTCGAGGTCGCGGTCGGCGGCCCGCCCCGCCGGCCCGCCGGCCCCGGAAGCTGCGGCCAGCCGAACTGGCCAGCCGCTGCCGTCCCACAGCGCCCAGAGAGCCAGCTCGGCCGAGCCGTGCGCCTGCAACGCCTCGCGCGCGGCCGCCAGCAGCATGACCAGCCGGCGCACCCCCGAGGTGTCGCGGTCGTCGAGGCCGCTCAACCGGTGCGGCTCACGGACGGCCTCGGCGATCAGCTCGGCCGACGGTCGCGGGAAGGCGGTGGGGTGGTCGGGATCGGCCTGATGTCGGGCCGCCTCGATGGCCCGCGCGGCGGCCCGCAGGACCCGGCCCAGCCGCCGCAGTTGGGACGGGCCGGCAGCGATCAGCGGTCCGTTGAGCAGCTCGATGACGGTGTACGGGTCCAGCTCCGCCGGCTTTTCGGCCACGGCCAGCGCCTGCAGTAGGGGGCTGACGGCCGGGTCGCCGGCGATCGGCACCTCGTCGCTGGCCACCACCACCGGCCCCCCCGCGGCAACCAGGGAACGGCGCAGGACGGGCAGCGACCGCCCGGAGCGGACCAGCACGGCCATCGCTGACCAGGGCAGCGGCGGTGCGCCATCGAGCCGGCCCAGATGGGCCCGGCGCAACAGGTCGGCGATGGCCACCGCCTCGTCAGCCTCGGTCCCGAAGAGCGCGACAGTGACCTGCCCGGCCGGGTCGCCAGAGCCGGCCGGGTCGCCCGAGCCGGCCGCCGGCTCGGCCGCCCGCAGGTTGCGATGCGACCGCAGCTGCTCCACCGACAATCCCGGCGCCGGCAGGCCGAGCGCGACCGCGCGCGAGGCAGCCAGCAAGGTATGACCGGCCCGGCGGGAGACCGCCAAGGTCATCACCGGCGCCGGCCGCCCACCGCCCGGGAAGCGGGCCGGGAAGTCCAGCAGGCACGACACGTCGGCCCCGCGGAAGCGATAGATCGACTGGTCCGGATCGCCGACCACGACGAGATCGCGGCCGTCGCCGGCGAGCAGCGCCAGCATGCGCTCCTGCGCCGGGTCGGTGTCCTGATACTCGTCGACGAACACCGCCCGATAGCGGTCGCGCACGTCGGCCAGCACCGTCAGGTCGGTCTCCAGCAACCGCAGCGCCTCCGCCACCAGCTCGGCGTAGTCGGTTTCCCGGCCGCGCAGCACCTGTGCGTATTCGTCGAAGAAGTCCGCTGCCGCCCGCCAGTCGTCCCGCCCCTCCTGCCGGGCCAGCACGCGCAGATCGTCGGCTCCCAGTGCCCGCTCGCGCAGCCGGTCGAGCAGGTCGGCCACCTCCTGCGCGAAGCCCCGGGTCAGCAGGCACTCACGCATGGCCGGCGGCCAGACCGTGGAGCCCTCGCCGGCGGCGTCGCCGGCCAGCAGGTCGCGGATGCGGACCAGGCGCTCGGGACCGGAAAGCAGCCGGGGCACGCCGTCGCCGTAGGCCGTCACCAGCGCCGAGCAGAACGCATGGAACGTGTAGGCCGCCGGCTCCGAGGACGTACGCCCCACCCGGGTCGCGATGCGCTCCCGCAGCTCGCCGGCGGCCTTGCGGCTGAAGGTCAGCACCAGCACCTGCTCGGGCCGCAGACCCCGCTCGACCCGGGCGGCCACCGCCTCGACCAGCGTGGTCGTCTTGCCGGTCCCCGGCCCGGCGAGCACCAGCAACGGCCCGTGCGCGTGACCCACCACCGCCTGTTGGCTTGGATCCAGGCGCGGCACCGCGGCCGGCGCGGCCCGGGCGGGCACCAGCCGGTAAGGCACGGGCGCGGTGGTCATGGATCGATGTAACCAGCCGGGTCCGACAATCAGGGGCCGGACCAGCGGGCCGCAGTGAGGTTGACCCGATCCGCCTGCAGCGGTACGTCCTCCCGGCGGAGCAGCGCCCGCGCCTCGCTGACGTGACCTGGGGGGAGCCGGCCGTCGCCATAGACGACGCGGTGCCACGGCACCTCGCTGCCGTACCGCGCCAGCACCGCACCCACCGCGCGTGGCGACCGCACGCCGACCATCTCGGCGATGTCGCCGTAGGTCAGCACCGAGCCGGCCGGGATCGAGTCCACTACGTCCAGCACCCGGCCCGCGAAGTCCGACATCGCGCCCGTTCCGGCCGACGCCACCGATCGGCGGCCGGTCACGGCCTCAGTACGTGGGTAGGGTCCGGTCGACCTGCGTCGCCCACGCGGTCACCCCGCCCTGCACGTGGCGGGCGTCGCGGAAGCCGGCCGCCTTCAGCGCGGCCAACGCCTCGGCGGAGCGCACCCCGCTCTTGCAGTAGAGGATCACCGGCTGATCCTGCGGCAGCGAGGCCAACGCCCGGCCGGAGAGGATCTCGTCCTTGGGGATCAGGGTGGAGCCGGGGATCCGCACGATCTCGTACTCGGCCGGCTCCCGGACATCGACCAGGAAGAGCGGCTCCCCCGCCGACATCAGGTCGGCCAATTCACGAGCCGTCATCGTCGAGCCCTGGGCTGCCACCGTCGCCTCCTCCGAAACCGTCCCGCAGAATTCCTCGTAGTCGATCAGCCCGGTGATCGTCGGATTCTTCCCGCACAGCGGGCATTCCGGGTCCTTGCGTACCTTGATCGTGCGCCAGGTCGCCTCCAGCGCGTCATAGACCTGCAGGCGCCCGACCAGGGATTCGCCGATGCCGGTCAGCACCTTGATCGCCTCCGTCGCCTGGGTCGCGCCGATGGATCCGCAGAGCACGCCCAGCACGCCGCCCTCGGCGCAGGACGGCACCATGCCGGGCGGCGGCGGCTCGGGGTAAAGGCAGCGGTAACAGGGGCCGTACTCCGCCCAGAAAACCGAGGCCTGGCCGTCGAAGCGGTAGATCGAGCCCCACACGTAAGGCTTGCCGAGCAGCACGCAGGCGTCGTTCACCAGGTATCGCGTGGCGAAGTTGTCGGTGCCGTCGACGACGAGATCGTAGTCGGCGAGGATCTCGAGGGCGTTCGTCGAGTCCAGTCGCGAGGTGTGCAGCACCACGTCGACGTACGGGTTGATCTGCCGGATGCTGTCCCGGGCGGATTCGGCCTTCGACCGGCCGACATCGCTCTGCCCGTGGATGATCTGGCGCTGCAGATTGGACTCGTCGACGGTGTCGAAGTCGATGACCCCCAGGGTGCCGACCCCGGCCGCGGCCAGATACATCAGCACCGGTGAGCCCAGGCCGCCGGCGCCGATGGCTAGCACCCGGGCATTCTTCAGTCGCTTCTGACCGTCCATCGCGACGTCGGGAATGATCAGGTGGCGGCTGTAGCGGCGTACCTCGTCGACGGACAGCTCAGCGGCGGGATCGACCAACGGCGGCAGGTGCACTGGGACTCCTCAGGCAAGCGGCGGACAATCAAGGCAACCGACATGGCCCGGGCGCGATTCCCCCCGATCGCCCGGCCCCCCCCGGGGTCAGGGACAAGGCCACAGTCAGGGATAAGGCCACAGTCAGGGACAAGGCCACGGTCAGGGATAAGACCAGGCATTGCGCCGGCAGCCCTGCAGGCCCAGCGTCTGCTGCTGCATCACCGGGGCCAGCGCGCCGGCGGCCGGACAGTGCTCGTGGCCGTGGCCCAGCGCGTGCCCGACCTCGTGGTTAACCATGTACTGCCGGTACGTCGTCATCTGATCGACGTACCACGGCACGCCGGTCATCCAGCGCAAGACGTTGAGCAGCGCCCGCCCTTTGCCGTCATAGCAGGACGTGTAGCCGTTGGTGTCCAGCGGCGCGCAGTAGCGGTCCACGGTGTCCGGCGAGGCCAGCGTCACCCGGAAGTCGACGGGCTCGGAGTCGACTCGCTGCAGCGACAATCCGCCCGGATGCGTCCAGCTGCGCCGATCGCCCAGCGTGCGTTCGACGAAGTCGGCGAATGCGTCGTCGTCGCCGGCCAACCCGTCCTCGATCTCGACCAGATAGCGCTTGACCGGGCCGGTGCCGGAAAGCGGGCTCGTGCCGGGCACCACCCTCAGCCGGCCGGTGCCCGGGCCGGTGAAGGCCAGAGGTGAGAGCGTCGGAGCGTGGGAGGAAGCGGCCGGCGGCGAGGCGCCCACCCGTGCGTCGGACGTGGGCGCAGCGATCAGTCGCTCAACAGCAGCGGCCGGGTGGTGGCTCGGCGCGCCGGCCCGGGTGCGGGGACCGAAGCCGGCCTGCCACAGCCAGCCGGCGGTGACCAGGACCAAGACCAGCACCGCGACCGGGTGCCACCGCCGGCGCAGCAGCGCGGAGAGTTTCACCGCCGGGGTCCTGGCGGCGCTATTCGATTGCAGCCGCCGGTGTGACCTACCGGCTTGCCGGGCATGACACCGACGTCGCCGTTCATCCGTTGGGCGGCTAACAAGGAGGCGCACATGAGTGCCGAAGACAAGCTGTCGAACAAGGCTGAGGAGCTCAAAGGCTCGGCCAAGGAGAAGGTCGGGGACGCCACCGGCAACGAAGAGATGAAGGCCGAGGGCCAGGGCGACCAGGCCAGCGGCAACCTCAAGCAGGCCGGCGAGAAGGTCAAGGACGTCTTCAAGGGCTAGCTCTGCGCACGCGACGAGGCCAGTCCCCGCGGGGGGCCGACCTCGTTCGCTGTCTCGGCCAGCATGCCCAGCACGGCGCGGGCGACCTGCTCCGGCGCCTCGAGCTGGGCGGTATGGCCCACGTTGTCCAGGATGAGCAGCCGGGCATCGGGCATGAGCCGCGCCAGCCGCGGGGCCAACGCCACGTTCACCAACCGGTCCTGCCGTCCCCACACGATGAGTGTCGGCGCCTGGATGCGGGTCGCGGCTCGCCACTGAGACTGCGGCCCGGGCCGCAAGTAGGAGCCGATCAGCCCTCGCAGGGTACGGATGAAAGCATCCATCGCGTACGGCAGGGAGTTGCGCCGCTCGACCTCCGCGGCCGCCTCGGCCAGCCGGTGCGCAGGCACCAGCGACGGGTCGGCGAAGCACAGCTCGATCACCGACATCGCCCGCTGCTGCGGGCTCAGCCGGGCCAGCCGCCGCTGGGCGACCGTGCTGGCACCGGGCAGCAGCAGCAGCGGCAGCACCGGGTCCGAGCCGCGCTTCGGGCGCAGGGCCGGCATTGCCGGTGAGATCAGGGTGAGGGTGCGGACGAGCTCCGGCCGGGTGGCGGCCAGGTGCACGGCCACCGCGCCGCCCAGGGAGTTGCCGAACAGGTGCACCGGCCCGTGGCGGCCGTGCTCGATGACCCGGGCCACCCGGGCCGACAGCGCCGTGGGCGTGTATCCGCCGGGCGGGGCGGGATCGCTGTGGCCAAAGCCGGGCAGGTCCATGGCGACCGCGTCGAGCCGGGTGGACAGCAGCGCTGCCAGGTCGGTCCAGTTGGTCGAGGAGCCGCCGAGCCCGTGCACGTACAACGCCGGCTCGGCGCCGGGCTCGGCCGGGGTGGCCCGCAGGTAGGTGCTGGTGCCGTCGATCAGCACCGCTTCACCGGGCCACGGCGGCCGGGTGGGATCGACCGGCGAAAGCGGCAGATCGTTCAGGACGGCGTCTTTCACGGCAAGATCACCGATTCACCGACGGTGAGCGTGCGCGCGCCCACGGCCGACGGCGCCGACCCGACTGCGGTGGCGGTGGCGCCCTCGACGAACAGGCCGGCGCATTCGGGCAGGCCTAGCACGGTGACCCCGGCCGGTCGCGGCCAGCCGCGGTCCTCGGCGGTGCCCGGTCCGGTGGAGTGGGGGACGACCAGGCAGCCGGGCACCAGCGCCAGTCCTGGGACGACCCGCGGAGCCCGGCCGGGCAGCACCAGGTGCTCGCACAGCACCATCGCGCCAGCGCTGGCACCCATCACCGCCCGGCCGGCCTGCACATGCCGGCGCAGCGCTCCAGCGGCGTCCGTCTGCTCGAGCGCCGCCAGGAGCCGGGACGGGGAGCCCCCGGGCAGCACCACCAGCTGCGCATCCTCGATCGCGGCCAGGGCGCCGGCGGGGTCCGACCGCGCGTCCGGGGCCGCGTCGGCGACTGCCCCGAGCGCGCTGAAGTGGCGTACCCCGTTGGCCGACGCAGCGGCGTACTCCCGTCCAGGCGCGGCTGCCAGAGCGACGATGACCACCCGCCCGGGTCCGGCCGCCGCGAGCAGGTCGGCGTCCATGTCACGGCACGCCTCGGCGAACTCCGCTCCCCCCTGAAGGCAAATCACCCGCAGACGGTACCGGCCGCCGCAGCGAGCTCAGGCGCTGCGCCGGGTGGCGACCTTCTTCGCTGCCGGCTTGCCCAGCGTCTTGGCCGGCGACTTTGCCGCCGTCTTGGCCGGTGCCTTGGTCGTAGACTTGGCGGCTGAGGCTTTGGCGGCCGGCGCCGCCTTCCGGGCCGGGGCGGCCTTCACTCCGGTCTTGACCGGAGAGGTCGCCGCTGTCTTTGCCGGCCTGTCCGCCCGCGGGCTCCGGGCCTTGACCGGCTTGGGCGCCGCCGCCCCCTCGACGGCCGGTGCATCAGGTGCACTGTCGCCGGCCGGCACCGCCGACGCCTCACCGCGCGACTGCTTGGCCCGCTCGACACTGGCCCTCAACGCGGCCATCAGATCGACCACGCCGGCCGCCGCGGGTGCCTCGCCGCCGCTGGGCTCGACCAGCTCCCGGCCTTCGATCTTCGCGTCGATGACCTGCTGCAGCGCCTCGCGATAGCCGTCGGAATACTGCGACGGGTCGAAATCGTCGGCCATGCTGTCGATCAGCGAGTTTGCCATGGCCAGCTCCTGCGGGCGGACGGCGATCTCCTCATCGAGGAAGCCGAAGTCGGGCACCCGCACCTCGTCCGGCCAGATCATGGTCTCCAGGACCAGCACGTTGTCGCGGACCCGCAGCGTGGCCAGCGACTCGCGCTGGCGCAGCGCGATCTTGACGATGGCCACCCGGTCGGACTGGGCGAGGGCGTCGCGGAGCAGCACGTAGGGCTTGGTCGCGCCCTTGTCCGGCTCGATGTAGTAGCTCTTCGCGAAATAGATCGGGTCGACCTGCTCCAGCGGCACAAAGGTCATCACGTCGATCGCCCGGCTGGAGGTCAGCGGCAGGTCGGCCAGGTCGTCGTCGGTGAGCACCACCATCTCCCCGCCCGGCAACTCGAAGCCCTTGGCGATGTCGCCGTAGGTGACCTCGACCCCGTCCTCCTGGCAGAAGCGCTTGTAGCGGATCCGGCCGCCGTCGCTTCGATGCACCTGGTGGAAGGCGACGTCGCGCTCCTCGGTGGCGGAGTAGAGCTTGATGGAGATGCTGACCAGGCCGAACGAGATGGCGCCCTTCCAGATCGACCGCATGACGGTGCCCCTTCCCAGCCGGTGTGGACGTCATGTTGCAGCGTGGCTCGATGATCGCACCCATCGCCACTCCGGGGGACGGGCAGGATGGTTCGGTGCTGCCGATGCTCGCCACCACCGACGACCTGCCGACCGGCGCCGGCTGGGCGTATGAGTTCAAGTGGGACGGCGTACGTGCCCTGGTCGACATCCACGCCGGCCAGTGCAAGATCACCAGTCGCAACGGCAACGACGTGACCGCGGCCTACCCGGAGCTGGCCGGCCTGGCGGCAGCCAGCGAGGACGCCCTGCTCGACGGTGAGATCGTCGCCTTTGTCGACGGCCGGCCGTCGTTCAGCGCCCTGCAGTCGCGGATGCACGTCCGCGGCCGTCAGGCCCACTCCCTCGCCCGCGCGGCCCCGGTCACCTTGCTCGTCTTCGATCTGCTGCGGCTGTACGGCGTGGATCTGTGCGAGCGGCCGTACGCCGAGCGACGGGCCACCCTGGAACGCTTGGCGCCGGCCGGGCCGCACTGGACGGTCCCGCCGGTCTTCGACGACGGCCCCGCCACGGCCTCCGCCGGACTCGAACAGGGGCTGGAGGGGGTGATCGCCAAGCGCCTGACGTCGACGTACCGGCCGGGGCAACGCAGCCGCGACTGGGTCAAGGTCAAGCACACCCGCACCCAGGACCTGGTCGTCGGCGGCTGGAAGCGCGGCGAGGGCGGCCGGACGGGCCGGATCGGATCGCTGCTGGTCGGGACGTACGCCGAGGACCGGCTGATCTTCGCCGGCCATGTCGGCAGCGGGCTGACCGACGACCTGGTGGGTCAGCTGGGCCGCGTGCTGCGGCCGCTGCGCCGCGACACCAGCCC
>JAABUK010006860.1_pt1 | contig 16744 bp, 16 predicted proteins | sample 5559141 | NCBI WGS metagenome assembly JAABUK01 (sample SAMN10711869, study PRJNA513367) | rock metagenome | isolation source: Antarctica rocks | place: Antarctica: Victoria Land, Pudding Butte nord | collected 2016-01-03
CCAGGTTGTGCAGCACCGACACCTGGAACAACCCGAGCAGCGTGGCGCCGGACATGTGCCCGGCGAACCGCAGTTGCGAGTAATGCGCGGTGATGCCCGGGACGAACCCCAGGACGCCGACCGCCAAAAACGTGATGCCGACCAGTCCGGCTGCCGCGCGCACCGGGGTGCGCGCCGCCGCTTGTCCTTCGAGCGCCATACCGCTTCCTCTCTCCGTGGGGTCGTCGAGATCAAGTGTCAGGGTCGTGGTGGCCGCTGGTGAGGGTGGCCCCGACTCGCCGCTCAACCGGAGCGCTCCCAGGACCCGTAGACCCGCTCGGTATTGCCGGCCAGCGCCGCACACAGCGTCGGCACCGCCACCGCGAGGACGCCGGCCATGAACCGGACGGTGAGCGGCACGAGATACGGCGCATTGGTCGCCCCGCGGTGGGGGGTGGGAGCCAGGTACGGCGCGTCGGTCTCCACCAGCAGGTGATCGAGCGGCGTCACCGCCAGGGCATCGCGCAGGCCGCGGGCGTTCTTGAACGTCACGGTGCCGGCGAAGGAGAGGAAGTAGCCGCGCTCGACGCACTCGCGGGCCATGCCTAGGTCCCCGGAATAGCAGTGCAGGACCGTGCGCTCGGGTGCGCCCTCCTCGGCAAGGATCCGGAGCACGTCGGCGTGCGCGTCGCGGTCGTGGATCTGCAAAGCCAGACCCAGCCGCTTGGCGACGTCGATGTGCCAGCGAAACGAATCCTGTTGCGCCGCAATACCGTCGGCCCCGGTGCGGAAGTAGTCGAGCCCGGTCTCCCCGACGACCCGGATGCGCTCGTGACTGGCGAATCGCTCGATCTCGCCCAGCGCCTCCACCAGCTCACCGCGGGCCGCCAGCCGCGGCGCCTCGTTCGGGTGGATCGCGACGCCACCGAGCAGCGCGGCATAGCGGTCGACGGCATCGACGGTGAACCGCGCCCCCGCCAGGTCGCAGCCGATCTGGACCATCCGGGGCACGCCAACCGCCGCCGCCTCGGCCAGCACGCGAACCAGGTCGGGCGGCGGTTCGTCGTCGTCGCGGCTGAGGTCGAGGTGACAGTGGTTGTCCACGACGGGGATGGGCAGCGGGTCGGGAGCGGGCGGACGGGGCCGCTGCGCATGGTCGACCGCCCGGGGGGGCGAGGGGTCGACCCGCAAAACGGGCGCGGGTTCCGCGGATGGCAACGGGGAGTACACGGTGCTAGGCCCCGCCGCGCAGACGCTGCAGCTCCTCGTCGACCAGGGACGGGTCGAGCTTGGCGAAGACGTGCGACGGCTGGCCGACGACGGCTCCGACGGTGACCGGCTGCGGTCTCCAGGCGGGGGCCAGGTCGTAGTCGCCGGTGATGATGGGATAGCCCGGCCCGCCATCGAGATCGGTGACCTCGTCGATCCGCGGCAGCGGCGCCACCGCACCGTCACCGCCGAGCGCGAGCGAGACCGCGTTGGCGGAGAACGGCAGGAACGGCGCCAGCAGCAGATTGGCGTCGCTGACCGCCTGAGCGGTGACGTGCAGGACGGTCGCCAACCGCGGGCGCTGGCCGTCGCCCTTGAGCTGCCAGGGCGCCTGGTCGGAGAGGTACTTGTTGACCTCTCCGACGATACGCATGGCCTCGCCGAGGGCCTGCTTCTGCCGGTGCTGCTCGATCAGGTTGCCGACGGTCCCGAAACCCGCGCTCACGGCAGCCAGGAGCTCCTCGTCGAGCGACGTGAGCTCGCCCGGCTCCGGGACGGCCCCGAAACCCTTGTGAATCATGCTCGCCGTGCGGTTGACCAGGTTGCCCCACCCGGCCACGAGCTCGTCGTTGGTACGCCGGACGAACTCGGCCCAGGTGAAGTCGCTGTCCTGGTTCTCCGGACCGGCGGCGCTGAGGAAGTAGCGCAGCGCGTCGGGCTGGTAGCGGGAGAGCACGTCCCGGACGTAGATGACGACGCCGCGACTGGACGAGAACTGCTTGCCCTCCATGGTGAGGAACTCCGAGCTGACCACGTCGGTGGGCAGCTGGAGGTCGCCGTACGGTCCCGGCGTGCCGCCGCGCGAGCCGCGCCCGTCGTAGGCGAGCAGCTCGGCCGGCCAGATCTGGGCGTGGAAGGTGATGTTGTCCTTGCCCATGAAGTAGTAGGACAGCGCCTCGGGATCGTTCCACCACTGCCGCCACGCCTCGGGGTCCCCGGATCGCCGGGCCCACTCGATTGATGCGGACAGGTAGCCGATGACGGCGTCGAACCAGACATAGAGCCGCTTTGTCGGCTGGTCGCGCCAGCCCTCGATCGGCACCGGGATGCCCCAGTCGATGTCGCGGGTCATCGCCCGCGGCCTGATGTCGGTCAGGATGTTCTGGCTGAAGCGAATCACGTTGGGGCGCCAGCGGCCTGATGCCTCCCGTCCGTCGAGCCACTGCTTAAGTGCCTCGGCGAGGGCGGGAAGGTCGAGGAAGAAGTGCTGGGTGGAGACGAACGTCGGTGTCTCGCCGTTGATCTTGCTGCGCGGCTCGATCAGGTCGGTGGGGTCGAGCTGGTTGCCGCAGTTGTCGCACTGGTCGCCGCGCGCTGACCCGAACCCGCAGATGGGACACGTGCCCTCGATATACCGGTCGGGCAGGGTGCGCCCCGTGGACGGCGAGATCGCGCCGAACGTGGTCTGCTCGACGAGGTAGCCGTTGCGGTGGACGGTGGTGAACAACTCCTGCGCCACGGCGTAGTGGTTGGGGGTGGTCGTGCGGGTGAACAGGTCGTACGACAGGCCGAGCGCGGCCAGGTCCTCCACGATCACCCGATTGTTCTTGTCGGCCAATTCACGCGGTGAGAGTCCCTCGGCGTCGGCGGCCACCAGGATCGGCGTCCCGTGCTCGTCGGTGCCGCTCACCATCAGGACGTCGTGCCCGGCCATCCGCATGTACCTGCTGAACACGTCGGCGGGAACGCCGAATCCGGCCACGTGGCCGATGTGCCGGGGACCGTTGGCATACGGCCACGCGACCGCGGACAGCACCTTGCTCATGGCGCACGATCCTACGGGTGGCGGGTCGAGGCGCCGAAGCGCTTATCAGCCGGTAGGCGAGCGCCTGCGGGCCCGCGGCCTGATCAGATCGAGTAGCCGCTGCCGGGACGGCCGGCGAACCCCTGCTCGCCGCTCTCACCGGTCGGCGGCAGATCGCCGGTTCCGTTGCTCTGTGCACCCTGCTGGCTACCGGTCCTTTGTCCGGAGACCCGGGCCTTGCCTCCCGACACCGCGGAACTCACCCTCACCCCCACGCTGCTGCGGGCATCCGAGGCGAGCCCGGTGGCCTTGCCCTTGGCCTGTTCCGTCAACTGACCCATCTGGTCGCGGGCGACGCCCTTGGCCTTCTGGGCCGGCGGCGAGGCGAGGGCCTTGCCGGCCAGTGCGCTGATCTGCTCGTAACGGCGCCGCCCGGCGCGCGCCCCGAGGACGTATCCGACGGCCGCTCCCGCGACGATGCCCAGTCTGTTCACCATGGGGCCATCCTCCCCCGGACGCCCGGCGGGCGCGAGGCCGGGCCAGGCCCGCCCTGGGTCAGAGGGGCCACGCGGTCAGGCAGGATCGGTGGAGCCGTCGCGCCGCGCGGCGTCGGTGGAGCCGTCGCGCCGCGCGGCGAGCGCCGCGTCATACAGCGACCTGCGGGACAGCCCCGTGCCCGAGGCGACGTCCGCCGTCACGTCCTTGAGCCGCTCACCCGCCGCAACCCGGTCGTGTATTTCGCGCAGCGCCACGCCCGGATCGCTGGCCACGACCCGCGCACCACCGACCACGACGGTGACCTCGCCCCGGACGCCCTGTTCGGCCCACTGCGCCAGATCGGCCAGCATCCCGCGCCGGACCTCCTCGTAGGTCTTGGTCAACTCGCGGCACACCGCCGCCGCACGGTCCGCCCCGAAGGCCGCCGCCATCGCCGACAACGAGGACGCCAGCCGGTGCGGCGCCTCGAAGAAGACCATGGTCCGTCGCTCGCCGACAAGGGACGACAGCTGCCGGGTCCGCTCCCCCGACTTGCGCGCCAGGAAGCCCTCGAAGCAGAACCGGTCCACGGGCAGTCCCGAGACTGCGAGCGCCATCAGGACCGCGCTCGGTCCGGGCACGCAGGTCACCGGGACTCCGGCGTCGGCTGCCGCCCTGACCAGCCGGTAGCCCGGGTCGGAGACGGACGGCATGCCGGCGTCGGTGACCAGGACGACGCGGGCGCCGGCGACCAGCCGGGTCACGATGTCGGCGGTGCGCGACGCCTCGTTGTGCTCGTGGTAGCTCAGCACCTGGCCCGACGGGATGACCTCCAGTTCGCCGCAGAGGCGGTGCAGCCGGCGGGTGTCCTCCGCGGCGACCAGGTCGGCGTCCCGCAGCTCCTGTGCCAGCCGGGGGGACGCGTCGCGCACGTCGCCGATCGGCGTCGCCGCGAGGACGAGGACGCCGGTTCCTGAGCTCACCTGGCGATCCTCGCAGGTAGCGACCGACGAAGCCTTGCGCGCGGCGGGGAGCGTTCGCCTACCAGAGCAGTCGGGGCGCTCTGCCTACGATGACCGCCATGACCCACACCGAGCGGCTGCGGGTCCACCTGCTCGGCCGGCCGCTCGGAGTGTCGCGGCGTCAGCGGGTGCTCGGGTGGCTGCTGCCCGCGGTGGTCGCGGCGGTGGGCGGGTTCCTGCGCTTCTGGCACCTCGATCGGCCGCACCAGCTGGTCTTCGACGAGACGTACTACGTCAAAGAGGCCTACTCGCTGCTGAAGGTGGGCTACGAGCTGCGGGTCCCCGACTCGATCAAGACCCCCGACGCGATGTTCACTGCCAACACTCCCGATGTCTTCGGCACGGCGCCGGACCTGGTGGTGCATCCCCCGGTGGGCAAGTGGATCATCGCGGTCGGCGAGCAGCTCTTCGGTGTCACGAGCTCGTTCGGGTGGCGCTTCTCGGTGGCGGTCCTCGGGACGCTGTCGATCTTGATGATCGGCCGGGCCGGCCGCCGGCTCTTCCGGTCCACGGTGCTGGGGACGGTCGCGGCGATACTGCTGTGCTTCGAGGGGGTGCACTTCGTCCACTCCCGCACCAGCGTGCTCGACCTGATCGTCATGTTCTGGGCGTTCGCCGGTTTCGCTGCGCTCCTGGTGGACCGCGACCGCTCACGCGAGATCCTGGCCCAGCGGATGGGCCGCGCGTACGACGTGGCGTCGCCGGCCGCGGGGTCCGCGACCGCCCGCACCCTGCGGTGCGGGCCGTGGCTCGGCTGGCGCCCGTGGCGCTGGGTGGCCGCGGTCTGTCTCGGCCTGTCGACCGGCACCAAATGGTCCGGCGTGTTCTTCCTCGCGGCGTTCACGGTGATGAGCGTGCTCTGGGACATGGGCGCCCGGCGCGCGGCGGGTGTGCGTTCGTGGTGGCGTGGAGGGCTCGTCCGCGACGGCGTATACGGCGCGGCGGTCCTGGTGCTGGTGAGCTTCGGCACCTACCTGGCGTCATGGGTGGGCTGGTTCCGCTCGACGGACGGGTATGACCGCAATTGGGCTGCGACCCACCCGTCGGCGCACTTCTCCTTCGTTCCGGCAGTGCTGCGCTCGCTCGCGGCATACCACCGCGAGGTCTACCACTTCCACGTGACCCTGGACAGCCCGCACGATTACCAGTCGAATCCGTGGTCCTGGCTGCTCATGGGCCGCCCCACGTCGTTCTTCTACGAAGGCCCCAAGAAGGGCCACGGCGGCTGCGCAGTCGCCCAGTGCAGCAAGGTGATCGCGACGATTGGCACGCCCACGATCTGGTGGGGCGGCACGGTGGCGATCGCCGTACTGCTGTTCCTCTGGGCGCTGCGTCGCGACTGGCGTGCAGGAGCCATCCTGGCCGGGATTGCCGCCGGCTACCTGCCGTGGTTCCACTACCAGCACCGCACCATCTTCACGTTCTACGAGGTCGCGTTCGTGCCGTGGATGGTGCTCGCGGTGACGTTCTGCCTCGGGCTGGTGATCGGGCGGCCCGACGCGTCCCTGATGCGCCGTGGCGTGGGCTGGATCCTCGCGTGCGCGTTTGTGGTCTGCTCGGTCGGCCTCTTCGCCTACTTCTGGCCCATCTACACCGCGCAGGTCATCCCGTACCCGCAGTGGCTCGCGCGAATGTGGCTGCCCAGCTGGATCTAGCCGGCCGCGAGAGTCACGGGCTCAGCCCGGGCCAGGGGGCCAGGAACTGCTCGAGCAGACCGGGTATGGCGCGCTCGGCCATGGCGAGCGCCTCTGCGGCAGGAACATCCCAGACGCAATACGCCTGGTCACCGGCTGCAGTCGTGGCGGCCAGGGTCACCAGACCGGCCCGCCGCTGGAAGAAGGTCGCGTCGATGTTCCAGCCAATGATGCCGTCGGTCGCCACGATGCTCCGGCGGCGGACCAGCGAACCGAACCGGGTCACGAGGTAGCCGCCCCCGACGACGTGGCCCAGCGAGCGGTACCGGTCGGTCGCCAGCGCCGGCGCGGCGGCCAGCCATCCGAGTGGGACGGCCACTACCCACACGGGCCACCCAACCCGGAAGAGCCCCGCCGCTGCGACCAGCAACAGCAGCCCGGGCAGCACCGCCCGCAGCCACCTGCGCCGCCGCGCACGCGGGCCGTGGCCGACGAGTGGCCCGTCGATGAGCGCAGAGAGCCCTGAGCACTCGCGAGGTGCGGCCGGTGACCCGATGCCAGGACCGTCGGTCGAGGGCAGAAGGCGCAGGATCGCGGCGGCGACGCGTCGTACCTCGGTCACCGGTGCGGGCGGGACGATCATCGAGCCCCCGCGTTGGGCCCCGCGTCCCACGCGCAGCCCCGTGGTGATCGCGATGAGGCGGGCTCCGCGGACGGCGCGCAGCAGCAGCGGCTCGGACACCTCGACGCCCCTTAGGCGTCGCTGGTCGATGCTGGTCGCGCGGGTGGTGACCAGGCCGCGCTGGACGTGCAGCGACCCGCGGCTGTGCCGGGTCAGCCGGTAGCCCCAGAACGCCAGGACGTAGGCGAACAGGGAGAGCACGGCGATACCGACCACCACAAGGACGAGCCCGGCGAGGACGGCAATCCAGACGGGCGCAGCGTCGACCCGCCCGGTGGCCTGCTGGTAGGCGGCCGTACGACTCAGGTCGAGGTTGGTCTCGCCGAGCAGCCGGGATCCCACGCCAGCGACAGCCAGCGCGGTGAGGATGCCACTGAAAGTGAACGGCGCGTAGGCGATCCAGCTCAGGCGGAGCCGGCTTAGCTCGGTCTCGACACCGGGATCCTCGCCCGTCTCCCGGCCCGACGACGCCGGCACGAGGCCGCTGGCCGCGCTGGTCCCGGCCCGGTGCAGCAGCTCGGCCCGCAAGCCGTGGGCGGCCGCGGTGCCCAGCCCGTCCAGGGCCAAGCCTTCCTTCTTGCTGTCCGACACCCCTGTCCCGATCTCGACCTTGGCCAGGCCGAGGACGCGGTGCAACGCCGAGGCGCTGACGTCTACGCTGCGGACCCGGTCCGCGGGGGTGGTGATGGTCTGCCGGCGCAGCAGGCCCTTGCGCAGCTGCACCTGCTCGGGGGTGATCCGGTAGCGGGTGGTGAACCATCGGGCGATGCTCGCCGCCACGACCAGCCCGGCGCCGCCGACGCTCCACCACCCCCCGCCGTCACCCCTGCTGTGGCCGGCAATGAGCAGGACCAGCAACGTCGGGATGTTCTGGACCAGCTCACGGACCGGATGGACCAGCAGCATCCGCGCGCTGAGGCGGCGCCACTCCGAGTCTGCGGGCGGTGCGGCATGCCCTTCGGGCGGTGCTGCGCTCTGAGCGGCATCTCGGCCATCGACGGCGTTCAGGCGCTCGGCGGCGACCCGGCGCTCCAGCCTCACGTGGCATCACCGGGCGCCCGCTCGGTGGCCGTCGTCAGGTCGTGGACAAGCCGGTCGGCAGTTGTGCGGTCCAGGCCCTCGATCTTCAGCGGACCCTTCGCGCTCGCGGTGGTCACCGTGATGCTGGCCAGCTTGAACAGCTGCTCAATCGGGCCGCGGGCCGTGTCGACGGTCTGGATCCGCGACAGCGGCGCGATCCGGCGCTGCTGGCTGAGCCACCCGGACTGGGTGTAGACCGCCGTGTCACTCGCCTCCCAGCGGTGCACCCGATAGCGCCACTGCGGCATCACGGTGACGTGCACGGCCGCCATGGCGACACTGGCCACCAGTACGGCGACGCGGGTCGAGCGACTGCCCGGCACGGAGACCAGGTAGGCGACCTGGGCCCCGACGAAGACGAGCCACGGCACGGCCGCGCGCGCCATCCAGTACCGCTTGGCCCGTGGGCTGACCAGGTTCCGCGGGTCGCGCAGGGTCAGACCGGGCGCCCCGCCGGCCGAACCGCCGGCCGGACCACCGGCCGGACCACCGGGCGTACTACCGGCAGTGACGCTCATGAGGCTCAGCCTGCCATGGGCCTGCAGGCGCTTCGCCAGCCGCCGGCCGAGCGCCGATACTGCGCCAGCGTTGACGCCCGCGTTGATACTGGGGCCGTGAGCGAGGAGTTCTTGGGCGCCGCTACTGCCGAGCCGGCAGCCGCACCCGAACCAGCTCGCACCGCCTGGCGGGCGATGGTCCGGCCGCGGACGGTGCTGGCGCTGCTCGCCCTCGGCTTCGCCGTACATCTGCTGCTTCCGCAGTAGGCGAGCTGCGGCATACACTGCACAGCCTGGGCGACGCCCAGTGGACAGTCCTGCCGTTCCTGCTCGCGACGACGGCCCTCGGTTATGTCGGTGCGGCGCTGTCCTTGATGGGCTCATCGTCCGTGGTGCAGCTTCCCCTGCCGCGCACCGTGGCAGTCGCCCTAGCGGCGGCCTTCGCGGACAAGCTGGCGCCGGGCAACCTGGGCAGCCTCGGGCTGATCAACGCCTACCTGCTGCGCTCCGGCGCCTCCCTGCCAGCAGCGGCCGCGGCCGTCTCGCTCGATGCCGTCTCCGGTTTCGTCGTGCATGCGGTGCTCCTGGTCTCCACCGCGCTGGTCGTGCGCGACCTGCACCTGCCGTCGGTGCACCTGCCCAGGCACTGGCGTGCGCTGCTGCTCGTCGTGGCCGTCTTCGTGCTGGCCTCGGTGGTCTTCGCCGTGGTGTCGCGGCGGCGCGAGGGCCGGGTGCACGGCTGGGCACGCTCGGTCCGGCAGGGGTCGGTCCAGGCCGCCCGCCACTTCGCCGAGGCGGTGAGCGACCCGCGGCAGGCCGCGCTGATGCTGGGCGGGTCCCTGCTGATCACCGCTTCGCAGGCGGGGTCGCTGTACGCCGCGTTGCGGGTGTTCGACGTCCACCCGTCGGCGCTCACCGTCACGTTCGTCTACCTGCTCGGCTCCGCCTTGGGGTCGGTATCGCCGACTCCCGGCGGTCTCGGCGCCGTGGAGGCCGCTCTCGTGGCAGGCTTGACGTCGAGCGTCGGCGGCATCGCCTCGGGTCCGGCGATCGCGGCAGTGCTGCTCTACCGGCTCTGCACCTACTGGCTGCCCATCCTGCCCGGGATCGCCAGCTACCGGATGCTGCGCCGGGCCTAGGTGGTGTAGCTCCGGCTCAGCGGCTGAGGTCGGCCGGGCGCGGCATGACCACGTCATCGCGCCGCGGCAGACCGGCATCGGGATGCAGGATCGCGGCCAGCGCCTCCACGGCGTCGATCAGCCCCGGGGCGGGGCACGCGAGGTCCACAGCCACGGCCGGGGTCCGCAGGACGTCGGCCGGCATCAGGTGCGACTGCTCCCACGTGCGCTCCGGCTCCGTGCCGCAGGGAGCGAGGACGAGCAGCCGGGGCCGCACCCTGCGTACCTCCTCCCAGTCGGTCGCCCGCGAACGGCCACCGGCGGCGGCCAGCAGGGGCTCACCCCCCGCGGCCGTGACGACGTCGGGCACCCAGTGCCCGGCGGTGTACGGCGGGTCCAGCCACTCGAGCACGAGCGTGGGCACCGGTGCGCGGTCGCCTACGGCCCGGCGTACGGCGTCCAGCCGCTGACGCAGCCCCGCCGTCACCGCCGCCCCGCGCTCGGGCACTCCGGCGGCGTCGGCCACCGTCTGGACGCTGTCGATCACCTCGCCCAGCCGGATCGGCTCGAGCGTGACGACCGCGGAGGGGCAGGCCAGGCGGGCCAGTGCCGCGTCGACGTCGCCGGTCGGCACGGCGCAGACCCGGCACAGGTCCTGGGTGAGGACGAGCTCAGGCCGGATGTGGGCGACAGCCCGCTCGTCCAGCTGGTAGAGCCCGCCGGCCGCGGCGTGCTCGGCGACCCAGCGGTCGATCTCGGCAGCCGTGAGCCCGGGCGGCTGCTTCGCGCGCACCACGATCCGCGGCGCCACGGGAACCGGCGACGGGATCCGGCACTCGTCGGTGACCCCGCACAGCTGGTCACCGAGCCCGAGCGCGTAGACGATCTCGGTGGCCGAAGGGAGCAGGGAGACGATGCGCACGACGCCTGACCTAGCTGCCCACGACCGCGGCGACACCCCTGAGCGTGGGGACGTAGATGCGGCCGGCGTACGGCGTCGGGGTGGCGAAGCGGGTCACCGCACCCACGGCCACGCGGCTACGTACGGAGCCGGTGCTCAGAGCGACGTCCACGAGCTCGCTGGTCCTCTGGTCGGTGGCATAGACCTCGTCACCGACGATGATCGGCGACCCGGTGACCCCCGCTGCCTGCCAGCCCCAGCTCAGCGACGCCCGGCCGACGTGCAACAGCCGCAGCCCGTCGCTGCAGGGTTCGACGACGTCGTTGCCCTTGCGGGCCGCACCCCCGTAAGCCTTGCAGCCGTCCAGGGCGGCGATCTGGTGGCCGACTCCGCTGAACTGCTCCGGCAGGAGGTAGACGGTGCCCCGCTTGCCGGCGATCACGATCCGGCCGTGTGCCGGAACCGGCGAGGAGGAGCCGAGGTCGAGATCGGCCCGGTTGTCCTGCGACCACGTCGTCGGGGCGAACACCGACAGCGGGGCCAGGGTGGTGGCATCGAGCTCCGTGACCGAGTCGCTGCGGTCCCAGGCGCCCCCGACCTCGGCGCCGTTGCCGCTGGCGACGTAGACGTGGCCGTTCGGCCCGAGCACGGGACCGGCGGGTGACCACATACCCGCCTCGCGGGCCGTCGGGACGGCGTACGTGGTGGTCGCCCCGGTGCCGGACGTAGGGACGGACGTGGCGTAGCCCACGTAGTTGTCGCAGTCGCCCGCCAGGCCGCCGAAAGTCGTGATTACCCGGTGCTGGGTGACCAGCAGGGCCGCCCGGTGCTGCTCGGCGAGCCGGTTACGGTCCGGCAGGACGTCGAGGCTGCGGTGCCAGCGCGACGCGCCGGTGGCGGCGTCGAGGGCCCAGAGCGTGTGCACTCCGCCGGAGGTCTCGGCCACGACGAACAGCGATCCGGTGGCGGAGTCGTACGCCGGGGTGCCGGTGATCCCGAGCGGGTCGATATTGCCGCACGGGAGCCCACTCTGCGGCTGCGGCGGCCCGAGGTTCCGCTCCCAGATGCGGGCGCCCGTCGCCGGGTCCAGGGCGTAGACACTGCCCCGCTCGGTGACGGCGACGACCGTGCCGCGGACGACCAGCGGCTCGGCGTAGACCGCGCCGTCCAGGGTGGCGCTCCAGGACGGGCGCAGCGGGGTCGTGAGCGCCGGGCCCGGCAGGTAGCCGCCGCGGGTGGGGTCGCGATGGTACGACGGCCAGTCCGCCGGCGAGGTTGCCGGCGGCTTGGCATCGCCGGTCGGCGCGGTCGAGGTGGCAGGGCCTGCCCCGCTCGACACCGCGCTCGACCCGGGGCTCGACCCGGCCGTCGAGGTCACCGTCCCAGGGTGCGCCGGCTGCGCGCCGGCGTCGCCGGTCCCACCGCACGCCGGGAGCACCAGCGTCATAGCGGCGGCCGTCGCGACCCCCATGGTGGCCGCTCTGGCGCGGATGAAGGCCGTGACCAGGCGTGGACCGAGCATCGGTGGACCCCCTTCCAGGCGATCATCCCTTTCGGGCAGCGGCGCTGCACCAGCGGTGGCCCTTACGAGCGTTTTCACCGCGACGGCGACCCTCGCTGATGCCCCCACGAGCGAGAGTCGTAGCTCGGTGAACCCGGTTCGCGGCTGGGCTCCTTCGAATAGTGCGTCGGTCGATGATTTCCCTCGTTAGTCGGCTGTTTGACTCGGTGTAAACGCGCTATCTTGGTCGCGTTACCACGGACCTCGGTAACGCTGCTCCATCCTTTCGCTCAGATCGAGGTGACCGATGCTGCACACACCTGCCAGACCAGCCATCGACCCCCGGTGGTTCGCTGCCTACACCGCCCGGGCCAATGGGCCGGTCATCGGCTCACAGCTATCCGCCAGCGCCCAATCGATCCGGCCAGGAGACTTCCTGCCACCTCAGCCATGCCTCGCCGCGAGTGCGTGGGCGGACAGCGGCTTCCGGGTGGGACCGCTCCCGCGCGACGTGTGCGCCGACCTTCCGGCCGGCCCCGGCCGCGTGCTGCTCTTCGGGCCCCTCGGCGTGCTCAGCTCGCTGGCACCCGAGGACAGCGTCACGGTCGTCCGGCCCAATCCCGCCTGACCGCACGCGGCACCTCGGCACGCGGGACCGGTCAGGGCCAGAGCGCCTGGCTGATTGCACCACCCACCACGGCCGCGCCGAGTCCGGCGGAGACGCTGGCCAGCACGTTGGCGACGGCCAGCAGCCGAGCTCCCCGCTCCGCGAGCCGCACGGTCTCGTAGGAGAACGTCGAGTACGTCGTCAGCGCACCGCACAGCCCCGTCCCGACGAAGAGCTGCACCTGTTCGGGTGCCGCCCGAGCGGCCGTCGCACCGGCAACGAGGCCGAGGACCAGCGATCCCGCCACGTTGACCGAGAACGTCCCCCACGGGAAGACGGAGTCGTGGCGCGCCTGCACTCCTCGGTCGGCCAGGTAGCGCAGCGGCGCCCCGATCGCCGCGCCGAGGATGACCAGCAGGGCATTCATCTGCGGGCCTCCCGAAGTTGCCGTCCGGCGACGAGCCGGCCTCCCACCAGCCGGCGGGCCACGGTCACTGTCACCGCTACTGCCAGCAGGGCGCATCCGAGCGTCGCGCCGAGGTAGGCCAGCGCCGTCACGGGCCGCCCAGCCGCGATCAGCCGCTGAGCCTCCACGCTGTACGCCGAGAAGGTCGTGAACCCACCCAGCACACCGGTGCCCAGGAAGGGGCGGAGCAGGGGACGGTTGCCGAAGACCGCGGTCAGCAGCACCATGAGGACCCCGAGCAACGCGGAGCCCACGACGTTGACGGCGAACGTCGACACCGGAAAAGCCGCCGCACCGGTCGGCCAGGTGAGCCCAGCGCCGTACCGGGCCAGCGCCCCTAGGGCGCCGCCGAGCGCCACCACGCCCAGCGTCGCCGCGCCGGTGCCGGAGTCGTCCCCCGGTTGGTGCAGGTCGACGTCGGAGTCGACCGGCTCGTCGGCTGCCATGTCGCGGCGACTCGTTGGCACCGGCAGCCACGCTCCTACCTGATCTGAGCGACCAAACCCGCGCGACAACAGCGGCGTACCCCTTCGAACTGTAGCCGCGACGGCCGGACGGCCCTGGCCCCGGCTCTGCAGTGCCTCGGCAGCGCCTGGAAGCGGCGGCGAGTCCGAACCGGCGTGCACGGTCGGTGAAATGTGCATAGGCTCACTATGCGTCTGGATCGACCCGGGCGACGCCCCTCGCGACTTCTCGCCCTGACCCTCGAACACCGGAGGTTGCCGTGCCTTTCCTCACCGCCTCCCGGACGCAGGCGGGAGCTTCGGGTGAGCTGGCACACGCGGCGGCGGTGGAACGGCTCCGCGCCTCCTATGCCGCGATCCCCACGGGGCGCAGCGTCAGGCTCGCCAAGCGCACGTCGAACCTGTTCCGTCCCCGCAGCCGCGGCCCGGTCGAACGCCTCGACGTCAGCGCCCTCGACGGCGTAATCGCGATCGACGCGGTCGCGCGCACGGCGAACGTTCAAGGGATGTGCACCTACGAGCGCCTGGTCGCGACGACCTTGGCGCAGGGACTGATGCCCCTAGTCGTGCCGCAACTCAAGACGATCACCGTCGGCGGCGCGGTGAGCGGCCTCGGCATCGAGTCGAGCTCGTTCCGCAACGGCCTGCCGCACGAGTCGGTGCTCGAGATGGACATCCTCACCGGCGCCGGTGACCTCGTGACGGCCAGCCGCACCAGTCACCCCGACCTGTTCGCCGCCTTACCCAACTCCTACGGCTCGGTCGGCTACGCCGTCCGGCTGACCGTCGAGCTCGAACCGGTGCAGCCGTATGTCGGCCTGCGCCACGTCCGTTTCGGCGATCCGGAGTCGGCCATGGCGGCCGTCGAGACGGTCGTGACGACCCGCGCCTGGGAACGGCAGCCGGTGGACTTCGTCGACGGGGTGGTGTTCGCCCTCGATGAGGTCTATCTCACCCTCGGCCGCTTCGTCGCTGACCCCGCGGCCGCGGGATGCGAGGCTTCCAGCGACTACACCGGGCAGCAGATCTATTACCGATCGATCCGGCAGCGCGCCCGCGACTGCCTCACGGTCCACGACTACCTCTGGCGCTGGGACACCGACTGGTTCTGGTGCTCGGAGGCGTTCGGCGCGCAGAACCGGCTCCTGCGCCGCGTGTGGCCGGCGGCTTATCGGCGCAGCGACTTCTACCACCGGCTGGTCGGCGTCGAGAACCGTTACGGCATCTTCGCCCGGCTGGACCGGCTCCGAGGCCGGCCGGCCTCGGAGCGCCTCGTCCAGGACGTCGAGATCCCGGTGGAGCGGACGGCAGCCTTCGTCCGGTGGTTCACGGGGCGCGTCGGGATGTTCCCCATCTGGCTGTGCCCTTTGCGCCTTCGCGACGACGGCGCGGGAGCCGGTGCGGGCGGCGGTGCGGGCGCTAGCGACGGCGCCGGCGCCGGCGCCGGACGAGCACAGCGCGATACGCGACCGTGGCCGCTGTATCCGCTGCAGCCGGGCAGCACCTACGTCAACGCCGGCTTCTGGGGCATGGTCCAGATCGCGACAGGCGCCGACGACGGAGACGTGAACCGCCTGGTGGAGGACGCGGTGTCCCGGCACCACGGGCACAAGTCGCTGTACTCCGATGCCTACTACGACCGGGAGACCTTCGGCGCGCTCTACGGTGGCGAGGTCTATGGCCGGATCAAGGAACGCTACGACCCCGGTCATCGGCTGACCGGGCTCTACGAGAAGGCGGTGGGACGCAGATGAAGGTCGCGGACGTGATCGGGACGGTGTGCGAGGGCACCCCCTCGGTTCGCTTCACGGCATACGACGGCAGTTCGCTGGGGCCGGCCGACTCGGCGTACGAGGTGCGACTGAACAACGAACGCGGGCTGCGCTACCTCCTCACGGCGACCGGCGACCTCGGCCTGGCCCGGGCCTACGTCAGCGGGGACCTCGACCTGCTCGGCGTGCACCCCGGCGACCCGTATGCCGCGCTGCGCGCCCTGCAGGGCATGCACCTGCGCCGGCCATCCGCTCGCGAGGCGGCAACTCTGCTGCGGGGCGTCGGCCTGCGGCGGTTCGTCCCCCCGGCGGCTCCGCCGGAGGAGGCACCCGCGCCGTGGCGGCGGCGGCTGGAGGGGCTGCGCCACTCTCGCGCCCGGGACGCCGACGCGATCGAACAGCACTACGACGTCTCGAATGCGTTCTACGAGAAGGTTCTCGGCCCGTCAATGGCCTACACCTGCGCGGTCTACGCCAAGCCGGAGAACAGCCTGGGGGAAGCGCAAGAGGCGAAGTTCGACCTGGTCGCCCGCAAGCTCGGCCTCGAACCCGGTATGCGGCTGCTCGATGTCGGCTGTGGTTGGGGCGGTATGGCGCGCCACGCCGCCAGGCACTACGGCACGCGGGTCGTCGCGGTGACCCTGTCCGGCCGCCAGTCCGCGTGGGCCCGCGAGGCCGTGGAGCGTGACGGCCTTTCGGACCGGGTCACGGTGCTGCACGCCGACTACCGCGACTCACCCGGCCGCGACTACGACGCGGTGAGCTCGATCGGGCTGCTGGAGCATGTCGGGGTCCGCAACTACGGCCGGTATTTCGGATTCATCGAGGGCAAGCTCCGGGACGAAGGGCGCCTGCTCAACCATTGCATCACGCGGGCGGACAACCGGTCCCGAGCGCTGTCCGGGGCATTCATCGACCGCTACGTCTTCCCCGACGGCGAGATCACCGGGTCCGGCCGGATCATCAGCGAGGCGCAGGACGCCGGGTTGGAGGTCCGCCACGAGGAGAACCTGCGTGAGCACTATGCGCTGACCCTGCAGGCCTGGAACGCCAACCTGGTGGAGCACTGGGACGCCTGCGTCGCGGACGTCGGTGAGGGCACCGCGCGGGTATGGGGCCTGTACATGGCCGGATCGCGGATGAGCTTCGAGGAGAACAGCATTCAGCTGCACCAGGTGCTCGCGGTGAAGGTCGGCCCGTCGGGCGATGCGGCGTTCCCGCTCCGGCCGGCGTGGGAGTCCTGAGCTCTCGTCCGGCTGGTCGCGCTAACCGGGCTGGTCGGGCTGGTCGGGCTTGTCGGACCGGGGGAGGTCGTCGGGCTCGACGAGGATGACCTGCAGGGTGCGCGGTCCGTGGACCCCTTCGACCCGGTGCAGCTCGATGTCGCTGGTAGCACTAGGCCCGCTGATCCAGGTCTGCGGGCGCGCAGGGTCGAGTCGAACGACTGCTTCGGCGACGGTGCCGACCACTTGGCCGGCGGAGACCACGCAGACATGCCGGTCGGGAACGAGCGTCAACGCCCTGCGGCCCT
>JAABUK010006861.1_pt1 | contig 16742 bp, 17 predicted proteins | sample 5559141 | NCBI WGS metagenome assembly JAABUK01 (sample SAMN10711869, study PRJNA513367) | rock metagenome | isolation source: Antarctica rocks | place: Antarctica: Victoria Land, Pudding Butte nord | collected 2016-01-03
AACTGAGCACGTAGCTCCCGAAGATGGGCAACAGAGGCGCCAGGGCCGCAAGTGTGGGCTCGTGCGGCACCTTGAGTTCGAGCACCATGATGGTGATGATGATCGCGATCACGCCATCGCTAAAGGCTTCCAGCCGGTTGGTCGTCATCTTCTGCGGCCATTGTAACACGCCGGCGATGTAGGCTCCCATTGACGAGGAGGGCGCGCGTTAGTAGAATGGGACGGGCTTTTTAAAGCTGGAAAACAGCAAGTACTTGAGGAAGTGACGATGTTCGCATTAATCCGCGTGAGCGGCAAGCAGTACCGCGTCAGCAGCGGCCAGGAACTCCTGGTTGACCGGCTGGCTGCCGAGGAAGGCTCGGCCTTCGAGGGCGTCGAGGTCTTGATGGTCGGCGAGGGCGAGAACGTGCAGATCGGCGCGCCCACCGTCGCCGGAGCGAGCGTGGCCGCCACCGTTGTGCGCCACTCGAAGGGGCCGAAGATTCGCGTCTTCAAGTACAAGGCCAAGAAGAACTACCGCCGCCGCATCGGAGCCCGCGCTCACCAGACGCTGCTCCGCATTAATTCCATCACGGCTTAAGCAGAGGCGCTCAAGTACTTGAGCGCCTTCACGGAGAAAAAATGGCACATAAAAAAGGCATGGGCAGCTCGCGCAACGGGCGCGATTCACAGTCGCAGCGCCTGGGCGTCAAGGCGTTTGGCGGCCAGCTGGTTCCCGCCGGCAGCATCCTGGTGCGCCAGCGCGGGACGCTGTATCAGCCGGGCACCAACGTCGGCATCGGCAGCGACGACACCCTGTTCGCCAAAATGACGGGCGTGGTTACGTTCGAGCCTTCGCGCCGCGCCAAGTCCAGCGGCAAGCAGATCTCGATTCACCCGGTCACAGCAGCCCAGATTCCGGCTGAGCCGGTGGGCGAAAGCGTGCAGAGCGAAGCCCTCATCAGCCCCAGCAGCCAGGCCGAGTAAGCGGTCTTGAGCACCGCACGCCCTGCGCAAGCCGGACGCGCTGAGGAAGATTTGAAGAAACGCCGAGCCCGAGCGGGCTTGGCGTTTTGCTTTACTCCGCTCAGCTTCGCCACGGCTGACCATGCGTGGCGAAGCTGGGCGGCTGAGATTATGTTCATTGACGAAGTGACGATAGAAGTGAAGGGCGGCGACGGCGGCGACGGCGTGGTGGCCTTTCGCCGCGAGAAATATATGCCCTTCGGCGGGCCCGACGGCGGCGACGGCGGGCGCGGCGGCGACATCACGCTGCGCGCGGCCTCGCAGGTCAAGACGCTCATCGACATCTCGCGCAAGCGCCACTACCGCGCTCAGCGCGGCGCGCACGGCGAGGGCGGCAAGAAGAAAGGGCGCGATGGCGAAGGCATCACGCTCTCGGTTCCCATCGGCACCCAGATTTGGGACGACGAGAGCAAGCAGCTCGTGGGCGATTTGGTCGCCGACGGGCAGACCTTCGTGGTGGCGCACGGCGGCATGGGCGGCAACGGCAACCCGCACTTCGTCTCGTCCACGCGCCAGGCGCCGCGCTTCGCCGAGCGAGGCGTCAAGGGCGACCTGCGCCAGCTGCGGCTTTCGCTCAAGCTGCTGGCGGACGTGGCCTTCATCGGGCTGCCCAACGCGGGCAAGAGCACGCTGATTTCGAGCATCTCAGCCGCCCGCCCCAAGATCGCGAACTACCCCTTCACCACCCTGGTTCCTAACCTGGGCATGGTGCGGCTCGACTGGGAGAACCAGTTCATCGCCGCCGACATTCCGGGCCTCATCCGCGGCGCCAGCAAGGGCGCTGGGCTTGGCCACAGGTTCTTGAAGCACATCGAGCGCGCGCCGGTCTTCGTGCACCTGGTGGACGCTTCGACAAGTACTTGCAGCCAGATGTGGCGCTCCTTCGCGACGCTCAACCGCGAGCTGAAGCTGTGGAGCGCGGAGATGATCGAGCGGCCTCAGCTGGTGGCGATCAACAAGATGGACGTGGTCGAAGGCAACCCGGAGCAGGCGGCTGAGGTCGCGGCGTTCAGGGCCAGGATCGAGGCGCGCGGCTGCGAAGTGTTCGAGATTTCGGCGGCCACCAACGGCGGCCTCGAAGCCCTGATGTGGCGCGTGATGGATCTGGTCAAGCAGACGCGCGCCGCTCAGCCCACAGTCGAAGCGCCGCCCGAGGAAATCGTGACGCGCGTGGTCGCGGACAAGCCGTTCACCATCAAGGAGATCGCGCGCTACGCCGACAGCACCAGCGAGTGGGAGGCCGCAGGCGGTATGCTGGAGCGCCTGATGACGCGCTTCGACATGAGCTCGCAGGAAGCGGTTTTGTATGTGCACCGCGCGCTGGAGCGCCACGGCGTCATCGAGGAGATGAAGCAGGCCGGGGTCAAGGAAGGCGACCTGGTTCACGTGGGCGAGGTCGAGTTCGAGTTCGAGGAGTAGGCTGAGCTGAGCTGAGCTAAGCCCGCGCCGCAAGTACTTGCAGCGGCATATTCGCGATGAAAACCCTCGTGGTCAAGATCGGCACCTCGACTGTGAGCCGTGGCGGGAGCCGTGGCGGGGGCGCCAACGAAGAGTTCCTGAGCGGGCTGGCGCGCCAGGTCTTCGAGCTGCGCGAGCACGGCTGGCGCACCGTCATCGTCTCGTCCGGCTCGATTCGCTTCGGGCTCGATGCCATCGGGCGCCCGCGCGCCAGCGGGCTGGCCGAGAAGCAGGCCGCAGCCGCCATCGGGCAGCCGCTCTTGATGCGCTCCTACCGGCGCGCCTTCGAGCCCTTCGCGCTGCCGGTGGCTCAGCTGCTGCTCACGCGCGGCGACGTGGCCGACAGGCGGCGCTTCCTCAACGCGCGCCACACCATGACCCAGCTCTTCGGCTGGAGCGTGGTGCCCATCGTCAACGAAAACGACACCGTGGCCACCGAGGAAATCCGCTTCGGCGACAACGACACCCTGGCCTCGCTCACCGCCCTGGTCGCGCCAGCCGACAAAGTCCTGCTGCTCTCGGATGTCGATGGCTTCTACCTGCCTGGCCACGAGCGCCCCCAAGCCCTTGTCGAGCGCATCACGCCCCAGGTCGAGGCCGCAGCCGGAGGCGCCGGCACGCCAGGCGGCACCGGAGGCATGAGAACCAAGGTCGAGGCCGCGCGCATCGCGACCCAGGCCGGCATCGACCTCCACATCGCGCACGGCCAGGAGCCGGACGTGGTGCGGCGCGTGGCCCTGGGCGAAGCAGTCGGCACGCGATTCCGGGCCTTGAAGAGCGGGCGCGAGCGCAAGCAGTGGATCGCGCACGCCCGTGTCGCCGGGGGCACGCTGTGGATGAAGGCGGACGCGCGCGCCGCGATTGTGCGGAACGGCTCGTCGCTCTTGCCCGTTGGCATCGAGCGCGTCGAGGGCGACTTCCCGGCCGGCGCCCTGCTCTCGATCCGTGACGCGCGCGGCGAATACGGGCGCGGCCTGAGCAGCTTCTCCTCGGCTGAGCTGAGCCGCATCGCGGGCCGCCACTCCTCCCAGGTCAACGCCATCCTGGAGCGCCCCGCCCCGCCCGAAGCCGTGCACCGCGACAACCTGTCGCTCTTCCTCGATGATGAACCCTGACACTTCCCTTACGCCGCGCCCCAAGTACTTGAGGCGCGGCCCAGGCGCCGGCTTCACCTTGATTGAGCTGCTCGTCGTCATAGCCATCATAGCCATCCTCGCCGCCATTTTGTTCCCCGTCTTCGCCCGCGCTCGCGAAAACGCGCGCCGCACCAGCTGCCAAAGCAACCTGAAGCAGATCGGGCTTGGGCTGCTGCAATATGTTGGGGATTATGACGAGACGCTGCCGTTTTCGTTTTTCGGAACGAGCGGCAACTCGACGCCCGCAGGCTCGACGCCCGACAACTACAAGTGGATGGACGCCATCCAGCCCTACCTCAAGAGCGAGCAGGTCTTCAACTGCCCCAGCGACTCGGCAACCAACCTGTACCACTTCCGCGACGGGCTCAACTACGGCTCCTACGGCCTCAACGGAGCCTACGGAAGCGGGCCCGACAACACCACGCCGCCACGCTCCTCGACGCTGTACCTGGTGAAGATGGCCGCGCTCGCGACGCCTTCGACAACCGTGTGGGTCGCCGACAACAACAACGCGCCCAGCACCACTAATCCCAACGGTTCGCAGGGGTTTTACTGGAACGTTTCTCCAACCATCGACAGCACGCGCACGCCGCGCCAGCTGCAGAACATCGTGGAGCGGCACCTGGACACGACTTCGATTCTGTGGTGCGACGGGCACGTCAAGGCGGTCAAGCTGGATGCCCTGGCCAAGCCCAACGCGGCTGGCGTGCTGCCTCTGTTCACGGTTGAGGACGATTAGCTGCAGGCGGTTCAAACGGCTCGGGAGCCGCGTGCCACTCGTGCGCGATCTGGCGCATGATGAGCGCGTGGTCGAAGGCGACGCTGCCGGGCGGGAAGTACTTGCGATCCTCGAAGAAGGACGACTTCACCTGGTCAACGTGCAGCGGCTGGACTTGCCAGTGCTGAGTTTCGAGGCGCATGGCGTCCAGGCGCGACGAGTTGGCGCGCGGCGAGAAGCCCACGCTTCCGGCCTCGAAGAAGGCCGAGGACTCTTGCAGCGAGGCGAAGATGGAAGCTGGGGGCAGCGCCTGAGCCGCCTGCGCGCGCAGCTGAATCGAGCCCAGACCGTCGCGCGAAGCCATCTCAAAGCTGATTTGCCCGCTCGCATCGCGCACTTTGAAGGCGGCAGCGTGATGCTCGCCGGGGAAGAGCCGCCCTCCAGCCAGGGTGTTGAGGAGCGAGGAGGTGTCGCGGCGCGGGATAAAGACGCCCTCGCGCAGCACGCCGCCCTGCTCCCACTCGACGGCGAGGCGGTGCGCGGCGTTTTCCGAGCTCAGGCCCAGCAGCGCGGGCAGGCCGCGAGGCCGGATCTGTTCGAGCCGGATCAAGCACACGCCAGCCAGCGCGTGGCCCCGGTGCAGCTTGGGGCGCAGTCCGGGCGGCAGCAACGCCTGCACAACGGCGCTGTCCACGCGAAAATTGACCAAGATGCGGCGCGCGATGATGCCGCTCAGAACAGGAAGAGCCATACTCTTTGGGATTGCCGGGCGGCGAAAAATCATCTGCGTCGTCTGGCGGGCGCAGCCGTCTTCGCGATCAGGTTGACCTCCAACTTGAACCAGTATGCGCGCTCAAGTACTTGTGGGCGCTTGAGCTTGCCTCAGCTTGCCGTGTTCGCCTCTCAAGGAGCAGCATGAAGATTGAACTTTCCAACCCCGCGACGCGATTCCTGGCCCTGAGCGCCATCGCGCTGACGCTGGCCTCGGCTCCCTCGCGCGCCGACTGGACCAGCGTGCGGCCCGACGGCACCATCGTCACCGTTTCGAGCAGCCTGAAGGTGGGCGACGGCAGCACGCCCGAGGACGCCGACGCCACCGCGCAAAACGCCGGCGGCGCGGACGCTCAGGGCAACGACGACTACGCCCTCGACACCAACGAGGCGCCTGAAGCGTCACCGGCGCGGCCTGCGGCGGGGCGGCCCCAGGCGCGCTCAGCCCGCGTGCAGCGCAACCGCGACCTGGTGCGCGAGCGCAACAGCAGCCGCCGCAGCCGAGGCGAGGGTGGCAACGCGGGCTTTTTGCAGCCGATGAACCGTGGCGGCTTGAGCTACGGCGTGGTGCCCGGCAGCGGCCTGGGCTACGGCGCGGCGCCCGCCTACCCGAATTATCCCGGCTACGCCGCGCCCGGCTACGGCTACGGCTACGGATATGGCTATCCGGGCGGCGTGGTGGCTCCGGGCGCGACGATCGTGCTGCCTCAGGTGCCTTACACAGTGCCGATTGGCCAGGCTCCGTACCCGTGGGTGCAGCAGCCTACCTTCACCTCGATTCCCGTCGGCGGCACGACCATCATCACCAACCCCGGCTACAACGGCTACCCGAGCAGCTACCCCGGCGGCTACTACCCCGGCAACTGCGCGCCCTACCCGCCCATCGCGTGTCCCTACGGCTACCCAGGCGGCTACGGCTACCCGACTGGCTATCCGAGCGGCTACGGCTACGGCTACCCGAACGGCACTTACACGCAGTCTTACGGCGGGCTGAGCATCTCGCGCGGCGGGCTGAGCGTCTCGGTTGGTGGCACCACGACCTCAACCCAGTCCGCCTGGGGCACCGGCCTGTATCGCTAATTGCTGGGCCTCAAGATCACAACCAAAAGCCCGCTGCAAGTACTTGCAGCGGGCTTTTGCCTTCGGCTCGCCTCAGTCAGCGAGAAGCGCCCGGCATCCGCAGGTCGGCGAAGTCGAGGAAGCGTTCCCAGTCGTAGAGCGTGAGGTCGTGGCCGCCTGGCCGCACGTGGTAGCCGATCAAACCGCCGTGCAGCGGCGTGCTGACTTCAGGCATCTCGCCCGAAGCCAGGCCGAAGCGCCCTAACAGTTGGTAGACGGGCGAGGCGGCGACGCCCGCGAAGAATTCCGACTGCGGATCGGCCCACTTGTCTTCGAGCGCGCTGGCGATGTAGACCGGGCGCGGGGCCACCAGCGCGATCAGCTCGTGCTGATCGACGGGCATCGACTCCTCGCGCCCGCTGTAGCTCTTGTAGTTGCGGCAGAACCAGTGCGGGAAATTCTTGTTGATGGCAGCCACCGTCTCGCCCCGCGTGCCGCGCGCCAGGGCCGCGCCGGTCGAGCCCGAGTTGTTGCTCACCACGAGAGCGAACCTGCTGTCCTCGGCCCCGGCCCACAGCGTGGCCTTGCCGCCGCGCGAGTGGCCCACGATCGCCACGCGCCCCGCATCGACATCGACATCGCTTTCCAGGTAATCCAGCACGCGAGAAGCGCCCCAGGCCCAGGCCGCGATGGTGCCCCAGGCATCGGCGGGGCGCTCCTCATCCGCGTTGCGCCTGGGGTCGAAGAGTCCGTGCACGCCGTCGCCGAAGCCATCGTCCCGGTCCTCGTCCACGTCCGAGTTGAGGAAGGCCGCCGCCGCGTAGCCGCGTGCCACGATCTCCTCGGCGGGCCAGAACTCGTTCATCTGCAGGCGGCTGGCGTCGATGGCGCTTGCGCTGCGGTTGCAGATGAGCAGGAAGGCCGGGGCCGGGCGCGTCCTCTTGTTGGGCACCAGCAGCACCAGGCCGATGCGCCCCTCGCCGCCCGGCCCCGCGTAGCGAATCGAGACTTCCTTGAGCGTCGCCGCCCCGCCCATCGCGAGCGCGTCCGTCCTCTCGACGTGGAAGCTCAGCGAAGCCGGGCGGCCAACCGCAGCGCGCCCGTAAACCTGCGCGCGGAACAGCTCCAGAATCTCGGCGCGCCGTGCTTTCCACTGGGCCGCCGCCGTGACTTCCTCGCCCGAGATGAGCCTCAGCGCGTCCGGCAGACGCCGCTCGGCCAGAGGCGCGCCCGCTGGAACCGCCTGAGCCGCTGAGCTGAGCTGAGCCGCTGAGCTGAGCTGAGCCGCGTAAAGATGTGTCGTCATGGGCTTCATCTTAAGCTTCCTCTCGCGGCGGCGGCAAGTACTTGCAAGGGCGCGGGCAGCAGAGCAAGCGCGCAACGCCTCACGCTTCGCTGGGGCCGTCGATCGCTTCAGTTAGCCTCACGCTTCGCTGGGGCCGTTGAGCACTTCGGCCTCGGCGGACAGCAATTCGAGCCCGCGCCGCCGCAGCTCAGCCGCCACCTGCACCGCGAACTTCTCGCGCCACAAAGCCGCCCGCGAAGGATGCGCCTCCCAGCGCCACCACCCAAAGCCCACCGGCCTGGCCGCTTCCACAGCCGCAGCCGCTTCAGCCTCAGCCGCCGCTGGAGTCTCTTCAGCCGCAGCCGCCTCAAGTACTTGAGGCGGCTCTGTTGGCTCTGCGGGCGCGGGTTCGGTGGAAGGGGCTTCGGTTGGGCTGGGCTCGGGCGGCTGCAGCCGCTGGGGAGCCGAGGCGACGTGGTCGAAGAGGGCGGCGAAGGCGGCGTGCGCGTCTTGGACGGCGGCTTCGAGATCGTCGGCGCGCTCGATCTTGAGCAGAGGCAGGCGCAGCAGGAGCGGAACCGAGCGGCCAGGGTAGCGCGCGACGGTTGCGATGGCTCCGTTGGCGAAGAAGTGCTCCTGGCCGCCCGCGTCGCGCAGGCGCGTCACGCGCACGCCGACCTCCTCGACGGTGCCCGCCACGCCGTTGATCGCCACCTCGTCGCCGACCGCGAACTGAGCCTCAAAGAGGAAGAACAGGCCCGCCAGAACATCGCGCACCACGTTCTGAGCGCCCACGCCCAGCGCGGCTCCCAGGAACCCGGCGGGCAGCAGCAGCCCCGCCACGCGCACCTCCAGCTGATCCAGAACCAGCAGCAGCGCGACCAGAGCGATGGCGTAGCGCGCGCCGTTGACGACCAGCCGCAGCACCGTCAGCCGCTTCTGAGCCGCCAGCAGAGCGCCCTGCGAAGCCTGTGGCTGAGCCGCCAGATCCAGCAGGTTTTCGTAGCCGCGCCGCGCTCGCAACGTCACGCGCGACAGCACAACCCACAAAAACAGCGCGCCCACCAGCACGATGAGCACGCCCGACAACGTGTGCAAAACTTCGCTCTTCATCGTTTCGCAAGGGCCGCGCGTTGTTGGGATTCTCGACGCCGACGCCTGCGCATCGCGCCTGCAAGTACTTGCGGACGCGAGGCGCGGACGCCAGGCGCGGGCGCTCAAGCTCGGCCTGACACTGCGCTGCTTTTCAGGCGCGCAGCGTGGCGCGCGTGCCCTGGACGCTGAGGCCGCTGAAGTGGGGGCGAAAGGGCACGTCCTCGTAGTTGATGACGGGGTTGACGCGGCTCATCAGCTGGCGGCGCACGAAGCCGGGCACCTCGACGCCGCGCAGCTTGAGCGAAATAACGTCCAGGTTCACCTTGAAGTCGTTGGTGAGCCGCAGCCGCGCCAGCCCCTCGACAGGGCCGCTGAGCAAGGTGTAGTTGAGCCGCCCGCTGACGCGCATCGAGCCGTCCGGGTTGAAGCGCACGCGCAGCCCCATGTCGCGCGTGCCCTTGCCCTGAGCTAAGAGCTGAGTCACGTCGTCCTCGGTCACGACCGCGCGCAGGCTGGTGCGCGAGGACAGCGTGCGCACCTTGCCCGTCGAGAACAAATAAGGCACATCGACTTGTACGTCGTGTGAGGAAAGGCTCAGCTCCGAAATCTGCAGCTTGCGGACTTTGGCGGGCCGTCCCGCGATGGCGATCTGCGCGAAGAAGCCTTCGCGCGAGCGCATCGTGGGCTGGATGTAGAGCTTGAGCTGGCCTCCGGGACTCGAAACCCGCGAGCGCAGCGCCTCGCCCAGAGCGCGCGCCACCCGCCACCCTTGGGCATCCGTGAGCGGAACCGGAGTTTTCAAAGCCGCAGCTTTGGCAGCCGCGGCTTTGGGCAGAGCTTTGGCGGCGGGCCTGGGAAGTTTGGGCGGCGCGGCGAGCACGATCGCGGCGCAGGGCAAGGCCGCGAGCGCAGTTGAGAGGAGGAGGCGCATCGGGAGGCGGTGAGGGTTCATGGCGGTGGCTGCCGCAAGTACTTGCGGCCTGGGGGCGGGCTTGGGCCGCAGCTTGAGGCGAGAAGCGGAAGCTGTTAGAATTATCAGGCTGTGCAAAGGCGAAGGCGCTGAGACTTTCGAGTCAGCGCCCTGGGCCGTGGAGCCGGGCCGTCGCGGAGCTGTTCTGCGGGCGCCGGAGCTATCTTAACGCAGCGGGAGAAAGCGGATGCCATTGGACAACATCACCGAACTGAAGCGGCGCGTGCCGGGCGGCAAGTATGCCCTGACGCGCGCGCTGGCCGAGCGAGCGCGCCAGCTGCAAAACGGAGCCGTGCCCCTGACCGAAGTCAAAGCGCCCAACCCGCTCAGCGTGGCCATTGATGAGATCGTGCAGGGCAAAATCACCTTCCACATCATCGAGGAAGAGGAAGGCAACGAGCCCGAAGCAGCCGAAGAGCCCGTGGTCAAGGCCAAGACCAAGCGCGTCGTGCTCGCCAACCAGGGCCAGATCGCCGCGCCCAACACGCAGGCCCAAGGCACCGCTCCGACCGCGCCCGGCGCTGACAAGATGGCCGTCGAGGACTCGGCAGGCGGCCAGCGCGCCCAGACTTCGGGCGTCGAAACCGCCGCCGACGCCTTCGGCGCGACCGGAGCCACCCCAACACAAGCCGACACCAAAACCGACCTGGGCTAAGCCCGGCTCAGCTCAGCACGCCAAAGCCACGCGGAATTTCCGCGTGGCTTTTTCGTTTGCGCCGCAAGTGCTTGCGACGCCCTTCGCGGCCTGTGCTACAGCCAGCTCCAGCTCAGCTCAGCCGCCATTTCGCGCACCCTTTGCGGCGTCAAGTCCGGCACAAACGGCATGTGATGGAGCGCAAGGCCCGCCGCTTCGCACAAGTACTTGTGGCTCGTCGCAGCGGCCACATCGCCGGCTTCAATGGGCTCCGCGTCGCAGAAAACGAGCGCGGCCAGCTCAGCTCGCGCTCGAACCGGCCCCAGCGAGAGCAGCGTGTGGTTGATGGTGCCCAGGGCGCGGCCCGCGACGAGCACGACCGGCAAGCCTAACTGAGCCGCCAAATCTTGCACGCCCACGACGCGGCCCGCTTGCTCGCACAGCGGAACCAGCCAGCCGCCCACGCCCTCGACGATGACGCACTCGTGCCGCCGCCTCAGCTCAGCGTGAGCTTCCAGGGCGCGTCGGAGCCACGGCTCGTGGGCATCGCCGGCGCGCCGGGCCGCGATGAGCGGAGCCAGAGGCTCTTCCCAGCGCGCGGGACAAATCAGCTCCGGCTCGTCTGCGACGCCGCTGGCCTGGCGCAGAAACTCGGCGTCCTCGCAGACTAAGGCCCCGTCCCGGCGGCCACAGCCCGAGGCGAAGGGCTTCATCACGCCGGCGTCCACGCCGTGCGCGCGCAGGGCGCAGGCCAGCAGCGCGCTCACGACCGTCTTGCCCACGCCGGTTCCGGTCGCCGTCACGAAGTAAGAGTGGCTCATTATCATCGAGGCTCAGGCTCAGGCACCAAGTACTTGCAGGGCCTCGGCTCAGCTTGCGTCTTCTCTTGCCAGGCGCGCGAAGGCTTGCGTCGCGCGCTCGATCTCAGCGTCGCTCAGGTCGGCGCGCAGCGAGGCGCGCAGCCGCGAGGTGCCCGCCGCCACCGTGGGCGGGCGCACTGCGGGGCACCAGACGCCGCCCTCCTGCAGCGCGCGGCTCCACTGCAGCGTCCGCTCAGGCTCGCCCGCCAAGATCGAGATGATCGGCGTGCCCCGATACTTCGCCTCGAAGCCCAGGCCGCTCAGCTCGCGCGCCAGCAGCCGCGACAGCCAGTGCAGCCGCTCTAACCGCCCCGGCTCGGCCTCAAGTACTTGCAGGGCGGCGCGCGCGGCTCCGCAGGCCGCAGGCGCGATGCCCGTCGAGAACACGAACGAGCGCGCCGCGTTCACCAGCCACGCGATGACCTCGGCGCGCGCCACCACAAAGCCGCCCTGCGAGCCCAGCGCCTTCGACAAAGTCCCGAGCGTGACCACCGCCACCTCGCCAGCCACTTCAGCTTGAGCCGCTTCCAGAGCGCCGCGACCGCGCGATCCCAACACCCCGCTGCCGTGCGCGTCGTCCAGAATCAGAGCCGCGTCGAAGGTGCGGGCGAGCTCAAGTAAGCCGCGCACATCGGCGATGTCGCCGTCCATCGAGTAGACGGTGTCCGAGACGATCCACACGCCGCGCGGCCCTGGGCTGGGCTGAGCTGAGTGGTGCTGGGCGGAATCGCGGGCGCCTTCGAGCAGCGAGCGCAGCTTGGCGGTCGAGCCGTAGAAGCGCACGCGCGCGCCGTTGGCCTCGGCTAAGCGCGCGGCGTCGATGAGCGAGGCGTGGTTGCGCTTGTCGCACAGCAGCGCGTCGCCGCGCCCGGCCAGGGCGGTGATGGTTCCGATGTTGGCCGCGTAGCCCGAGGAAAAAACCAGGGCGCGCAGGCTTTGGCCCGGCCTGCTCTTCCAGCGCGCCAGCTCGTCTTCGAGAGCGCGCACCTCGTCGTGGTCGCCGCCCAGCAGCCGCGAGGCGCGCGCGCCGCCGCCGCTGCGTGCGATGGCCTCCGACGCGCCCTCAAGTACTTGAGGGTGGCGCGCCAGCCCGAGGTAATCGTTGGAGCCCAGGTCAACGCAGCCGGGCGGCACGGCGCGCGGCAGACGCCACAGGCTCTGGCTTTGGCGGCGCGACTTCTCGCTGTGCAGGCGCGCGGCGAGCCACGGATTCATGGGAGCAGCCGCCCGCAAGCACTTTCGCAAGCACTTGTGCAAGCACTTGTGCGGCGAGCCTGGGGCCTGACGCTGAGCTTCACGGAGCGGGCGGCTCCCAGGCGGGGATTTTGTCCTCCGGGACAGCGCCGTACAACGCGACGGGCTTGCCCAGGCGCAGGGCCCAGCCGGGCTCGCCCCAGCTCCAGTGCCACCACTCGCCGGGGAAGTTGGTGATGCCGGCCTCTGTCAGGATCGAGATGAGCAGGGCGCGGTTCTGGCGCGCGCCTTCGCTCAGGCCCTGGGTGTAGGTCGGGGCCGAGTCCCAGCCCATCTCGAAGGGCGAGGTCATGTCCAGCCGCTCGCCCGCGTCGTCCACGATGGACATATCGACGGCGCCTCCGGTGGTGTGGGGCGGCGGCGTCTCCAGAATCGGCGGGGCCGAGAAGACGTTGATGTACTCGGTCAGCAGCGCCTGGTCCCACTCGGGGTGCTTCTCGGCCAGCTCGGCCCGCGCCCGCTCGTACATCGCCTTCTGGATGTCGAAGGGCCGGAACGCGCCCACGATCTGCAGGCGCAGGCCGCTGGGCAATAATTCCTGCGCCTTGCGAAGCTGCAGCGCCACGGTTTCGCGCGCCAGGCCGCACCGCTCGAAGTCCCAGCGCGGGCGCGGGCTCTCGGCCATCCAGCGCAGCTCGGGGCAGACGTGAAAAACATCGACCAGGGGCTCGCCGTTGTCCTCGATTGCGATCTTGACCAGCTCCTCGACCGGCTCGCCGAAGTGGTTGATCACGGGCCGCTCGAAGGGCCTGGGCTGGGCGTCCCGGCTGAGCTCGCCTAACTGCCCGGCGGCCTCGGCGATTTGGTGGGGCGAAGTCTCGGCCTCGGCGGGCGAGTGGTTTTGCGGATCGTGCATTAGAAGCGGCTCGGGCATCTCAAGTACTTGCAGCGGCTCGGAGCGGGCCGCGCACAGCCCGCGCACAGCGCCGGCGTTTCCATCGAGCAGCTCGCGCGCCTCCCGCTGCGGCGCTTTGCCTGACGCTTAGCGGAAGCTCATCGGCATCATCTCAGACGAGCCGAAGACGCCGCACACGCCGCGCTCGCGCAGCCAGTGCGCCCGCCGCAGGTAGCCCAGGGCGGTCCCGCACACGTTGGCCGCCATCGAAGTCTCGTCGCCCAGGATGAACTTGTGCTGCGAGCGTTTGCCCTCGAAGGTGACGCCGGTGAGCGTCATGGTGGTCGAGACGGGCTTGTGCGCCGAGCGGGTGTCCATCACGCCGCCGACGTGCACCTCGCCGCGCCCGACGACCCCGGCCCGCTCCAGCATCACGTCGTCGGCGTGCTCCATCTCGTGCAGCGTCAGCTTGCCGCCGGTCTTGTCCAGCAGCGCGTCCACCTCGGCATCCGAGAGCAGCTTGGCGCGCTCGACATCGAAGCCCGGCAGGTGCGCGATGTCCTCGCGGATGGTGGCTTTGTAATCGTCCCAACGCTCGATGCCAACGCCCCACCAGATGTCAACCTTCTCGACCGTGACAAAGGACTGCGCAGCCAGAGCCGCCGCCGCCGTCAGCAGCCCAGGCGTCGCGCCGCAGCCCGTGAGGTAAACGCAGCCGGCGTTTTTGGTGGGCTCGTCCAGCTCGAACATCATTTCCATGGCGCGCGTGCGCTTGAGCGCGTCCACGAAGCAGCCCCGGAAGCCGCCTTCGAGGAAGCGGCGCGTGACGCCTGGGATGAAGTCGTTGGGCAGGTTGGGCAGCGCGATGAACACGCCGTCGACCTTCGAGCCCAGCCCGATGACCTCGCCGATGGAGTCCTCGCTGCTCTGCCCTTCGCGCAGCTCGCGAACCGAGCCGCCGGCCTTGACCTGAGCGATGCGCGCGGCATCCAGCCCGGCGCAGTCGTAAGCCCAGCCGGCGGCGTCGGCGATGGCGACCAGCTTCATCTCGCTCTTGTGGGCCAGGATGGAGGCGGCGGCCTTGCCCAGCCCGCCCGCTCCGAGGATCGCAATGTTCATGGGTGTCGTGTTCATTTGTTTGGTTATGTTTAGCTCAAGGCTTCTCGAAGAGCAGGGCGGCGGTGTGCCCGCCGAAGCCGTAGGAAAGCGACAGCGCCCGCCTCAGCTCGCGCCGCCGCCACGAGCCGGCCTGCGCGGGCACCAGCCACGCGAACTCGCACTCGGCATCGACTTCTTCGAGCCCCAGGTTGGGCGGCGCGAAGCCTTCGAGCAGCGCCTGCACGCACAGCGCCGCCTCGACCGCGCCCGAAGCGCCCATCAAGTGCCCGGTCAGCCCCTTCGTCGACGAAGCCACAAGTACTTGCCCGTCCTGGCCCGGCTCAAGCCCCCAGGCTGCTGCTGGGAAGAGGCGGCGCAGCGCGCGGGCTTCGGTGGCATCGCCTGCGGCGGTGCCGGTTCCGTGCGCGTTGATGTAGTCCACGGCTGCAGTGTCCTGAGCAGGATGAGCGGCAAGTACTTGAGGCGCGGGGGCCAGGGCCTTGCGCGCCACGCTCACGATGGAATCGCCCGCAGGGTCCAGCGCGAGCAGGTTGGTGGCGTCGCTGCCCGAGGCTTGGCCGGCTAAGTATGCATGAATGCTGGCGCCTCGTGCCCGCGCCGCGCGTGCGTCTTCGAGGACGAGGAAGCCCATGCCCGCGTTGAAGCTGAAGCCGTCGCGCCGCACGTCGAAAGGGCGCACTTCCTGCGTTGGGCTCAGCGCGCCCAGCGCCCGGTAGCCGGCCACGACCAGGGGCTCGGCGGGCCGCTCGACGGCTCCGGCGACCACGACCGAGCAGCGCCCATCGCGAATCCAGCCCGCCCCGACCGAGATGGAGTGCGAGCCCGTCGCACAGGCCGCGACCGGCGACAGCACAGGCCCGCGCGAGCCGATGGCCCGAGCCAGCGAGCGGGCCGCGCCGTCGCAGCAGAGCCAGTCCACGACATCGAAGAACTGCTCCTCCAACCGCTGTGGCCAGAACCCTTTGGAAGCCGAAAACGAGACGCCCACGCCTTCGGGATCGGCCTTGAGGCGGCGCGAAGGGCGGTCGAAGAGCCCGGCCCCGGCCAGCTCGTCGCGCGCCCGCGAGCGCAGCACGTCCGGCTGAGCGAGGTAGCTCTTGGGCGGCAGCGCCACGCGCGCGCCCCAGCTCAGCCCGCTCGGCTCAGCTCCCAAAGCTCCCGCAGGCATGGCCGACTGGCAGCAGCCGCGCAGCACGTTGGCCACGCGCGCGTGCGGCGAGGAGCGCACCTCGCGCCAGCCCGTGCCCACGCGCCAGGCCGCGTAGAAGCCCGTGACAGCCACGCGGCCCACGCCTTTGGTTAGGTGCTCGGTTGAGTTCTCGGCAGGTGAGTGGGAGGTGATCGCGTCCAAATTCGCTCTCGATGCGCCGTGCGCGCCGCTTGCCTGAAGACCTTCCGTGTCGCGGCGCATGAACCCTGAGCCCTTCGCCTCAGCTTGCCTGGGCGCTCGCTGGCAGTGCCCGCGCCAAAGCACGCGAAATAGCATACCCGCAGCGGCGCTCAACTCAGCCGCCGCGCGATTTTCACTCAAGCCGCGCGTCGGCGTGCAGCACCTGGCCCGACAGGCCGCGCGCCGCCGGGCTCAGCAGCCAGGCCACCAGATTGGCGCACAGCTCGGGCCGGCCCAACTCGCCCCAGGCATCGCGCTCGCGCTCGTGGAGCAGGCGAGCTGAGCCCAAGCCCTGCGTCAGCGGCGACAGCGCGAAGCCGGGGCAGACCGTGTTGAACGCGATGCGCCGCGCGCCGCCCTCGCAAGCCGCGACCTTCAGCAGGGCCTGGCCGCCCGCCTTGCAAGCGGCGTAGGCGCCCTGCCCGACGCCCCCGGACTGGCCAACACGCGATCCCAGCCAGACCACGCGCGCCTCATCGGGCAAGTACTTGAGCGCGGCCCGCAGCGCCCAAAACAGCCCGTCCAGATGCACCGCCAGCGCCTCGTGCCACGAGGAAACGCTGAGCCGGGCCACCAGGCCATCGCCGCCGGCTCCCGCGCACAGCACCAGAGCGCGCGGGCGCGTCCGCCGCAGCAGAGCTTCGATGGCGCTCTCGTCGCGCACGTCCAGCCGCTCGATGAGGCAGCCGCTTTCGAGCAGGCGCCGGGCCTCCTCGCGGCCCGAGAAATAAGTCGCCAGCACGCGATGCTCGCTCGCCAGCCGCCGCGCAATCGCGCTTCCCAACACGCCGCTGCCTCCGATGACCACGGCTTGCGCCCGCTGCGCTTCCTCTGCTTCGACTGGCTCCGGCATTGGCCGCAGTGTAGCAGCGGGCCGCGCCGCTCCCCGCAGCGCCATCCAAGCCAGCTCAAAGCCGCAAGCCGATTTCAAAGCCGCCGCCGCAAGTACTTGATGGGGCTGCTGCCGAGCATACTGCGGCCATGAGCATCGCGGTTGGGGGCAGCGCGCCCTGGGTTGGCGTGGACGGCGAGCTGAGGCCAGCCGAGGAGCCTCAGCTCGCCGCGCTCGAAGGCGGGGCAAGCGTGGGCTGGGGCGTCTTCACGACTGGAGCCATCAGAGGCGGGCGCCCGCTCCTGCTCGCGCGCCACATCG
>JAABUK010006864.1_pt1 | contig 16738 bp, 15 predicted proteins | sample 5559141 | NCBI WGS metagenome assembly JAABUK01 (sample SAMN10711869, study PRJNA513367) | rock metagenome | isolation source: Antarctica rocks | place: Antarctica: Victoria Land, Pudding Butte nord | collected 2016-01-03
ATATTCAGTTATAGCTATCTCTAAAGATCAAGCACTATTCAACCCTGACTTTCGCTGATTGACTCATCTAGACACGATTCTGACATTATATTAAGAATTTGTTAATCACACAATACTGATTTCATTACTCATTCAACATACTTGTACAGACAGAATGAGTCTAAAGAAATTCATTTATCTGATAATTGATGCAATCAAAAGACTGAACAACATTAAAGAGTTTGATAAAATCAATGATGAGACTGTTTGAATCACTAGACAACTTATCGCTCACTAAGTACGCAAAGTTCACTCGATCAAGAGAATCAACTCATTTTCATGAAACAAACGAGTGAAAATAAGCTGTTCAACTCGATTAAGAGAATCAACGATAAAGAATCTTCGTGAATTGCTTGAGAATCATTCAGAAAACTCGCAAACCAAAAATACTCTTTTAATCAACAACATTCTTTTCTGAAGATTAAACACTTGATCATACGTCTTCATTAATACTGTTGAGCATCATCATTCACTTGATCTCATTCTTTCTTCAAATTTCATCATGTCAAAACATTCATTTATTGAAGAATGTTTCAAAGAATTTTGAAGTCACTTCTCTCAAATCTCTGATGCTGATTCATTGAAACTCTTTAATGCTGAATCATTCATCAGTGAAGACAATGAGTCATTCGCTGAAACAGTAATATCTTCTGTTTCTATTGAAAACTGAAAGACTCAATGCATGATTTACGACAGAGAAATGAATTAACTCAATAAGCTGAGTAATTAACGAAATGACGAAATCAAAGAGTTGAAGACTAAACTTCAAACTAAAGAAATCACTTCTTCTGATTTCATCTACTCTGAGCGTTCTAGATCTCAGAAAATACCTGATTTTTTCTGATTTACTGACGAAAAGAATTCTACTTGGAAAAACTGATACGACAAAATTCAGAATAAACTAAAGATCAACGTCGATCTCTTTTCAAATGAACGAGTCAAACTGAGCTATGTACATTTCAGATTATTCAATGATGCAGCTGATGTCACTCAATCTAGACGCGAACGTGACTATGTCAATCTTTATAAGATCATCGATGATCTTTTAAAAGAACTAGCTGAGTTGTTTAATGATTCAGATAAGAAAGTCAACTTTCGTAGAAAATACTACAACTTGATTCAAGAATCAAAGAAGTTCAGCGAGTTTTACACTCAGTTTCAACAATTATCTTTCTATCTGAAGTATCACGAAAAGCAACTGATCATTGATCTGAAAGATAAAATAAACTTTCGTCTTTGATTCATTTGAATAGATCAATTAGTTCAACTTAATTCTCTCAAAGAGATTCATTTCTACCTGATTCATTTGAATAATGATCAGCAAGTCATTTGAAAAATCAAGAACAAAATCAATTTCATCAAACATGTTGATGATCTGTCAAAGATCATCTTTCATAAAGCTGTTGTTACTCAGTCAGTCAATCATTCAAAATCTGATCATCTAAAGTCGTGTGACGCAGTTTTAACTAACGTCAAAAAAGCAGACGTTTTAGTCGAAATCTGTTTTATATGTCATAAATCAGATCATAACTTTAAAGAGTGCTCTGATTGATTTATCAGAATCAATGCAGTGAACAATGAATACTGTTGAGAAGTGCAATGATAAACTCGTTTCTAGCAGCTCTTCATAGACTAGCGTCAGGAAAAAGATCACACGTCGCGACTCAGTCACGTTAGCAGTATATAGATAGAGCAGTCTATGACTTCTCTCTACAATCTGCATAGATTTCATCATATGTAATACTATTCACTTTATTCTTTCAATAAATTATGAGTCTTGATTAGCAAGAAGCTTTCAACGTAATTAGATTGAAACATTCTAAGCATTTGATGCTCGACAACTTGATACAAGACTTATTCAAACGAGCAATCAATGATCACTTACTATGCATCTCACAAGAAGATAAATAAGTACATTAACTTAAAGAAGTTCAGTGAAATTCAACAGCTTACTACGCATCTCATAAGAAGATAAATAAGCATTCACATCAAATCAACAGTCTACTACGAGTCTTCAAGAAAGTGAATAAATAAACATACTTGAATGCATTGAAGAATGCATAAAATTTTCATCATCACTGACGAGATTATATTCTCTTCACTTCACTCATCAATCTATCTAATATTCTTATTTTATTCTTCAATTTTAACAACAAGCTGAGTTTACATCAACGTCATGAACTTCAATGACTTTTTCATCAAATGATGATCTGTTCTCATTCTCACTCACAAGAACTGCAATCAATGATTTTCTTTCATGAAGAGATGATTCATTGAGAAAGACTTGTGATTCATCATTGAAAACAAGTCTGACTTGAACACACTTGACAGCATCATCGACATCATCAGCGAAATTCAATCTCTCGATTTTGAAAGTCAAAAGATTGATGCAAAAGCTCACTACTGACTGATCATCTGCATCATCATTGATGATCAAGAACACATTGCAGACAAAATGTCAGCAAAAGAGATTTGAGATACTTTGAGTTACAAATACAAAGAGAAGCTACAAATCACTGAGAGACAATATCTGATGAACTTTATCAACTACAGAATGTCAACAAATATCTTTATTGAAAAGACATGAACACATCTCGTCAAGCTGACTTGAAAGATCATCACAACACAGAATGACATAAGCAATTTATTTAAGTCAGAACATCGCTTTCAAGTTTTACTTCAATCACTGTCAGATGAATACATGATCATTCAAGATGTCATTGATGTGCAAAACAAGTCAAACGTTAAAAGAGAACTTCAAAAGCTACAAGAGAAGAAAGCATAATTGAAGACAACAGAGACTGCGCTATGAGTCAAGCGAGAAAACGAACGCAAGCGTACTGATCAAGAGCAGAACAAACGCAAAATCAGTCATCGTCGCAAACACTTTTCAGACTTTGACAATGATCAATCACGTCGTCAATTTCTAAAATGTTTTCTCTGTGAAGATAAACATCATTTAGTCGATTGCTCTCATCTGTCTGCAGCTCAAGAGCTTGTGAAGAAATGCAAAGACAAAGACAAAACAAAACATAAAAGTGTTGATGATCTTCAAACTCTTGCTGAGCTTTTGAAGAGCAAATACAAGAAGCACAGAGTCTACAACATGAAAAGCGACTTTGAAATCTCTGACAATGATGAGAATGATGAGAATAAAGAGAGCGAGAATATTGCAACTTTGTCAAAGAACATTATCAGTAAGATTTCTGAATTTGATTGAATTGCAGACTTTGATGTCTTTTTGCATATGACTGATCAACTTCAACTTTTTAGTGAGTCTTTAATTTGCATTAAGAGATGTATCATCAAAGTTGAAGAGAAGAAATTGTATGTCAATCACTGTAACACAGCAATCATGTGAAATCATCATGAAAACTCAGTCAAGCTGTTCTTTGTTCTTCATGTTTTTAAGCTTAAGATGAATCTTCTTTTTGAAAGAAGAATGTGTGAGAAAGATCTGCAAGAGAGCTTTGATGATAAAGATCTGTACATGCATGACAAGCAAAAGAAGCAAATGATTGAAACTCTAGAATGTAAAGACATTTACATAGTAGAGAGAATTGCAAACGATCTTGATGAATTTGCATTACTATCAGCTATGCAGCGTGACATTTCATCAGCATTTTCAGCAATGCACAGTTCAATGAATCTTGATGATTTAATGAATCTAGATCATTCTGCATCTCACACTAACGTGATTCATCATGAGAATGAGATCGAAGTTGATCACGATCAACTTAGCTTCGCAAATGATAAAAGCTTCAAGTTGTACAAGCTGTGACATTGTTGTTTCACTCATCTTGAATCAGCAAAGCTTCGTCAGCTTCATAAAATCATCACTTTGAAAAAACCTATTCTCATCAATGATAATCATGAGAATGTGTGTGAAATATGTGCGCTCATCAAGTTCATCAACAAATGAGAACACAACATCAACGATCAAAAGACAAGTATCTTGATTCTGATCTTCATAAACATCTGTGAATCACTATTGTTGTTTCTCAATAGCGAGTCGTACTTTTTAAAGATAGTGAACAATCACTTCAGAAAGACTTGATGCATTTCTTTGAAGCAACAATTCAATGCATCAGATGCTTTGCAAAAATGAAAACTCAGTGTAAAGTTTCACAGCAATATCAGACTTCTCTCAGTATGCAGTGACAACGTCATGAAACTTAAAGTCATCTTGAATAGCTGATGCTCATCAATTGACATTGCTTCTCAATACATTGTCTTACACATGTCAATTCAAAATAAAGTAGTCAAAAGAGTTATATGCATCACAGAAAACTTAATGCAAGTCATGATCAAGAATGCTGAACTTCTCATTGAGTTCTGAGCAAAAGCTGCAAAAACAGATGTCTATCTGCAAAATTGAATCATCATAAGATTCTTGATCAACGAAGTTCTTACAATCTTGAAGAAGACATTCATTGAGATCAAGCTCTCAATTGATCATGTATGAGTATGAGAATGCAAATGCTACTCGCACGTTGATCTCAAGTCATTGTCAATCAAAGACAGATGAGACAAATTCATGAACAAAGACAGACTTGATGCATTCATGAGATATGTGAAAGACATTGATAAGTAATATTGTCTTTGAGTCTCAGATCTTGATCAAGTCATCAAGAGTCATACTGTCAAGTTCGCTGAAGATGAAAAAAGTAAAGACATGAACTTGCAACTTTGCAAACAGACATTCAACGTTCTTTCAGAGCAAAGATCTGTGAAAAGATCATCAAAGAATAACATGTCAACTGATGTTTCAAAATCTGATGCTTTCATGATTGATGTTTCATCTGAATCGACTAATACATTGAAGACTATCGCGATTAACTTGAATGTACTATTCAAGATCACATCACAAGCATCAGATGATCACAAAATTTACTTGAATGTTTAAATCACTCAGAAAGTCTTTGCATCAAGCATGTTAAAGTCAACAGTTCAAACATTTTTGCATGTAGTCATTTCAAAGAGAAAAAAAGACAGTGAAGATCAACAACTGAAAGATTGTGCATTCAAGATCTTGCAAGTTATGATGATCTGATTTGTCACAAAGAAAGTTGATGACAATGAGAGTGATTTTGACACAAGCATGTCATAAGCATTATTCAATGTCGATGAATCTGACTCTTCTAAAGCAATAAAAATTCTCACGTTGAACATTTACAAAGATGCAGTGCAGAACTCAGTTTGAAAAAAACTTTGAAAAGAAGCAATCAACGCAGAACTTGTGACACTAGTCGTCAATGAAATCTGATAAGAAGAAGTGTTGCTTAAAAAGATCAACATCATAACAAGCAAATGAGTCTTCAAGTCAAAGATGCACATCAATAATTCTCTTGATAAACTGAAGACAAGACTAGTGATCAAAGATTTCTTTCAAATTCATGAAGTTGATTACAAGAATACTTTTGCATCAATCATTAAGTTTGACACTCTGCAAGTCTTTTTAGCTATTGCAACAATGAAAGATCTTGAACTTCATTAAGTCAATGTGAACAATGCATTTACTGAGTCATTTCTCAAAGAAATCATCTACATGTTCTCTTCATCTGAGATGAAAGTCAAATCTGACTGTGTTTTAAGAGTTCTTCAAAGTCTTTATGATTTCAAGCAAGCTGCATGAGACTGACATGATCACTGTGTAACAGCGTTGTCTGAACTCGACTTTGTACAATGCGTTGCAGACTCATGTCTTCTGATTCATAGATCAAAAGAAATCATGTTGCTATTATACATTGACAACATAGTCATCATCTGCAAATCATTGAGCAACATTAAATGATTTAAGCATGAGTTTCAATGTGTTTTCAAAGTTAAGAATCTGAGAAAAATGAAGAAGATTCTTGATATTCAAATCACTTGCAACAGAAAGACATGAATCTTATGAATGAATTAAACTCACTATCTTCATGACGTTCTTGAAAGACTCAACATAAAGCAAGACAAGCACAAGACAACAGATCTTTCAATGAATGAATATGATGCTCTTCGCTCAGCTGAACTTGAAGACGTGAAAATCGATCAGCATGAGTATCAACAAGTTATTGAAAGTCTCATGTATGTTGTAATTCACACTCAATTCAACATCATCTTTGCTCTCAATTGACTAAGTCAATATCTCAGTGATTTTGCAAAACATCATGAACACGTCTTAAAGAAGTTGATGTGATACGTTCGTTTCATCATTGATTTAGACATCACATACAAAGTCAGTGAAAGCATGAAGTTAGTAGAATACTTTGACTCAGACTACGTCTCAAACAGACTAAATTGCAAGTTGATTCTCATCTACATTTACATGCTTGATGAAGAATCAGTCTTTTGAATGAGTCAAAAGCAAAAGTTCATTGTCACATCAATCATCAAGACAAAGTACATGATTTTATCAATCTGCGTCAAGAAGAATTTATGAATCAATCAAGTGCTTAAGAACATGAATCTGACAAAGTACTTGAGCATCAGTCACAATCACGTCGATATTCTTAAGAAGATTACTCATCAATCTGTCTTACTCATGCAGCTCAAAAAAGATAATCAAGCGACTCTTATGCTGATTAAGAATGCTCATATTTACGAATGATTGAAGCACATTGATGTTGCTTATCATCACATTCAAAATCTGCACAAGAAGAATCAGATCTCAGTGAACTTCATTTCTAGTCAAGATATGATAGCAGATGAATTGATCAAGTCACTATCTCGACAGAACTTCAAGAGATTCATTGAACAACTGAGATTGAAAAGCAGTGAAAGCTGAGAAACTTGCAAGCATCGAGTGAGAGTGTTGAGAAGTGCGATGACAGACTCATTTCTAGCAGCTCTTTGTAAATTAATGTCAGAAGAAAGATTGCATGTTGCAACTCAGTCACATTAGCAGTATATAGATAGAGCAGTCTACGACTTCTCTCTACAATCTGCATAGATTTCATCATATGTAATACTGTTCACTTTACTCTTTCAATAAATACAATCATTTTGAGTTTGATTTCGATTTGAATTTCGATTCAAAAAACTAATCATTTCTTCAAAAGTCATTAAAGAAATAAAAATTATATCTTTGTGCAAACTAGATGAAATTCTATCAGAAGAAAATTACTTTGAAAAGTCATTTTTAATTGATGCTCATCTCATCTTGCAGAATCAATTCTTCAGTCTTCATTTGCTAATAGACAGTGATTCAATTGCTCATATGCTCATACACGTTAATCTAGTCAATAAAGTATGCAAGAAACTAGAAATTCAATCTATACTTCTGACAAAAGAGAAGCTAATAAGAGATTATGATAGAAAGATATCTAAGAAGATCATCACTCATAAAATTCTACTCAATCTCATCATCGAAAGTCATAAGAAATTGATTGTATCAATGTTGATAGCTGATATTAATCATCATGAAGTCATATTGAGTAAGCTCTGAATGAATAAAAATGAAATATTACTGAATATGCAAAATGACGTCATTGTTTTTTCAAATCAATTGAATACTTCTATTTTGATTTTTTCAATTCTTCTCAATTCAAAGCACTCAAGTTGACTGCGATCAACTTCGTTTTCTTCAATCACTCAGACTAAAATCTCTATGATGCTCAAATGACTCGTTTCAATCACTGCTCAGAAAGAGTCATTCTCAATTCAAAGCATAAACGCAGCTTCGTTTAAAACACTGTTGAATCATTCAAAGAAGAATCAGACTGAAGTCTTTGCTCTATTCATGACAGACATCAATAGAAAAATCGCGTACAATACTCAGTGCAATTTGAACGCTTTAAACGTCTCTTTAATCAATGAAACGACTCAGAATTTGAAAGATATTAAAGTGAAGCTGTCATTGAAATATCATGAGTTTCTAGATGTTTTTGATCGAGCTCAATTGAATAAACTATCTTCTCATTGCTTCTACAATCATAAAATTGAACTCATCAGTGATTCAACGCTTTCTCACTGTCAAGTCTATTGAATGTTTTCTGTCAAACTTCTGAAGATAAAGAAGTACTTAAACGAGAATCTGTTGAAGAAATTCATCACTTCTAATCAGATCTTTTATTTCTTTCTCGTTCTATTCACTCTCAAAGCAAATGAAGATCTTTGATTCTGCATGAACTATCGAAAGCTAAATGTCATTTTCAAAAGAAATAAATATTCTTTATTGCTAATAGACGAGATCATTGAAAAGATAGTGAGTTGCAAGCATCTGATGAGATTGAATATTATATCAGCGTTCAACAAACTTCAAATGCATCTCGATAACGAGAATTACATCACTTTTATCACTGCTTTAGAAGCATATAAATATAAGATGTTACTCTTTGAACTGACTAATGAATCAATCTTATTTTAGCAATATATGAATGACGTTCTATGAAACTTTCTGAACGACTTTTGTCAAGTCTATCTAGATGACATTCTCATCTATAGCAAAACGAAAAAGAAACATAGAGATCACGTCAAACTAGTATTGAGTTGACTACGTGAAGCTGAACTGCAGATGAATATTCGAAAGTGCGAATTTGATGTAAAAGAGACTGTCTTTCTAGAAGTCATCGTATCAGAACTAGATCTTCGTATGAATTCAAGCAAAGTGACAGTCATAGTCAGCTGAATCACTTTGATCAATCTAAAAGAAATTCAAAGCTTCGTGAAATTTGTTAACTTCTATCATTGTTTCATTAAGAACTTCTTGAAGCTAGTCAAATCATTCACTCAACTGATTAGAAAGAACACGTCTTTTGTTTAAAATGAGATCTGTGTTCAAGTCTTTGACAATCTAAAGAAACAAGTCAGCTCAATCTCAGTACTTCGTCACTTTGATCTCAAACAACAAGCTATTCTGAAGATCAATGCTTTAAACTATGTAAAAGGTGAAATACTATCTCAGTATGATGACGAGAAAGTTCTTCATTCGATGATCTTCTACAGCAAAAGCATGATTCTCGCTGAAATCAATTATCACATCTATGACAAGAAATTGCTAGTCATTATTCAATGCTTCAAACACTGATGACTCAAGCTGAAATGCACTGAACTATTCATTCAGATGTTCATCGATCATCAGACTTTGAAAATCTTCATGAAAAACAAACAGTTGAGTTGATGACAAGTCAACTATCTGAACATTCTGTCAAAGTTCAACTTTCAGATCATCTTTAGATCAGGCAAAATGAATACTAAAGTCGATGCTTTAACTCAAATGTTTTTAGCAGATGTTTCTGAATCAACTCAACGACTTGAAGATCATTTTCAGACTATTCTGATCTTCAATAGAGTCAATGTTTTACTCATTGAACCGAAAGCAAATCTCTATTAATGAATATGTATGATCAATTAAATGAATGAGCTCTGTGATGAATATAGACAAGCTATGAACGAGAATAAGCTCAAATTTCATACCACTAAATTGAAGAACTGCAAAATCATTGACAGCGTTCTTTTTAGAAAAGACTTACTGTGAGTCTTTAAGAACATGCACACGAAATTACTACAAGAAGTGCATGATCAATCTTCAATCTCTCATCTTGACAATAAACGAATCATTGATCTAGTTCAGCGTTTCTACTATTGATCAGATCATCAAGTTATTATTCGATGATACATTCAAAACTGTCATGCTTGTCAGCGAAGCAAAGCTTCTAGAAATAACATCAATGAACTTCATCATTCTCTTTCGATTTCTCAGAAACGCTGAAAAGATATAGCTATGAACTTCATTACTGAACTATCTCTGTCAGAAAACTATAACGTCATTTGCATAATCATATGTTGTCTCATCAAAGAACGTCACTATGTTTTCTGTCATTGAAAAAACAATGACATCTCAGTTGAAGAAACGGTTTGAATCATGCTATGAAACGTTTATTGACTGCATGATTTACTCAGTTCTATTGTTTCAAACAAAGACTTTCAATTCATATCAACTATGTGAAAGAGTCTTTGCAAGCGACTGAGAATCACAGCTAGTCTATTCACAGTCTATTATTTGAAGATTGATGATCAGACGAAACAAGTCAATCAAGACGTTGAACGCAAACTTAGAATTTACTGCAATTACATGCAGAACGACTGAGTCAAATGAATATCTATGATGAAATTCAGCGACAATTTCAATATCTTCTCAATCATCTCAATGATCTCTTTCTACTTCAATAAAAGTTTTCACTCTCGAATGAGTTTCGATTCAGATACAACTGATTACAAAATTACTTGTGAATGATTGAAAGCTAGAAAAGCAGATGATATTATCATTCAAATGAAAGAGCTACTGAGCTTCGATCATCAACAATTGAAAAAGATGAAGCTGATCATTGAAGCACAGATCAATAAACATAGACGAGATGTCATCTATGAGATAGATGACTGAGTTTGACTATTCTTCAGAAACGTCAAAATCATGAGATCATGCAAAGATTTGAAAGACAAACAACTAGAATTGTATCAGATCACTGTCAAAGCGAGAGTCTTCTATCATCTTCGTCTATCAATCAGCATGAAGCATCTGCATTTGATGTTCAGCTCGAAGCTACTGTGATTGTATTCAGAAAACTCTTTATCAGAACAGCATGCAGAATCTCTCAGACTCATCATTATTGATGATGATGATGATGAACACTGAAAGATAGATGACATTCTGAACTTCAGACGTTATCAAGATTGAATATAGTACAAGGTCAAATGAAAAGATCTAGATAGAGATGATGAATGATACTATGTTGATAAAGATGAATTCAATGACTTCAAGAAAGTTTTGAACGAATTTCATATATTATACTTAAGAAAGTCACGCTAGTATCGAAATAACTCAATAAGAAAGCAAGCAAACGAGTGACATTCATGCAAACATGAATTTTCGAAAAAGAAGATAATGTTACGAGCGTATCAAAACTGAATAGAACTAGTCAGTGTCTCTAGCTCAGATCTGACTCAGATCTGACTCAATCTTTATTTTCTTTTCTCAACATCTCTTTGTTCAACATCATCTTTCTTTCTACATCACATTCTACTCATGTCACAAACACATTTTCTTCAAGCTTAGCACAGTCTCTGAATATTACTTAAATAGAAGCTTTTGTACTCATCTTCTTCTGTATTCTTAATATTCAGTTATAGTTATCTTTAAAGATCAAGCACTATTTAATTCTGACTTTTGCTGATTGATTCATTTAGACATGATTCTGACAATTCATTGAATTGAAAGAGTATGAAAATGTATTCTTGATAGAAAATGCAGACAAACTGTCTTTACATAAAGATCATGATCATGCAATTGAAATCACTGCAGAGTCATTATATGAATCATTGTATAATTTGTTGAACACAAAGTTAGTGACTCTGAGACAGTATTTAAATGATGTTTTAGCGAAAGAATGAATTAAGTACTTCGTCAGCTCAATTGACGCGTTTATTCTATTCATTTTTCAAAAAAATGATAATCTTCATCTATGCATGAACTATCAAGATTTGAATAAAATCATTGTCAAAAATCATCATTCACTATCTTTAATTAATGAAACTTTAAACAGACTCAGTAAAATCAAGCAGTTCACTAAATTAGATTTGAAGAACGTTTATCATCATTTCAGAATTCAACATGAAAATGAGTGAAAAACAACATTTTGTACTCATTATGATCACTTCAAATATATGATCATGTCGTTTAATTTAATTAATGCATTTATCATCTTTCAGACTTATATTAATAAAATCTTGACAGAGCTTTTAAATGACTTTTGTATTGTTTATCTGAATGACATTCTAATCTTCTTCGTAGAGAAAACTGATCACGTAGATCACATGAAGCAGATTCTGAAGAGACTAAGTGTTGAAATCATGTCTAGAATCTAATCACACTGCAGCGAGATAGTGTGTAGCTGAATAAAATGTTTGATCAATAGAGGTAGCTTTAACTAGAAAACTAAGAATACAGAAGAAAGAAGACGGTTTCAAGCTGTATCTATAGTAGAGCAAACAAAGAAACGAAGTAGTTGATTTGTCAAAGCTCGAATAGATGAAATGTTTCAGCATATTTCAATTTGAAACATCGTTGTTTCTTGTTCACATATCGAAATTTCTAGAGTCTATTGACTAGACTCTATTTCATTTCAACATGCTTCGTAACACTAAGAAAGTTCAAGCTATATGCTAGCTTGAAGAAGTGTGCATTCTTCATCACTAAAGTGAACTTTCTAGAATTTATCATATTCACAGAGAGCATTTCGATGAATCTAAGTAAAGTAAACATCATCAAAACGTGATTCAGATCAAAGATATATCAAGAAATATAAGTTTTTCTGAGATTTGTTAATTTCTATCGACGTTTTATACATCACTACTCTCAGATAGCAGAATCTTTAACAGAATTGCTGAGAGATAGTGTAAAAGATGTAAAAACAAACTCATTCATATGATCAAACGAAGCGAAACAAGCTTTTAATCAGCTTCGCAACGTCTTTATGAAAGCATTTATACTAAGACACTTTGACTCAAAGCGACATATACACATTGAGATCAACGCATTTGATTATGCAGTCGCGAATATTTTGTCTCAGTCAGATGATGAAGATCAATGACATTTAATTGCATTCTGATTCAAAATTGTTAAAGATCGATCTAAAGCGAGTTATAAAGATGTCATTTAACTAATAAATAAATGCTAAGAAAGAAAAGTATCTACAGAAAAGAACTTAATTCTTATATGTATGTTTCTCAGCTCTGTGCTAGACTTGATTAGAATGAAACCAGACGAAGACTAAACGAAGAATAAACTAAGACTAGAATCATAACATTACTCTTCTTTCTTGACTATTCATGTTCGCATGAATGTTGTTTCTTAGTGCGCTTTTCTTGAATATCTGATATGAAATTCATCAATCATCTCTTGAGCGTTCATAAACTCGTCATCGTCAGCGTTATATCAGTTGAGATCATTGTCATAGCTTTTTCATTTAACTCAATATTGAAATCATCTTTAATATCATTGAAAGTTCAATATATCATCGATTTCTCATTCATCTTCATCGTTTATCACTATTGATCTTGAAGATTCATTCTTTTAATCAGACAGAGAGTCATCAACAACAGAACAAAGAAGCTCTGAATGAAATACGTCGTGTATATGCATAGTCTCTGATAGTTTCAACTTATAGAATGAGTCAACAGAATCTGTGATCTGAAAAGAGTTGAGCATCTTGTCATTCAATTTCTTGAAGAGTCTTGCTGTAATGATGTTTCATTCATTCAGAAACATCTTTGATTCAATCTTATAATTGATCTTCTTTCTATGTTTGTTAACTTGATTCATCATTTGTTTTCATGTTTTGATCAGAGCTTCGCGAGCGAAGATCAGTATCTTATTCATGTGATTGAATATATTTTCAACTCGAGTGATCTGCAGACGTTCGTGAGTGCTTTCATACTCGATGATGTTGAAGTTGAAGCTCATACGAGAGTGAAAGCTCTTGTTCATGAAGAAGAGAGTCAAGAAGATGATTGAAGACAAGATGTTATTGTTGACAAACTTGATCATAAGTAGTCACTTGAATCAGTCATTCTGCATGTATGAACAGAAGAAATGAAGATATCGCTCGACATTCTGATTGACTCGTTTGCTTTGATCATCGATCTGAGAATGATAAATGATGAATAATTGAAGAGAAATGCTCAGTCATTTGCAAAGAGACTTTCAAAGAATGAAGATGAACTGAGAATCTCAATTGAATACAATGAAGCTTGATAAATCGTAAGTTTAATATATTTATTGAAGCAACATTTCAACTGTCTTTTCGACTGTGATATCTTCATCATCAATGATGCAAGAAATATAATGTCTTTCTTTTGACAATCTGCAGATGACAGTCAGAATAGCGTTGTAGTCGTACGAATCAGATAGATCAATAATGAAGTTCATGACTATGTTCTGTCATCGCTGTTCAGATATAGATAGAGATTAAAGCAAGTTGTTTGATTTATCTCTTGATGTCTTTGAACGTTGACATACGTAGCAGTTTTGAATATATCGATTCATCGTTTTTCGCATAGAAGATCAATAGTAATTTCGCTTTATGATCTTCATTGTTCTAAGAATTTCAGAATGATCAATCGATGATTGATCATGTATCTCACGAATCAGATTCATTTGTAGAAGTTTGTTGAACGAGACTCATAGCTGACTATCATGAAACAAGATTTCATTCTGAGTTCGACAATTCTTCAATTTGATATCTTCATATTATGCTTCGTCTCTTGCTATTGCTTCGCGAAGTAGCGTACAATTCTCGTCGATTTCATTTGCATCAAGAACTTGTTTATAGATTGATTAATCATTATTCTTCTTTAGATCAGCGATCTTCATTCAATTTGATGTCAGAATAGTAGTTCTTTGATATTGAATGCGTTCATCGTCGAAATCTCTAGACATGAAGTCAGCTTGACGAGTTAATGCATTGATCTTAATGTTCTGTTTGTCAGATCGATACATTATCTTGAAGTTGAAGTCAGCTAGCTTCTGAACTCAATGCATCTGTCATTGACTCAGCTTCTTGTCTTTCATCAATGAGATAAGCGCTTGATGATCAATGAACATCTTGATAGAAATGTTGATCAGCTTTAGTTCAAGTCATTAATGTTTAAAAGCTCAAATTATGATCAGCAGTTTCTTATCGTATATCTCGTAGTTGCATTCAGCAGAAGACATGTTCTTGCTATAGAAGACTATCAAATGTAGAACATCTTCGTCATCATATTGAAACAGAACTTCATCGTTGACGTAGTTGAATGAGTCAATTTCAAGAATGAAATCGCGAGTTTAATCAAAGTGACGAAGTATAGAAGTCTCAGTCATACATCTCTTCATGTGATTGAATGCAGTTTGACAGACTTCATTTCATTCAAATATGATCTTCTTTTGAGTGAGTTGAATCATTGAATGAACAATCTTCAAAAAGTTCTTAATGAAGCATCGATAGAAATTGCAAAAGTCAATGAAGAACTGCATCTGAGTGAGGTTATTGAGTGTAGATCAATCAACAACTGCTTGCATCTTTCGTGAATTCATCTTAAGTTTCTTGATTGACATCAAAAGTTCTAAAAAGATGATTTTCTAAACATGAAACTTGCATTTATTAATGTTTATCTGTAAATCAGCTTCTCGTAGTCTATTCAAGATCAATTGTACATGTCGCTTGTGTTTCTTCAAGATCTTGCTGTAGATGATAATGTCATCTAGATAAATCTGACAAAACTGATGTAGATATTTGAACAATACGTCATTCATATAATGTTGATAGAACGTTGATTCATTGATTAATTTGAAGAGCATTACATGATATTTGTATGAGTTGAAGAAGGTAATAAAAATAGTCAAATCTTTGTTATCTGAATGCATGTGTAACTTGTTGAACGTAACAATGATGTTCAATTGAGTCAGATACTTGCTTTCTTGTATACAAGCGAGAGTCTCGTCTATCAATGACAAAGAGTAGTGATTTCGTTTGATCAAAGCATTGAGCTTTCTATAATTGACGCAGAAACGCAGACTTTCGTCTTTCTTTTCAGCAAACAAGATGAGCGAGACGTATGATGCGAAGCTGAAGAAAATGAATTCTTTGTTCAGATGTTTGATCAGATACTTCTTTATCTTTCGAAGCTTGTGATTGAACATCTGATATAGTCTGCTTCGCAAAGATGTTTCTTCATCAATCAACTCAATTTTGTGATCATAGAAATGATGCAATGATAGCTGATTGATCATTGCTCGATCGAAGATGTCTAGATAGTTGTAATATTCAGAGAAAAGCTTGATCTTGACTTGCTTGAGAACTTCAGCGTGAAAAAGCTCATGCAGATTCACTTCTTCAGACTTGTTTTCAACTGTAGTTATGAGTCGATTGATTTTCAAGATGATAATAGCAAAGATCTTGATGTCTGATTATTTGACTAACATTCTATATGTTGCTGCCTTTATCATTGCTATGTTCATTGAACCTGACGTTGATTTAGAAATTTTGACGTTAGTTAAAGCTGCGTCGCGCGATTTTAACTGTTCAATTAGTTTAACTGACTTCTCATTGAATTGACTGAAAGAAAGTGATTTCAGACTGAGTTGAAAGATAGTGAAAGATCTCTTCAGTATATGAGTAGAAGTCAAACTCTTCTGCTTCGTAGTTGTCTTGTTGCTTGTTAGTAGAACAATTGATTTTGAATTGAGAGTGAAATTTAAAAATCGAAGAAAATTGATTTGCATATCAATTACTAGATCAATTTTGTTCATTCAGGTTTTTTCAAGAATCATTTGATGTTGATTTAATCAAGTGATCAACATAAAAGCTGTGTCAATCATATGATCTTGAACAGTCAGATTTGAATAAATGACATGAGTAATGAGTTTCTTAACATAGTGATTGTCGAATTCTTGAATTGACTTCGCTTTGATCAAAGTCAGAAACTCGATTTGCAACTGATCATAAACAATCTGCGCAATCACTTCATCAATGAACGAATAGTCAGCAGCTTCGATGTCTATCAATGACTTCAATGAGTAACTAATTTCATTGCTAGAAAGTACACATTCAATAGTCAAAGATTCAGAAGCAAAAGAGTCATCTGACATGCTTGTCGTTGAAGAAATTAACATCTCTTTCATCACGTCTTTGATGAAAGTCTCTAGTTTTTTGCCTCGCTATCTTCGAAAGAAGACATT
>JAABUK010006865.1_pt1 | contig 16737 bp, 18 predicted proteins | sample 5559141 | NCBI WGS metagenome assembly JAABUK01 (sample SAMN10711869, study PRJNA513367) | rock metagenome | isolation source: Antarctica rocks | place: Antarctica: Victoria Land, Pudding Butte nord | collected 2016-01-03
GTTTTGTACATCTTCGGACCGCATCAGCCGCTACCTCAAGATATCGAGGAAACCTGCTCCAATTATAGCGAAAAAAGCCCGCCAGATCGACACCAGCGGCATTGCTTTTTCCGCAACCTGTTAGGCGACCGTTCGCTCCTCCCAGACGATGCGGTCGCGGCCGTCGCGCTTGGCCCGGTAGAGCGCGGCATCGGCCCGTTCGAGGAAATCGGCGAGCCGCTCGCCCGCACGCATGTCCGCGAGGCCAACGCTCACCGTCACGCGTTCGCCGAACGTCGCGGTCTCGCGAGCGACCGACACGCGAACGCGCTCGAGCACTGCGAGCGCTTCGGCGCGCGTCGTGTCGGAGAGGAGGACGACGAACTCCTCGCCGCCGTAGCGCGCGACGAAATCCGTCCGGCCACGGATCGTACGATCGATCGCCTTCGCGATCTCGCGCAGACACCGGTCACCGGCCGCGTGGCCGAACCGGTCGTTGTACGATTTGAATTGATCGACGTCGACGAAGGCGACGCTGAGACCGCGCGTCTCCGACGCCGACGATGCCGCCGACCAGCGCCGCGCGAACTCGAGATCGAAGGAGCGCCGGTTCGCGATTCCGGTGAGCCCGTCGTGCAACGCTTCGCCCTGGAAACGGCTCGCGAGCCGGTCGAGCTCGGCGTAGGAGCCCGCGGCTTGCCACATCAGCACCCCGAGCGTTCCTGAGAGGGCGATCACCTCGGCGAGCAGTGAGGCGTACCAGCCGACGGTGTAGAGCCCACGGCCGACGTCGGTGAGGTACAGGTCGGTCGCCATCATCGCGCACGCGACGCGCAGGCACACGTCGAGCATCACGTGCGAGCGGCGCTGCGTCGGCGGGCCGATCGCGCCGAGGACCGCGAGCAAGCCGGTCAGCGGCAGCGAAACGAAGCGGCTGAACGGCGTGAAGCGACCCGCGTCGAGCATGATCGGGAGCCCGTGCCACCAGAGCGCGACGGCGAGCGCGCCGAGCCACACCCCAACGCCCGCCATGACGGCGAGTCGCCGCAAGCGGATGCTCGGTGGCGCGCGGAACGGGAAGGCGACGGCGGTCTGATACGCACCGGCGGCACCGAGAAACGTGAGATGCCAGAGTAGGAAGAGCGCGCTTGGTGCCTCCTGGGTCACGCCGAGCAGGCTCGGCAGCGAGCCGTACAGACCGGGATACACGAGCTCGAAGGGCACGAGCGTCGCGGCGGTGAGCCCGAAGCCGACTGCAAGCGAGCCGAGCGCGAACGAGCCGAAGACGCGCGCCTGCAAAGCGATCAGCGTCGCCGTCACGACCAGCATGACGATGCATGCGGTCATGATCGCGGCGAACGCTGCGTCGGAATGCGCGAGTCGGATCGACCAGACCGGCGTGAAGATGACGGCGACGACGGCCAGCCCACCGAGTCCGCACGCCAGTCCGCGACGAAGCGCGGGCGAGACGGGCTGCGGAGAGAGACCGAGCATCGCTCTAATCATCGGCCGTTACGTCAGGCGATGAAGCCACTGCGCTGTTCGAACCGCCCATCGACCCCAGTTTAGAGGAAGGATTCTCCATTGAGTGGCGGTCACTAAGGAAATAGATTCTAACTGCCGCTTACGAGGTGCCATGGGCGACGTTCTCGACCGGTCGCATTCGATTGCGAAGCCCGGCTTTAATCGCTGGCGCGTCCCGCCGGCCGCACTCTGCATTCACCTCTCCATCGGTGAGGTCTACGCATTCAGCGTTTTCAACAAGCCGATGGCCTCGCTCATCGGCGGCGATCCAACTGCACCCGGCAATTGGAGCATCGCGACCCTCGGCTGGATCTTCAGCATCGCGATCGTCTTCCTCGGGCTTTCGGCGGCTTTCGGCGGGAAATGGGTCGAGCGCGTCGGCCCGCGCAAGTCGATGTTCACCTCGGCGCTGTTCTTCAGCGGCGGCCTGCTCGTCGCCGGCGCCGGTGTCGCCGTCCATCAGCTCTGGCTGCTCATCTTCGGCTACGGCGTCCTTGGCGGCATCGGACTCGGGATCGGTTACATCTCACCCGTCTCAACGCTCATCAAGTGGTTTCCCGACCGGCCCGGGCTCGCGACGGGCGTCGCGATCATGGGCTTCGGCGGCGGCGCGCTCATCGGCGCCCCGCTCTCGGTGCTGCTCATGAAGCGGTACGCCGCAAGCGCGCCGCAGGGCGTCTCGCCGACGCTGCTCACCATGGGCTTCATCTACCTCGCCTTCATGCTGATCGGTGCGTTCATCGTCCGCGTGCCGGCGCCGGGCTGGGCGCCCGCGGGCTACGTCGCGCCGACGGTCTCGAAGAAGCTCATCACGACGGGCAACGTGCTCGTCGGCGACGCGATGAAGACGCCGCAGTTCTATCTGCTCTGGGCGGTGCTGTTCCTCAACGTGACCGCCGGCATCGGCGTGCTCGGCCAGGCATCGCTCATGGTCCAGGAGATGTTCCCCGGTCACTTCCCGCATGCGACGCCCGCGGCGCTCGCCACGTCGGCCGCCGCCGCGGCGGGATTCGTCGGCCTGCTCTCGATCTTCAACATGTTCGGGCGGCTCTTCTGGGCCTCGAGTTCAGACTCACTCGGCCGGAAGAACACGTACTCGATCTTCTTCGTGCTCGGCACCATCATGTACGCGATCGTGCCGTCGCTCGGCCGCGCGCATAACCTGCCGCTCTTCGTCGTCGCGTACGCCGTGATCATCAGCATGTACGGCGGCGGCTTCGCGACGATCCCCGCCTACCTCAAGGATCTCTTCGGCACGGTCAACGTCGGCGCGATCCACGGCCGGTTGCTCACGGCGTGGGCCGCGGCGGGCGTCGCGGGCCCGGTGCTCATCAACTACATCCGGCAGAGTCAGATCGCAAGCGGCGTGGCTAAGGCGGACGCGTATAGCACGACGCTCTACCTGATGGCGGGACTGCTCGTCGTCGGCTTTTTCTGCAACATGGCGGTGCGGCCGCTCGATAGCAAGTTCTTCACCAAACGGTCCGTCGAGCCGACGCGGGCGACCGCCTGATGCCCGACATTCGCACGGACATTCGCACGGACACCCGCACCGCCTCGAACGCCGCCGCCGCCGACTCGTCCAACGCGCCCGCGATGGCGCTCTCGTGGCTCCTCGTCGGCGCCCCCCTCGCGTGGGGCGTCTACAACACGATCGTCAACGCGACGAAGCTCTTCCACTAACGTACGACGACGCCGGTCACGGCAAGCGTGCCGCATCTCACAACGATGCGGCACGCTTCTACTCCATACCGACGCGCTCGCGTTTCGCGGCCACGAAGGCGAGGACGTCCTCGAGCGGCCGAGCGTTGAGGACCTCGGCCTTCGTGATCCAAGCGCCGCGTGCGAGGCCGACGGCGAGCGCGACGTTCCCGAGATGCTCCGAGGCGTGCGCGTCGCTATCGAGCGTGAAGGTCACCCCGAACGTGCGGGCGCGCCGCGCGAGCGCGCTCGGGAGATCCATGCGCGCCGGCTGACCGTCGATCTCGAGCGCGGTCCCGGTGCGCGCCGCCGCCGCGAACACGGCGTCATAGTCGAACTCGTAGCCGGGAAACTGCTCGACGTTGCGACCCGTCGGGTGACCGATGATCGTGACGAAGGGGTTCTCGCAGGCGCGGATGAGGCGCGCGGTCATCGCCTCGCGGCCGATGTCGAAGGCGTCGTGCACGCTCGCGATCACGATGTCGAGCTCGCCGAGGACCGTGTCGTCGTAATCGAGCGAGCCGTCGCGCTTGATGTCGACCTCGGCCGATGCCAGCGTCGCGATGCCGTGCTTGCGGCCGAGCTCCTTCGCGATGCCGCGCTGCGAGCGCAGCTCGCTCGGATCGAGCCCGATGCCGCGCCGGCCCCACGAGTGATCGGAGATCGAGTGGTAGGCGTAACCCTGCGCCTTTGCCTGCGCGATCATCGCCTCGAGCGAGTGGATGCCGTCGCTCCAGACGCAGTGCATGTGGAAGTCGCCGCGGATGTCCTCGAGCGCCACCGGCACGGGCAGCGTCCCGTTCTGCGCGGCCTCGAGCTCGCCGACGCCGAGCCGCATCTCGGGAGGGACGAAGGGCAGGCCGAGCGTCGAATAGACGTCTTCTTCCGTGCGGCACGTCGTGTTCGCGCCCGTCGCGACGTCGAGGATGCCGTTCTCGCTCACGCGCAAACCGCGCCGAACGGCATATTCGCGCAGTTGGATATTGTGCTCGCGCGAACCAGTGAAGTGCTGAAGTAAATTTCCGTAGACGGCTTCGGGCAACACGCGAAGATCGATCTGCAGGCCGCCGTCGAGCCAGATCGACGCCTTCGTGACGCCCTCGGCGAGCACGGCGCGCGCGCGCTCCCACTTCACGAAGCGCGCGATGACGTCGCCCGGTTCCGCGGACGTGCAGACCAGATCGATATCGCCGACCGTCACTTCGCCGCGCCGCAGGCTGCCCGCGTACGCCACGCGCTCGGCAGCGCCGCCCGCGCGGAGGTACTCGATGGCGGCGCGCGCGACCGGCAACGCCCGGCCAATCGGCGTGCGCGTCCGGCGGCCCTTGAAGGCGAGCACGCCGCGCCGGATATTGTCGATCGATTTCGAGCCCAGGCGTGCGACGCCCGCAAGCGAGCCCGCCTCGAGCGCGCGCTCGAGATCCGCCATCGAGGCGATCCCCTGTTCGGCGTAGAGCGCCTGCGCGGTCTTCATGCCGATCCCCTGGACCGCGAGGATGTCCACGAGACTGAGCGGATATCGGCCGGCGAGCTCGGCGTGATGGGCGCTCCGGCCGGTCTCGAGCAGCTCCGCAATGCGTGCGGTCATCGTCTTGCCGATCCCCGGCAGCGACCCGAGCTCGCCCGTGGCGGCCATCGGCTCGAGCGGCGGCGCGTTCTCGATCGTCTCGGCGGCCCGCTCGTACGCCATGTATTTATAGAACGGCTCGCCCGCGAACTCCATCAGGGTGCGGATCTCGCGGAACGTGCGGGCGATCTCGGCGTTGCTCGGCGGCTGGCTCACGAGAGGTTCGACTTCGTCGGTTCGAAACGAACGTCCCATGCTGCGCCTCGAGCGCCTGTCGCCCGACGTCTTTAACCTGCCCGTCGAGAAGATGCGCGCCGGCTACTACTCCGACACCTACTTTAACCGCGCGCGCGAGATCCTCGAGCGCGACGGCTACCACCCGCGCGTCCGGATGCAGGTCTTCCAGCGCACGCATGCCGTGCTCTGCGGCATCGACGAGGCGCTCGCGATCCTGCGGCTTTGCACCGGTCACGAGGCCGCGGGGGCGTGGGTCGACGGCTGGCCCGCGCTCGGGGTCCGGGCACTGCACGACGGCGACGAGATCGCGCCGTTCGAGCCCGTGCTCACGATCGAGGGCGACTACACGCTCTTCGCGCACCTCGAGACGTGCTATCTCGGCGTGCTCTCGCGCCGGACGCGCATCGCGACCAACGCCCGCGAGATCGTCTCGGCGGCGGACGGCAAGGAAGTACTCTTCTTTCCCGCGCGCTTCGACCACCACCAGATGCAGACGGGCGACGGCTACGCGGCCTACATCTCGGGCGCGCTCGGCGTCTCGACCGACGCGAACGCCGAGTGGTGGGGCTCGCGCGGCATGGGCACCGTGCCGCACGCGCTCATCGCGGCCTACGGGGGCGATACCGTGCTTGCAACGCAGAAGTTCGCCGAGTACATCGATCCGAGCGTGCACGTGATCTCGCTCGTGGACTTCGACAACGATTGCGTCGCGACGTCGCTCGCGGTCGCGCGCGCCCTCGGCGACCGGCTCTGGGGCGTGCGGCTCGACACGTCGGGCACGCTCGTCGACACGTCGCTGTGGTCGCAGATGGGGACGTTCGTCCCGACGGGCGTCGTCCCGCAGCTCGTGCGCAACGTGCGCACGGCACTCGACGCGGCCGGCTACCCGAACGTCCGGATCGTCGCGAGCGGCGGGTTCGATCCGCCGAAGATCCGCGCGTTCGAGGCGGAGGACGTTCCCGTCGACGCCTACGCGGTCGGCAGCGCCTTCTTCGACGGCACGGGCCGCTTCGATTTCACGGCCGACATCGTGGCGCTCGAACGCGGCGGCGCCTGGACGGAATGCCATAAGGTCGGCCGCACGGAGCGCTCGCACGCCCGGCTCGAACCGGTGACGTGAGGATCTTCCGCGCGCTCGGCGCGACGTTCGCGAGCGCGGCGGGCGATGCGGTCGGCCCCCTCGAGCTCGTGCTCGAACGCGGCGAGCTCGCGACGCTCGCGTTCGCGACGGCGCGCGAGGCCTCCATCGCGGCGCGCATGTGCGCCGCGATCGTCACGCCGACCACCGGCACGATCTACGTCGCCGATTTCGACACGCGCCTGCAGCCACCGGCGGCGAAGCGCCGCGTCGGCTTCGTCGACGCGCATGGCTGGCACGGCACGGCGTATGGCTACGCCTGCGAGATCGCGTTTCGCGCCGAGGTCTGGGGCCTCGACGTCGGTTCCGTGCGCGATCGCGCCGCGACGCTGCTCGCGGAGCTGCCCGCTCGGAGCGAACCGTACGCCTTCGCGCTCGCGATCGCGCTCGTCACCGGGCCCGAGCTCGTCGTGCTCGACGATCCGACCGAGGCCTACGTCGGGGCGGCACGCTCGCTCTTACCGGACGCCGCCGTCATCGCGACGCACTCACGCGCGTGAGCGCGCTGCGCGCAACGATCGCGATCGTGCGACGCAGCGTCGACCGCCGCTTCGGCGCGCGCTTGGCGGCCGCGGCGCTCGCGGGCGCGGCGATCGGGGTCACGGGATCGCCCGACGTCGCCCGCGCCGCGCTGATCCTCGCGCTCGCGCGCGGCCCGGCGACCGGCTTCGGCCGCCGGCCCGACCTCATTGGCCGCGTCTCGCTTTACGCGATGCCGCTCTACGGCCGGCAGCTCGCCCGTGCGCTCGCGATTGCCCCCGCGATCGACGCGCTCGCGATTCCCTCGGGCGTGGCGCTCGGCGCGTATCTCCGGGGCCGACACGTCCCCCGTGAGCTCGCCGTCGCCGTCGGCTTCGCAACGGTCGCGGGAACCTTCGTTGCACTGTCGGCCCGATTGCGCACGGGACCGGTCGTCGGGCTCTACGCGCTGCTCGCCGTCGTGGCCGAAGCCGGCGTCCTCGGCCCGTACGCGCTGCGGGTCCGGCGGCCCGGCAGGCTCGCGTTCGGGCTCGCGGCGGCGATCGGCTTCACGGCGCTACGCGGCTTCGGCGAGGCGCTCGCGCGCTACGATCCGCTCCCGCGGCCGGAACCGAATGCCCGCGCGGGCTAACGCGCCTCAGATCACCTGGGCGGCTGGGGTCGCAAGCTTCTCGAGCATGGCGCGCGTGAAGAGGATCATGTCGCCCGGGCCGCGCGTCGTGATCCAGTGGCCGTCCTGGACGGTCGGCTGATCGCGGAACAGGCCGCCGGCGTTGCGGATGTCATCGGCGATCGAGGGCGAGCCCGTCATCGTGCGGCCGCGCGCAACCTGCGCCGAGATCAGCACGCTCGCGCCGTGACCGATCGAGAACGTCGGCTTCTTCGCCGCGTCGAATTCCCGGACGAAGCGCTGCACCTCGCGATTGGCCCGGATCCGGTCGGGCGAGAAGCCGCCCGGGATGAGCAGCCCGTCGAAATCCTCGGCCGTGCAGTCGGCGACGACTTCCTCGGCCTTGGAGTTCTGGCCGTCGTCGAGTCCGCGCTTGCCGCGGATCCGCTGCAGCGCCTTGTCGTCGATGCCGACGATCGTGACGATGGCACCCGACTCCTCGAGCATCCGCTGCGGCTCGGTGAGCTCCGCCTCCTCGAATCCGTCCCCGATGAGCGCGGCGATCCGCTTACCTTCAATCCCTGACTGCATCCGGCGAGAGTTCCCGCCGCTCGCAAGGCCGCCCTACCGGCCGTCGCCACGGGCCGCTCGAAGGCGCACGACGCCGCGATGGGCCGGCTTCTCGTTACTCGCGGACCGGCACCGACGGCGTGAGCGCGAGCGAGGCGGTCCGCAGGAGATAGGCGAGCTCGAGCTCGAGGCGTCCGAGCGGATCGAGCAGCGCATCGGCCGCGAGCGCCGCGAGCACGGGATTCCGGACGAACATGTCGCGCTCTGGAACCGCGTGGCGCGGATTGATCTCGCGCATGTAGATCCGCGCGTCGTGCCGCACGGTGCCCGCGGGCAGGAAGAAGAGCGGATCGAGCCCGGCGGCGTACGTCTCGAGCGAGAGGATGCCGGTCCGCTGAAGAAAAGCGAGCGCGCGAAGCTTGAGCGCCGTAGCGATTCGCGCGAGCTCGCCGATCGTCGCGCACGCGTCACCCGCCACGAGTGCCGCAAAGGCCGCGGGCGCAAGCTGCGCTCCGAGCGCGACGGCGTCGTCCGCGAGGTCGCGCTCGCGTACGAGCGACTCGAGCGCCGCGCCAAATTGCGCGCCGCCGGCCGTGGCGGTAACGGGATCCCAGGCTCCGACCATCGCGCGTGTCATCGTTCCCTCCGCCGGGCGCCGTGCGATAGGAATTGCCCGGCATCGAAGCGGACTGAGTTTCGCCCATGACCGACCCGACGCCCGCGGCGGCGCACGTGATCGAAGCGCGCAAGGCGCGCCACCTCGATATCTGCCTCGACGAAGACGTCGCTTCGACCCTCGAGAGCGGTTTCGCGCGCGTTCGGCTGCGGCACGAGGCGCTGCCCGAGTGCGCGCTCGAGGACGTCGAGACCGCCTGCGACTTCTTCGGCCGCACGCTCGCGGCGCCGCTCGTGATCTCCTCGATGACGGGCGGCACCGAGCGCGCGCGCGAGATCAACGAGCGGCTCGCGATCGCCGCGCAGGCGCGCGGCGTCGCGCTCGCCCTCGGCAGCCAGCGTGCCGCGCTCGTGGATCGTCGGCTGCTCGCGACGTACGCGATGCGCGCGGTCGCGCCGCACGTCGTGCTCTACGCGAACCTCGGCGCCGTGCAGTTCAACTACGGCGTCACGATCGATGACGCGCGCCGCGTCGTCGAGGACATCGCCGCCGACGGCCTCTACCTGCACCTCAACCCACTGCAGGAAGCGCTCCAGTCCGGCGGCGACACGAATTTTCGCGAGCTGCTGACACCGATCGCGCAGCTCTGCGCGCGACTCGGCCGACCGGTGATCGTCAAGAGCGTCGGCGCCGGCATCTCACCACGCACCGCCGCACGCCTCCTCGATGTGGGCGTCGCGGGCATCGACATCGCGGGCGCCGGCGGGACGTCCTGGGCGCGCGTCGAGGGCCGCCGGTCGGAGGATCCCGAGCGCTACGCGCTCGCCGAGACCTTCGCCGGCTGGGGGTATCCGACGGCTGAGGCGACGGCGGCCGTGCGTGCCGCGTTCCCCGGCGTAGCGATCGTCGCGAGCGGCGGCGTGCGCACGGGCATCGACGTCGCGAAGGCCCTCGCCGTCGGCGCCGATTTCGCGGGCGCCGCGCTGCCGTTTCTCGAGCCGGCGACCCGTTCGACCGAAGCCGTCGGCGTCGCCATCGACGCGATCATCGCCGGGCTGCGGATCGCGATGTTCGCGAGCGGCTGCCGGCAACTCGCCGACCTCCGCGACGCGCGTCAGATGCCCGGTTCCTCCGCGATCGAGAGCGTCGTCCCCTCGATCTGAACGCCGAACGTGTCGACCGTCGAGAGCGGGACGGGCATCGTGCCGTTCGTGACGTCGAAGCACCAGCCGTGCCACGGGCAGGTTACCGTCGTGCCCTCGAGCGTCCCTTCGGCGAGCGGTGCGCCCTGGTGCGGGCAGGCGTTTTCAATGCCGTAGAACGTGCCGTCGACGTTGAAGACCGCGACTTCGCGATCGCCGACCACGAAGGCCTTCGCGCCACCGACCGGGATTTCGGCGGTCGAGCCGACCGCGACGTAACGTGCCATGCAGCGCGGCCCGTTCGCCGCGGCGAAGCCCGGACCCATGCTCGCCGCCTATCGTTCCTGGCTCGAATCCGAGCTCGCGCTGCTCGGAAACGCGAGTCATCATGCCTATGCCTTCGGGCAGGCGAACATGGCCAAGCGCGCGATCGAGGAGCTCGACGAACGCTTCGCGGGCCGGGTCGTCCTCGCGCTCCCGCGGGCCACGGCGGACGCGCTCGCAGCCGAGCTCGCCGGCGCGCGAGAGCCGTCGCTCGCGATGGCGGCGTTTCGCGAAGCGCTCGCCGCCGCGCTTGCCGCAACGCCCTCGCTCTGATACGATTCGTCGGTCGCCGGCCTGGTTCGCTCTCACGAGCGTCGACTGGAGCCGCAGCGAGACCATCCTGCACGAGGAGCCCGTCCACGCATGCCCATCACGAAAGAACAGAAGCTCGAGCTCTCCGAGAAATACGGCCGCACGCCGGGCGACACCGGCTCCGCCGACGTCCAGATCGCCGTCCTGACCTCGTCGATCAATCAGCTCACCGAGCACCTCAAGATCCATAAGAAGGATCACCACAGCCGCCGCGGTCTCCTGATGCAGGTCGGCCAGCGCCGCCGATTACTCGCGTACCTCTCCAAGAAAGACCTCGAGCGCTACCGCAAGCTCATCGGCGAGCTCGGCCTGCGTCGTTAGCCACCTGCGGGTCGCGCCGCGACGTCGCGCCGCAACGTGAATCGAAGAGACGCCCCCGCGCGGGAGCGTCTCTTTCCTCAGGACGGCGAGCCCTCGCTGCGTGCTCCCGCTCGAGAACGTCGAAGGCCGCCTTTTTCAAGGCGGCCTTCGCTGCGGCTCGGGTTTCGCGGCGGCGATCCGCGTGGAATCCGGCCGGCCGCAGGTTCGTCGGCGGGCCGAGCCGCGGGACGGCCGGCGGCGCCGGGAGCGGGACGGGGTGCTTCATGGTCGATCCTCCGGGTCCGAGAACGCGTGCGAGCCCCAAATCGATGCGGCACAGGCCGCGAATCGTCTCGCGTTGAAACGCCCTATGTTAACGAAAAGTAAAGACGATCGATTGGAGACAATGTGCCCGAATCCGTGACGCTCGAAATCGGCGGTCGAACGCTGACGATCGAGACCGGTGAGCTGGCGAAGCAGGCGAATGGAAGCGCACTCGTGCGCTATGGCGACGTCAACGTCGTCCTCGCTGCCGTCACCGCCTCGGAAGAGCCGCGCGAAGGCGTCGACTTCTTTCCCCTGACCTGTGAATTCGAAGAGAAAATGTACGCCGCGGGCAAGATCCCGGGCGGCTACATCAAGCGCGAGGGACGGCCGTCGGAGCACGGTATCCTCTCGGCGCGGCAAATCGACCGGCCGATCCGGCCGCTGTTCCCCGAGGGCTTCCGCAACGACGTGCAGATCGTCACGACGGTGCTCTCGGTCGATTCCGAGCTCGACGCCGACGTGCTCGCCGTCTGCGCCGCGGGCGCGGCGCTCGCCGTGTCGGACATCCCGTTCGAGAAGACGGTGGCCGCCGTGCGCGTTGGCCGCGAAGACGGCGCGTACATCTGCAACCCGACGCTGTCGCAGTACGAGACGGGCGGCATCGACATCGTCGTCGCCGGCACGGCCGACGCCGTGATGATGGTCGAGGGCGGCGGCAACGAGATCTCCGAGGAAGACTTCCTCGGCGCGGTCGAGTTCGCGCATGGCCAGATCAAGACGATCGTCGCGAAGATCGACGAGCTCGCGAAGAAGGCGGGCAAGGCCAAGCGCGCGTTCCCGGTGCCGCCAAAGGACACCGAGCTCACCGCCTGGGTCGAGAAGAACTTCAAGAAGGACGTCGCGGCCGCCATGCGCGTCATCGACAAGACCGCGCGCAACGCCGCGTTCGCGAAGCTCTCGCGCACCGAAGCGATGGCGCGCCTGGGCAAGAAGGACGACGCGATCCGCGAGAAGCTCGAGGGCAAATCCAAGGCGTTCGAGACCGCGATCAAGGCGCTCGAAGAAAACGAGCTGCGGACGATGGTCGTGGACGAGCATATCCGTCCCGACGGCCGCAAGCCCGATCAGATCCGCGAGATCTGGTCGAAGGTCCACTATGTACCGCGCGTGCACGGTTCGGGCGTGTTCCAGCGCGGGCAGACGCAGGTCTTCACCGCCGCGACACTCGGCTCGATCTCGGACGAGCAGCGCCTCGATGGGATCATGGCGATCCCGAACAAGCGCTACATGCACTACTACAACTTCCCGCCGTACTCGGTTGGCGAGACGCGCCCGATGCGCGCGCCCGGGCGACGCGAGATCGGCCACGGCCACCTCGCCGAGCGCGCGCTCGTGCCGGTGTTGCCGGACGTCGACACGTTCCCGTACACGCTGCGGCTCGTGAGCGAAGTGCTCGAATCCAACGGCTCGTCGTCGATGGCGTCGGTCTGCGGCTCGACGCTCGCGCTCATGGATGCGGGCGTGCCGATCAAGGGTCACGTCGCGGGCGTCGCGATGGGGCTGATCCTCAAGGGCGACAAGCACGCGATCCTCACGGACATCCAGGGCCTCGAGGACGCGCTCGGCGAGATGGACTTCAAGGTCGCCGGCACCGCCGAGGGCATCACGGCGATCCAGATGGACATCAAGGTCCAGGGCATCACGATCGACATCATGCGCGAGGCGATGATGGAGGCGAAGAAATCGCGCCTCTTAATCATCGACAAGCTCAAAGAGACGATCGCGGGCCCGAGCACCGAGCTCTCGCAGTACGCGCCGCGCATGATCGTCCTCACGATCAGTCCGGATAAGATCAAGGACGTGATCGGCCCCGGTGGTAAGGTCATCAACAAAATCATCGCGGAAACGGGCGTCAAGATCGACATCGAAAACGACGGCCGCGTCTTCATCGCCTCCTCCGACGGCGCGGGCGCTGAAAAGGCCAAGAAGATGGTCGAGGCGCTCACCAAGGACGTCGTCGTCGGCGAGAGCTACATGGGCACGGTGACGCGGCTCATGAATTTCGGCGCCTTCGTTGCGGTGCTCCCCGGCAAGGAAGGGCTCGTTCATATCAGCCAGCTCGCGCCGCAACGCGTCGAGAAGGTCGAGGACGTCGTCAAGATCGGCGATGAGATCATGGTTAAGGTCGTCGAGATCGATGCTCAGGGCCGGATCAATCTCAGCCGGAAGGCCGTGCTCGGCGGCGGCTCCGACGACGGTGACGAGGTGGCCTCGGCGCCGCGTCCCCGCGGCAACGGCGAATTCCGGCCAAACGGCCCGGGCGGCATCGGCGGCGATCGCCCACCGCGCCGTCGCACCCGCGAATAACGGCTCGATGACTCGGTAGCACGAAGAGGCCTCGCGCGAGCGGGGCCTCTTTCCATCCGGAATCGACCCGAGTTCCGAGTGGACTCCGATGGATTGCTCACTGCGCGGGTACTTCGCCTACGCTATGATACCAACGTTGCCGACGCTCGGCGCGACCCGCGTCTACGCCCACTGGTGGGCCCCGCTCATCCGCGGAATCGTCTCGATTCTCTTTGGGATCGCGATCTGGATTTTTCCGCAGTCCTCGGTCTACGCGGTCGTCATCTTCTTCGGGGCGTTTGCCTTCGTTGACGGCATCCTCAACATCGTCACTGCGGTGCGCTTCGCGCACCCCGAGACCGGGCGCTGGTGGGCGATCCTCGTCCAGGGCATCGTCGGCATCGCGATCGGCGTAATCACATTCCTCAATCCCGCGATCACGGCCGCCACGCTCGGCTTTCTCGTGGCGATCTGGGCCGTCATTACGGGCCTCCTCGAGATCGTCGCGGCGATCCGGCTCCGTCAGGACGTCCCGGGCGAATTGCTGCTCTTTCTCGTCGGCGGACTCTCGCTCGTCGTCGGGATCTGGCTGTTCGCGCATCCGATCGTTGCGGTGCTCTACCTGACCTGGCTCATCGCCTTTTACGCGATCTTCGGCGGCATCGCGCTCGTCGCGCTCGCCTTCCGCCTCAAGTCGAAGCACCTGCCGCCCGGGGTCAGCGGCTCCGGCGGCGGCACCGGCCCGCGTATCAACACGCGCTGAGGCGACCCTACATCGGAATCAATTCGACGTCCATCATCTCGTGGATCGCGAGGGGAAGCGTCGCAACGGCCGCTCGTGCGGCCCCGAGATCTTCCGCTTCGACCGCGATAACCGCTCCGGGAACATCACCGCGAGAATGGATCGCTCGAAACGTTCCCGCGGCATACAGCGCCCGGGCGCAGTCGACTTCCTCCCCGAGCCGTGCATCGAACTCGGCTTGCGTGAACCGTTCGACCCGACGCCGGGTAATCGCCAAGAAGTACATCTCTTCACGTTTCGCGGCGCAGAGACGGGCATCCCCGCGTAGATTTCCACGAACGACCACGCCATGTGTCGCAGAACGCTCGATCGGATGACGGCAGCTTCTGGGACAGCTTTCGCTCACGTTCGCCCACTCGACACGCTCGATCGAGCCGGCAGCCCCCCTTTACGCCGCGACCGCGATCGTCCTTGCGCTTCTGACCTTGCTACCGCAGGCGTTTTTGCCGCAGTAGCGTCTGAGCGGAATGACGGACGACGCTACGCCCTCGACGAGCAGCCGCGATCCTGTGTCCATATTCGGTTACTTAGTCTAAATTGGGGGGGGTCGCCGAGCCAGCCGCGAGTAACCTCATTTCCCTAAACAAAGCGTTTGGAGATGACGTTCCTCGAAAGGATACAGGCGGGACGATTGAACAGCCCGGCGGTTCCCAATGCGACCCTTGACGCGATCCCGTACATGATTTGGACGTACGACCGGTTCGGCGCGCTCAATTACGTCAATACAGCCTGGATATCGTACACGGGGCACAATCTTGCCGAAACCATCGCACAGCCGACGCTCTGGGCGCCTCTTCTTGCTACGGACAGGCACGAGAGTTTTGCCGAATCGCTAAAAAATGCAATGGTGAACGGCGAATCGTTTTGTCGCGAAGCAAAATTAAGGGATCGTTTTGCTGCGGGTGATGGTCGCTGGCATACCATTCATGTCCAGCCGATTTCCGATGCCGATGGCGGCATACGTTCGTGGATCGGAACGGCGGTCGATATCGAAGACCATAAGCGCGCTTTGCTTGAATCGAAAAAAGAGCATCAACGAGAGCGGACGCGGTCGACGCTATTTCAAGAGGCGGCCCTTCCGGCGAACCTCCCGGAGGTCTCGGGCCTCTCGTTCGATGCCATCTACGAGCCCGGACTCAGCGACGCGCAGGTCGGCGGCGACTGGTATGACGCGATTCGTCTTCTCGATGGTCGTGTACTCCTAACGATTGGCGATGTCGCCGGAAGCGGCCTCGAGGCTGCGGTCGTCATGGGCGTCGTTCGGCAGATCATGCGGGGCATTGCCCAACTTCATGCCGAGCCGGCGCTTATGCTCGACGCGGCAGATCGGGCCATGCGGTTAGAGTATCCCGACACGCTTGTTACCGCCTGGGTCGGAATCCTCGACCTCGTTGGGCATACCTTGACCTATGCGTCGGCCGGGCACCCCGCGCCGCTTCTGATCGACATGCGGGGTGGCGTCCACGATCTCAACCATTTGACCTTGCCGATCGGTCTACGTCAGGGGCATCAGGGACACGCTTCCACGATTACGATTTCCGACGGTTGCGCGATCTGGCTCTACACGGACGGGCTCATCGAAGCATCGCACAACATCATCGACGGCAGCCGCCGTCTGCATGAAACGGCGTTGCGCGTAGGTACTGACATGACGGCCGGGGCCGCCGCAACGATCCGAAAACTCATGATACCGAACGGCTCACCGGACGATGTCGCCATCCTCGTCGTCAAGATCGATTTCGACGAATCAGAGCGTTATATTACGCGCTCGCACTTCGATTCATGCGATGCGGGTGCCGCAAGCAATGCTCGTCGTGCGTTTGCAGAGGCGCTCTCGACGAAGCGTTTTACGGACGTCGATATCGCGAATGCAGAGATCGTGTTCGGCGAACTCTGTGGCAACGTCGCACGCTACGCGAGGGGTCCCGTGGATGTCGTCGTAGACTCGAGCGGCATTCAGACGGTCCTTCATGTGCTCGACCGTGGCGTGGGTTTTCAACATGTCAGTCGCCTGCCCAGGGACCTGTTTTCGGAAAGGGGCCGCGGTCTCTTCATCATTGCTGCGATGACGACGGAATTTACCGTCTCGCAACGTTTAGGAGGCGGCAGCCACGCGCGAGCCGTCCTGGTCGGTCGCCGCCCCATTTCCCTCCTCCGTGAAGAAACGCTCCCGGTCGTCACCGATCAAGTCGCGCAGATCTTTTAACTTTTGAGTCGCGCAGCGCTTCAACCGTCGTTCTCGGGTGACCATCGCGAAACCAACCCTTTTGGGGACTCGTTTCCGCATAACGATTCGCCCGTCATACGGTCGGCAACAATCCCCCGTCGACGACGTATTGGCTTCCGGTAATGTAACTCGCGCGATCGGAAGCAAGAAAGATGACGAGCTGCGCGACCTCCTCCGAATCGCCTCGCCTCCCCAGCGGTATCTTCATAGCTTCGACGGCTTGTGCGCGCACAGTATTGAAGTCAACGTCGAGATCACGTGCACGCTCTTCGAGGCGTTTGTTCGAGGCGGCGCTTTCAATGAAACCAGGTACGACGGCGTTCACACGTATCCCGTGAATACCGAGCTCATTTGAGAGGCCTTTGCTGTAGACGGTGGTCGCCGCCTTCGCCGCGGCGTACGGCAGCGAGCTTCGTCCCGGAAGCCGCGCTTGACCTGACGTAATGTGGATGATGACGCCGCTGCGCTGCCGGAATGTGTCAATCTTTTTGAGACCGGTTTCGTGAACAAATGCTATGCCGCGATTGGCTCGGGCGGGTTGATAAAGACGGTTAGTTCGAGCGCGGGCGGTTCGGGCGTGCCGTTCACGAAACGC